>ERZ1643251.570-NODE-570-length-50967-cov-13.170196_pt1 | contig 50967 bp, 47 predicted proteins | sample MGYA00579261_ERZ1643251 | MGnify/ENA primary metagenome ERZ1643251 (study PRJEB29033, sample SAMEA4952267) | chicken gut metagenome | biome: Broiler Chicken; feature: Gastrointestinal Tract; material: Caecum | place: Ireland | collected 2018 | study: Broiler...
GAGCATCTGCCTTACAAGCAGAGGGTCAGCGGTTCGAGCCCGTTAACTTCCACCAAATGTGGCCCGGTAGTTCAGTTGGTTAGAACGCTAGCCTGTCACGCTAGAGGTCGTCAGTTCGAGCCTGATTCGGGTCGCCATTTGCCTCTGTAGCTCAGTCGGTAGAGCAGGGGACTGAAAATCCCCGTGTCATTGGTTCGATTCCGATCGGAGGCACCACGTTTCTCTGATGTTCTCTTCGTAAAGAGAACATATTTTGCGGCCGTAGCTCATCTGGTAGAGCGCCACCTTGCCAAGGTGGAGGTAGCGAGTTCGAGCCTCGTCGGCCGCTCCAACAAACAGTGGAAACCGGCTCCCAAAAGCCGGTTTTTCACTCATTATGGTGACGTGGCCAAGTGGTAAGGCAAGGGTCTGCAAAACCCTCATTCACCAGTTCAAATCTGGTCGTCACCTCCAAAAAGAGTGGTCGTTTTGATAACGGCCACTTTTTTGTTGCGCCAGCGCCGGAAAACGGCTGCCTCCCCTACCGGAATTTCGGGCCGCAGCGCCGCGCCGGCGCCGGCGTGCGGGATACCCGCAGGAAAAATGCAAAGGCCGCCCCCCTGCTTTTGGCAGGGCGGGCGGCCTTTTTGCGGTGTTTTCAAAACATGGATAATTCCAAAATTGGAGCCTTGCGGCGGCGCGGCCATCCATGGGGTCCGGGCATTTGCCGTTGGCCGTAGGGGCGGATTCCATATCCGCCCGGGGCGTTTGCGTTGCCGCTGGCCGGGCCGATATAGACTCGGCCCCTACAGAGGGTTGCAGCGGCGCAGAGCACAGCCCTCCCCGGGAAGGCGCCCCCCGTCCATTGGGGCCGGGCGGCGCTTTGGGCGGCTTTATGCGGGCGTGTCCCGGCTGGTCCAATAGTCCTCCGGGCGCATCAGGGTATAGGTCGCGGGGGCGGCGCCGTCAAGTTCGCCGTCCGCCTCACCGGCAGCTTCGGGGGCGCGCTCTCCGGTGATGACGAGATAGCGGCCGTCCGGCAGCGTCGCCACGCGGATGTAGGGGGTCTGCTCCCCGTCGCTCTCCCAAACAAGCGTCCAGGGCTGCGGCGCTTCGCCGCCGGTCAGCGCATAGTACCCGTCCGCCAGTTCGCCGCCGGTCTGGCTCTCCATGCTCTCAACACGGAACAGCAGGCGCCCGGCGTCGGCGTCGATGGCGGTCGAGAACGCCGCTTCCACACCGGGGAGCGTATAGCCGCCCAGGGCCGTCCTCTCCCCTGTCCGCAGGTCGTACAGGCAGAAACAGCCGTCCTCCTGGCAGACCAGCGTCGTGCCGAACAGCGCTGTGGTCAGGCTCGCGTCCTCCGCCCGGACGATCAGTGTGCGCGCACCGGTCGCGGGGTCATAGGCAAAATAGCTGCCGTCCGCATCCAGCAGGATCAGGTTCCGCCCGGCCCCGCCGCGCAGCCATTCCTGTGCCAGCGGGCAGAGGCTCGTCACCCCGCCGTCGGCCAGGTCGATGCGCACGAGCTCGGCCTGTGCCTGCCCCTCCGCGCGGGCGGTCTCCAGCCGCGCATAGAGGGCGCTGCCGTCGGTCACGAACGGGAGGCACAGCATCTGGTCGGCCTCGAAGGTGACGACTGTCTGGCGGTAGCTGCCGTCGAGGTCCATCCGCTCGATGTGGGGCAAAACGGTTGTGTTCCCTTCGCTGTACAGTTTGCCCGGAAAGACAAGCAGCAGGTTTTTGCCAACGACACAGGGCACAGCGCCGCCCGCCGAGGCAGGCACATAGCAGGCGCAGTCCGCGCTGTCGTGGGCGCAGCCGGGCCGGGCGCAGAGATAGGCCGTGCGCATGGAGGCATAGTCGAGGTACATGAGGTTGCTGGAGCCATCCGCGCGCGTTTCAAGGTTGACGAAGTAGAAGCCGTCCTCCCCTGCCCCGCCGTAAGCGATACCGTCCGCGCCCTGCAGGGCTGTGAACTGCCGCTCGTCCCCATCCTCCGCGGTCCCGGATTCCACCGTAGCCGCCCTGCCGCCGCCCGCCGGGGCCTCCCCGCGCGCCCCGCAGGCGCACAGCAGCAGCGCGAACAGCGCAAGAGCGGCAAGGCGGCCAGTTTGCTTCAAATCCATTTCTGTTTCCCCTTTCTGCCCATCCATTTTGCCGGTCCGGCTTCCGGGTCAGCATTTACTGTTCCGGGCATACCTGCAGGGTAACAGAAAGACGTATCCGAGTTGCAGCGGAACTGTATCCAAACTGCATCCGCCGTAATTTTACTTTGAAAACACAAACGGGCCGCCGCCTTCTCGTTGTCAGAGAAAGCGGCAGCCCGTTCGCGCACGGAAAAGATGTACTTTTCCGTTACATGTACAGCAGTCAAAAGCAGGCGCAAGAAACCCAACGCTTTCGGAATATTCGCCTCTCCTGCCAAAAGAGTCGCTCTATTTACTCTTTTTCCTGGCAGCTGTATTGCGCCTCTTCACCTTCGCGCGCGGCCGTATAGGTACATTGATAGTCGCCGACTTCCGCCGATGCCGGGTAAACGACTTCCATCACCTGGCTACCCGTGATCGTAACGCTGAAACTTTCGCTCACTTCTGCCAGCTCCTGTATCTCATCATAAACGCTATCCTCCGACCCGCTGTCGCTGTTTTCATACTCGCCGTCAATCGCCTTGCCTTGTCCATACCGTTCCGATGCAACCGTCTGCGCCGCCATAACGATCATGCGTGTTTCCGCCACCAGTTTATCCTGATTGGCGCGGTCAATGTAGCCTGTCATGGTTGGGACCAGCATTGCGGCAAGGATCGCAAGGATGACCAGAACAACAATGAGTTCCACAAGTGTAAACCCTTTTTGTTCCCTGCGTTCACGGATGGCTTCAAGCATATATCCTCTCTCCTTTTTTCTTTATTCCATGTTTGTGTGCGGTCTTTCAGAGACCCAATTATTTTTCAGTTTATCACGTCTCTGCGCGCATTGCAACAGATTATCCCCGATCGGAAACGCATGGGTCGAATTTTGTCGTTTTTAATATATTCCATTGCTTTTGCTTGTACATTTCGCCGATGACCCGTTTTTTCCGCGCGCCGCTGTCACATGCTTTTGCCCGGTCCGCATACAGAAAAGGCCCCGGGCTGCTTCCGGTAAAACGGGAAGCAGCCCAGGGTCTTTGGGTTTGGGCGGTGAGGGAAGAAGATTTCACGCGCCGGGAAGCGCCGGTTTTAAGGCCAGCGCTCATTCGTGTTTATGCGGCGGCGCTTATTCGGCGTCTTCGCAGAAGGACTTGAAAGCCAGGTAGGCCATGTAGACGTCCGCCTTGGAGACGACCTCGAAGGGCGAGTGCATCGAGAGCACCGGCACGCCGATGTCGATGGTGTCAATGCCGCGGTTGGCGACATATTTGGCGATGGTGCCGCCGCCGCCCAGGTCGATCTTGCCCATTTCGCCGATCTGCCAGGCGACGCCGTTTTTGTCCAGCAGGCGGGTCAGGTAGGAGACCAGCTCGGCGGGGGCGTCGTTGGTCGAGCTCTTGCCGCGGGAGCCGGTGTACTTGTAGATCGCGATGCCGCGGCCCGCGTAGGTGCCGTTGTTGGGCTCGAACGCTTCGGCAAAGCTGGGGTCGTAGGCGGCGGTGACGTCGGCCGACAGGCAGCGGGAAGCGCGGAACGCGGCGATCGGGTCCGCGCCGAAGGCGGCGCACAGCTCTTTGAGGAAGGCGTAGGCGTATTCACCGTTCATGCCGGTGACGCCGTCCGAGCCGACCTCCTCCTTATCGGTCAGCACGCAGACCGTCGTGTGGGCCGGGTGCTCGGTGCGGATCTCGGCCATCAGCGCCGGGTAGGCGTCGACACGGTCGTCGTGGCCGTAGGCGCCGATCATCGCGCGGTCCAGCCCGACATCGCGCGCCGTGAAGGCGGGCACGACCTCGATCTCGGCGCGGGTGAAGTCGCGCTCGGTGATGCCGTAAGCCTCGTTGAGGATGGCGAGCACGTTGAGCTTGACGCGGTCGGCCATCTCCTTGTCCTCGATGGGGGTGGAGGCGATGAGCACATTGAGGTTTTCGCCGGTGATGCCTTCGGGCAGCTTCTTCTCGTTCTGCTTGGCGGCCAGGTGGGGCAGCAGGTCGGTGATGCAGAAGACCGGGTCGCCGGGCTTCTCGCCGATGTTGATGTCCACGCAGCTGCCGTCCGCGCGGCAGACGGTGCCGTGCAGCGCCAGCGGGATGGCCACCCACTGGTACTTGCGCACGCCGCCGTAATAGTGGGTGCGGAAGTAGCCGAAGTCCTTGTCCTCATACAGCGGCACCGGGCGCAGGTCAAGGCGCGGGGCGTCGATGTGGGCGATGCCGAGGTGGAAGCCCTGCTCCAGCGGCTTTGTGCCGATGGTGGCGGCCACCACGCACTTCTTGTGCTCGATGCGGTAGACCTTGTCGCCGGGCTTGAGAGCCATGCCCGGCACAAACGGCTTGTAGCCGGCTTCGGTCAGCAGTTCCTCGCTGTAAGCGGCGGCTTCGCGCTCGGTCTTGGCGCGGTCCAGAAACAGCTTGTAGCCTTCGCAGAATTCCTGCGCCGCGGCCAGCTGGTCGGGCATTGTGTCCGCCACCGTCTCATTTTTGTACAGCAGCGCTTCCCATTCTTTTGCAGTCCTGTTTGCCATAGGTCGATTTGTGCTTCCTTTCCATTTTGTTGTCTTTTTCTATCTATGGAGCGGCGGCAGTCCGGTTTCATTCAGGCTGCGCGGCATAGATCTGTTGGTACTGCGCATAGCTGCCGGTGATCTTCTGCACATACCGGCGCATCTGCGGGTAGGGAAATTCGTCGAGCTTTTCCCCGTCGGCCGAATAGGCCGGATCGGCCAGCAGCTCGCCCACCGTGCCCAGGCCGCTGTGGTAGGCCGCGGCGGCGGTGCCCAGGTCGCTGTGCTGCAAAAGGCAGTAAGCGACGAAATAGCTGCCGAAGCGGATATTGGTTTCGGGGTCGTAGAGATCGTCGAAGGTCAGGTCCTCGGTGGGGGCGATGCGCGACTTGATCCAGTCGAAGGTATCCGAGGTGATCTGCATCAGACCGCGCGCGCCGACGTCGGATTCGGCGTTCGGGTCGAAGTTGCTCTCGGTGCGGATGAACGCATAGAGCAAAAGCGGGTCAAGGCTGTATTTATCGGCGTAATACTCGACATATTCCTGATAGCGGCGCGGGTACTCCATCTGTTCGATCGCTCCGCGCCCGGCCAGGGCCAGGGCCGCGCCCACAGCCAGCAGCACGGCCAGCAGCCCCATCAGGGGCCACAGGCGGCGCGGGGCGCGGCGGCGTTGACGTTTGTCCATGGGCCTCCTTTCCCGGGGCGGGGTCAGGCCCGCCCCATCTGCGGCAGTAAGGCACGCGCCTTTTCTTCCAGGCGCGCGGGGGTAGAATCGTTTTCCAACACCCAGCGCGCGGCTTTGCGCAGCGCCGCTTCGGGCGTCTGCGCGTCCAGCCGGCGGCGGGCCATGGCCGGTTCGATGCCGTCGCGCGCGCAGATGCGCGCAACGCTCTGCTCATATGGCGCAGTGATGAGCAGGATATCGTCGCACTGTGCCTCGAACGGCGTGCCGACGATGACCGCGCCGTCCACAAACGCCAGCGCGGCGCCGGTGCGGCGCGTCTCTTCGACCCAGGCGGCAATGCGGCGCAGAATCTCCGGGTGGGTGATGGCGGTCAGGCGGGCGGCGCCTTCCTTTGTGGCGAACGCGCGGTCCGCCAGCAGGCGGCGGCGCAGGGTCCCGTCCGCTTCTACAATATCAGAACCGAAGGCATTTTGCAACTGCGCAATGCAGGGCGAGCCGGGCTGCAAAACTTCCCGCGCGACGGCGTCAGCGTCCAGGCAGGGGCAGCCGAGCGAGGCGTACAGCCGCGTGACCGTCGATTTTCCGCAGCCGGAACGGCCGGTAATGCCGATCACACGCATGGTCACACCTCCAGGATGCGGAAGGCCGCCGCGCGCAGCAGCCGGTTGTAAACGGCCATCGAGACGCCGTCGCTGCGCGGGCAGCGGGCGTAGACGGTCTTTGCGCCCGCCTTGTCCAGCTCGCGCAGGGCGGTGAACAGGCGGTGCGCCTGGGCCGCGCCGTCGTTTTCGGCCCCGTACTCGATGGCGGGGACCGAAAGATCGGCCAGGCGCGCGCCCTCGCCGTCAAAGCAGAGCGCCCAGACGCCGGGGCCCGCATGGGCGGCCAGGCAGGCGCGGTAGGCGTCCCAATCGCCCTTGACGATGGTGACTTCGGCCTTGGGGGCGTAGTGCTTGTATTTCATGCCCGGGGAGCGCGCGGTCTCGCCGGGGCGCAGTTTTTCGAGGATGGCGTGGCTGACGAGGACCTCCTCGCCAAGCGCGGCTTCGAGCTGTTCACGCGTGATGTAGCCGGGGCGCAGCAGCACCGGGTGCTCGCCGACAAGCGAGACGACGGTGGATTCGACCCCGACCGCACAGTCGCCGCCGTCCAGAATCAGCGGCAGGCGGCCGTCCATATCGGCGAGGGTGTCGGCGGCGTTGGTCGGGCTGGGCTTGCCCGAAAGGTTGGCCGAAGGCGCGGCGAAGGCGATGCCGGACGCGCGGATGACCGCCTGCACGACCGGGTGGGACGGCATGCGCACGCCGACGGTGTCCAGCCCGGCGCAGGTGACGCCGGAGACTTCGGGCCCGCGCGGCAGCACCATGGTCAGCGGGCCGGGCCAGTAGGCCGCGGCGAGCTTGCGCGCGCGCGGCGGCACTTCGGCCACGATGCCGTCCAGCATCTCCATGCCGCAGATGTGCACGATGAGGGGGTTATCCTGCGGGCGGCCCTTGGCGGCGAATATTTTTTCGACCGCCGCGCCGTTGCGCGCGTCGGCGGCGATGCCGTAGACCGTCTCGGTCGGCAGCGCGACAAGCTCGCCGCGGCGCAAAAGCCCGGCGGCGAGCGCGATGCTCTGTTCGTTGATGGGTAAAACCTGTGTCTGCATAAAGAGAGCTTCTTTCCTGGATAGTCTTGCCCGGATCGCCCTGCGGGCGAAAGGGCGTTCACGCCTCGCTCTGGCGTTTGAGTTTTTCTTCGCGGTCGGCCAGCAGCAGCGGCTCCACAAGCAGGTCCAGCGCGCCGTCCAGCACGGCGTCCAGCTTGTACAGCGTCAGGCCGATGCGGTGGTCGGTCACGCGGCCCTGCGGGAAGTTGTAGGTGCGGATGCGCTCGCTGCGGTCGCCGCTGCCCACCTGGGACTGACGGCGCGCGTTGTACGCTTCGTCATAGGCGGCCTGCTTTTGCTGCAGCAGGCGGCTGCGCAGGACCTTGAGCGCGCGGTCCTTGTTTTCGCGCTGGGAGCGCTGGTCCTGGCATTCCACCACCATGCCGGTGGGCAGGTGGGTGACGCGGATGGCGCTGGAGGTCTTGTTGATGTGCTGGCCGCCCGCGCCGGAGGAGCGGAAGGTGTCGATGCGCAGGTCTTTGGGGTCGATCTCGAGCTCGACCTCCTCCGCTTCGGGCATGACGGCCACGGTGGCCGCCGATGTCTGGATGCGGCCCTGGGCTTCGGTTTCCGGCACGCGCTGCACGCGGTGGGCGCCGCTCTCAAATTTCAGGCGGCTGTAGACGCCCGCGCCTTCGATCGAAAAGATGATCTCCTTGAAGCCGCCGAGCTCGGTCTCGTTGGCTTCGACCGTCTCGCAGGTCCAGCCGCGCTGGGCCGCGTACATCGTGTACATGCGCCACAGATCGCGCGCGAACAGGGCGGCTTCCTCGCCGCCGGTCCCGGCGCGGATCTCCATGATGATGCTTTTGTCGTCGTCGGCGTCTTTGGGCAACAGCAGCAGCTTGAGGTTTTCTTCGAGCGCCGACAGGGTTTCCCTGTTTTTGCGCAGCTCCTGCTGTACCATATCGGTGAACGCCGGGTCCTGCTCGTCCTGCAAAGCCTGCTGCTCCTCGGCGATCTCGGCCTGCAGCGCGCGGTAGCTCTGCCAGGCCTCGATAAGCGGGGTCAGCTCTTTATAGTCGCGCATGAGGGCGGCATAGGCGGCCGCGTCGGCCGCCGCCTCGGGCGTGGAAATACGGTAGGCCAGCTCCTCGTACCGGCGCTGGATGTCATGCAGTTCTTCAAACACGGTTTATCCCCTTCCGGTGGGCACGCTTTCGCCGCCGCGCAGGATCTTGCGGATGTTTTTTTCGATCTTTGCGCGCGGCAGCATGATCTCGTGCCCGCAGCCCTGGCAGCGGATCTTGAAATCCATGCCGACGCGCAGCACATCGAACCGGTTCGCACCGCACGGGTGCGGCTTTTTTGTCTGGATCACATCCCCGACCTGTACGTCCATGAGGGCCGCCTGCCTTTCCTGTCAAAGAGTTTGTCCCCCTATTATATACCATGCGGGCGTTTTTGCAAATATCCCTGCGCGCGCCTGCATAAGAGTGTTATGACCGCACCTGCGGAAACAAAATCATGGAATGGAGAGGAAACGAACATGCTGGAATATCGTGCCGAAGGTCTTTGCCGCAACGCCAACCGCCTGACCGGGGAGGAACTGGCCCGCTGCCTGCAAACCCGGGAGGTGCTGCAGAGCACCGCCCTGGCGTTTGACACCAGCCGCCGCCTGCGGTTTGCGCTGTGCGGGCGGCGCGCCTATATGCCGTTTGAGGAATGTGTGGACCACACGCCGGAGGAGACGGTCAAGGACATTGCCGTGCTGACCCGCGTGGGGCGGCCGACCTGCTTTGTGCTGACCGGCTGCGGAGAGGAGGACGGCGAGACCGTGTACTGGCTTTCCCGCGCCGAGGCGCAGCGCCGCTGCCGACGCGAATATCTGGACACGCTTGAAAACGGCAGCGTCATCCCCTGCACCGTGACCCATATCGAGAGTTTCGGCGCGTTCTGCGATGTCGGCTGCGGCATCGCGGCGCTGCTGCCCATCGACTGCCTTTCGGTCTCCCGCATCGCCTCGCCCGCCGACCGCGTGCAGGTGGGCCAGCAGCTGCTGTGCGCGGTGAAAAACCGCGACGCGCAGGGGCGCATCGTGCTGACTTTGCGCGAACTGCTGGGCACCTGGAGCGAGAACGCCGCCTGCTTTGCGGCCGGGGAGACGGTTGTCGGCATCGTGCGCAGCGTGGAGGAATACGGCGTATTTATCGAGATCGCGCCCAACCTGGCCGGGCTGGCCGAACCGGACCGCGCGCTGCGCCCGGGCCAGGCCGTGAGCGTGTACATCAAGAGCATTCTGCCGGACAAGATGAAGATCAAACTTGTTGTGGTCAACAAGGAGCTGAACCAGCCGCTGCGGTTTGAGCCGCACTATTTTGTCACCCGCGGGCGGCTGCGCCGCTGGACCTACTCCACCCCGCAGAGCCGCAAGCAGATTGAGACCGTGTTCGCGTAAACTCGTTTGCGCGAGCGCAAACGCGCTTACGCGCAGAGTTAAGAGTGAAGAGTTTAGAGTTTAGATGTGGTGGACCGCCGCCCTGCGGGCGGCTCAAAAAAACGGGAGAAACTTTCCGGCCGTATTTTGAACGCGGCCGCCAGGCCGCGTTCCACATCTTCACTCTTAACTCTAAACTCTAAACTCTCATCCGTATTGCCCCGGCGCGCAAGTTGCGGTATAATGGAGGCAGCTCAACAAAAGGGGGAAGTGAATGTCATGGCGGAAGCTTTTACGGCCGGGGTCAAGATGGGCGGCCTGACCGACGACACCGAGATCCGCATCCTGCTGTGCTACCTGATCAAGACCGCCGGGCCTGTCTCCCGCGAGATTTTGGAGGGGGCGCTGCTGGAAGAGCAGCTCGTGAACTATTTTGAATTTTCCGGCGCGCTGGCCGAACTCAAGCGCCAGAAGCTGATTGAGGAAGGCGAAAAAGGCTACACCGCCACCGCCAAGGGCGCGACGGTGGCCGACGCGCTGGGTTACGACCTGCCGCGCAGCGTGCGTGAGAGCGCGATCTCGGCCGTGATCCGGCTGCAGCGCTGGGTCCACCGGGCCGAGGAAAACCGCGCCGAGGTCGTGCGCGGCGAGGACAGCTGGCGGGTGATCTGCTCGATCCAGGAAGAAGGCCAGCCGGACACCTTCCGGCTGGAGCTGGCCATGCCCGACGCGCTGACGGCGGAAGAGGTCAAGAACCGCTTTATTGCGCGCGGGCCGCAGGTCTACAGCGCGCTGCTGGAATGCCTGACCCAGCCCTTGCGCGACGACGAACGCCCGCCCGAAGCCGCGCTGTGAGAAAAACTTTGCCAACCCATGAAAAACACCCGTTCCGCGCCGTGCTGGCGAAAGAACGGGTGTTTTTATGCTCTTTTACTTTTCTGTTCCGTCGTTCTGTTCGCGGAAGGTCAGCGTGCCGTCGTCGTGCATTTCGTCGACGATGGCCAGGCTGGCAAGGCGGTAGCCTTCGGCGCGCAGCTCGGCCCCGCCGGTCTGGAAGCCTTTCTCGATGCAGACGCCGATGCCCGCGACGGTCGCCCCGGCCTGGCGGCAGACGTCGAGCAGGCCGCGCATGGCTTTGCCGTTGGCGAGGAAATCGTCCAGGATCAGCACGCGGTCGCCCGGGCCGAGGAACTTTTTGGACAGCGTGATGTCATAATCGCGCCCATAGGTAAACGAGTGGACGGTGGAGGTGAACACGTCCCCGTCAATATTTTTGCTTTTTGCTTTTTTGGCAAACACGACCGGCACGCCGAAATGCCGCGCCGTCATGCAGGCGATGGCGATGCCGGAGGCTTCAATCGTGAGGATCTTGTTGACGCCGGCCCCGTCAAAAATGCGGCGGAACTCCGCCCCGATCGCATCCAAAAGCTCCACATCCAGCTGGTGGTTCAAAAAGCAGTCCACCTTGAGCACGTTGCCGGGCCGGACCTGGCCCTGCTCCCGGATACGCTGTTCCAACAACTTCATAACGCTGCCTTTCCCCTTTCCGTTTCCTTTATATTCCATTATGGCGAATCCACACGGATTTTGCAAGAGTTTGACGAAAATTGCCGCCTTCGTTTCGTCAACCTGTCAAAATGATAATATTTTGTAACCATTCTTTGTGCAATCCGCTCAACTTTATCAAGAAAGTGTAAATAAACTATGTCGAGTTGTTCCCTTGCATGTGCCAGGCGCAGAGATTATAATACCTTTATATCGCAGCGCGGGCATGTGCGGCCCGGCCGGTTTCCCGGCGGCGCTGCGGCAGTTAAGGAGGGAAATACCTATGAAGAAGTTTATCAGCCTGAGCCTGGCCGCCGCCATGGCGCTGAGCCTGGCCGCCTGCGGCGCCGCCGAAAGCGAAGCCCCGGCCGAAAGCGCCGCTGAAAGCGGCAGCACCGCCGCCACCGCCGAAGGCGCCGCCGCGCCCATCAAGCTGGGCGGCATCGGCCCCACGACCGGCGCCAACGCCCTGTACGGCACCGCCGTGCAGCACGGCGAGGAACTGGCCGTGCAGGAGATCAACGAAGCCGCAGGCTACACCGTGTTCGAGCTCAAGTTTGAGGACGACACCAGCGACCCCGAGACCGCGCTGAACGCCTACAACAGCCTGAAGGACTGGGGCATGCAGATCCTGCTGGGCACCGTCACGAGCGACCCGAGCCTGACCGTCGGCGCGGAGGCCGCGGCCGACAACCTGTTCATGCTGACCCCGTCCGCCTCTGCGGAGGACGTGGCCCTGACCGGCGACAACATCTTCCAGATGTGCTTCACCGACCCCAACCAGGGCATTGCGGCCGCCGACTACATCAGCGCCAACAGCCTGGGCACCAGCATCGGCATCATCTATGACTCTTCCGACCCGTATTCTTCCGGCATCTACCAGGCCTTTGCGGCCCACGCCGCCGAGCTGGGGCTGAACATCGTCGCGCAGCCGTCCTTCACGGCCGACAACAAGAGCGACCTGTCCACCCAGGTCACCCAGTGCCAGGAGGCCGGGGCCGACCTGGTGTTCCTGCCCATCTACTACCAGGAGGCCAGCCAGGTGCTGATCGCCGCCGACCGCATCGGCTATGAGCCCACCTTCTTCGGCTGCGACGGCATGGACGGCATCCTGGGCGTGGACGGCTTTGACACCGCCATGGCCAACGGCCTGATGATGCTGTGCCCGTTCTCCGCCTACGGCGAGGACGAGACCACCGTCACCTTTGTGACCAACTACAAGGCCGCGTTCAACGACGAGACCCCGAACCAGTTCGCTGCCGACGCCTATGACTGCGTGTACGCGATCTACCAGTGCGTGCAGGACGGCACCATCACCCCGGACATGAGCGTGAGCGACATGTGCGACGCGCTCAAGGGCGCGTTCACCACGATGACCTTCAGCGGCACGACCGGCGAAGGCCAGACCTGGGATGAGAACGGCATGATCAGCAAGGAGCCGAAGGTCTACATCATCCAGGACGGCGCTTATGTGCTGGCCGAGGGCGAGGCCTGATCCGGCACTGGCTGTAAACAGGCAGTAAAAACGCCAAAGGGGGCTGACCGAAATCATTTCGGCAGCCCTCTTTTTGCTTTTTTCGGTTTTGTGCGGCATTTTTCGCCGCGGGAATTGTCCCGCCGCGGGTTTTATGGTATGATGGAAGTCCGGGCCAGGAGCCCGGAAACCGGAGTTTTGTGAGGTGTAGACCGCATGCAGTTTTTGTCCTATCTGATCAGCGGCATCAGCCTGGGCAGCGTCTATGCGCTGATCGCCCTGGGGTATACGATGGTATACGGCATTGCCAAAATGCTGAACTTTGCCCACGGCGATGTCATCATGATCGGCAGCTATCTGATCTTTTTCACCTTCGGCAGCTTTGGCTGGCACCCGCTGCTGGCCGTCGTGTTCTCGATGGCCGTGTGCACGGTGCTGGGCATGGTGATCGAATCGGTCGCCTACCGGCCGCTGCGCGAAGCCCCGAGCCTGGCCGTGCTGATCACGGCCATCGGCGTGAGCTATCTGCTGCAGCAGGTGGCGCAGCTTTTGTGGACGAGCAACCCCAAGAGCTTCCCCTCTGTGGTGGGCGGCCTGGAGCCGATCCACCTGTTTGACGGCCAGCTGACCATCTCGATCGAGACGGTGGTCACGATCCTGGCCTGCCTGGTCATCATGGCGGCGCTGACGCTGTTTGTCAACCACACGACGCCCGGCCACGCGATGCTGGCGGTCAGCGAGGACCGCGGCGCGGCGCAGCTGATGGGCGTCAACGTCAACGCGACCATCTCGCTGACCTTTGCAATCGGCTCGGCGCTGGCGGCGGTGGCCGGGGCGCTGCTGTGCTCGACCTACCCGACCCTTTCGCCCACGACCGGCGCGATGCCCGGCATCAAGGCGTTTGTCGCCGCGGTGTTCGGCGGCATCGGTTCGATCCCCGGCGCGTTCATCGGCGGCATTTTGCTGGGCATGATCGAAAACCTGAGCAAAGCCTACATCTCGACCCAGCTTTCGGACGCCATCGTTTTCCTGGTGCTGATCGTGGTGCTGGTGGTCAAGCCGACCGGCCTGCTGGGCAAAAAAGTCAACGTGAAAGTGTGAGGTGAGCGCCGTGGCTTTGACAAGTTTCAAAAATATCAGCAAGACGACCCGGAGCAACCTTGTCACGTTCGGCATCGTCATTGTGTTTTATCTGGCCGTGCAGCTGCTGTCTGCCCTGGGGCTGCTGACCAACTCGTTTGAAGGGCAGCTGATCCCGATCTGCGCCTATGTGGTGATGGCGGTCTCGCTGAATTTGACCGTCGGCTTTCTGGGCGAGCTGAGCCTGGGGCACGCCGGGTTCATGAGCGTGGGGGCTTTTGCCGGGGTGCTGGTATGGACGCTGCTGGGCGACAGCCTGCCCGTGTTTGCCGCGCTGCCGCTGGCTTTCCTGGCGGGCGGCGCGGCGGCCGGGCTGTTCGGCGTTATCGTCGGCGTGCCGGTCCTGCGCCTTTCGGGCGACTATCTCGCCATCGTCACGCTGGCGTTCGGCGAGATCATCAAGAACATCATCAACGCCTGCTATCTCGGCTACGACAGCACCGGCCTGCACGTCTCGTTTCAGGACCCGCTGCTGCTGGAAGCGGACGGCGTGACGCTGATCAACGGCGCAATGGGCATCACCCGCATCCAGCGCGTGTCCAACTTTACGATCGGCACCCTGCTGGTGCTGGCCACCATCGCGGTCGTACTCAACCTGATCCGCTCCCGCGCCGGGCGCGCGATCACGGCCATCCGCGACAATGAGATCGCCGCGCAGAGCATCGGCATCAACCTGACCCACTACAAGCTGCTGGCCTTTGTGGTCTCGGCCGTGTTCGCCGGGCTGGCCGGGGTGCTGTACGGGCTGAACTTTTCCTCGCTGACGGCGAGCCGCTTTGACTACAACACCTCGATCCAGATCCTGGTGTTTGTGGTTCTGGGCGGCATGGGCAGCGTGCGCGGGTCGATCATTGCGGCGGCGCTGCTGACCGTTCTGCCCGAGATGCTGCGCGGCCTGGACGATTACCGCATGCTGATCTACGCGGTGGTGCTGATCGTGATGATGATCTTCAACCAGAGCCCGCAGCTCGTCGCCTGGCGCAAGCGCCTGGCCGAGCGCCTGCGGCCCGGCAAGCACAAGGAGGTGGCGTGACATGGCTTTGTTGGAAGTAAGCAACCTTGGCATCGCCTTCGGCGGCCTGCAGGCCGTCTCCCAATTTGACCTGACCGTCGAGACCGGCCACCTGTACGGGCTGATCGGCCCCAACGGCGCGGGCAAGACCACCGTGTTCAACATGCTGACCGGCGTCTACCGCCCCACCGAGGGCAACATCGTGCTGGACGGCAAGGACGTCACCGGCAAAAGCCCCGAGCTGATCTGCAAGGCCGGTATCGCCCGCACCTTCCAGAACATCCGCCTGTTTGACCAGATGACCGTGCTGGACAACGTCAAGGCGGCCATGCATAACCAGGTCACCTACAGCATGTGGACCGGCATCCTGCGCCTGCCCGCCTACCGCGAAAAAGAGCACGAGATGGACCGCCGCGCCCACAAGCTGCTGAAAATTTTCGACCTGGACGGCGAGGCCGGCCTGCGCGCGAGCCAGCTGCCCTACGGCAAGCAGCGCAAGCTGGAGATCGCCCGCGCGCTGGCGACCAACCCCAAGCTGCTGCTGCTGGACGAACCGGCCGCCGGCATGAACCCCAACGAGACCGCCGAGCTGATGAACACCGTGCGCAGCGTGCGCGACCAGTTCGGCATTGCGATTTTGCTGATCGAACACGACATGAACTTTGTCATGGGCATCTGCGAAGAGATCACGGTGCTGGACTACGGGCGCATCATTGCCCGCGGCGACGGCAAGAGCATCCGCAATAACCCCAAGGTCATTGCGGCCTACCTGGGAGGTGACTGACGATGGCCGAGATGCTGACTGTCAAGGACATCAATGTATTTTACGGTTCGATCCACGCCATCCGCGACGTCTCCTTCCATGTGGACGAGGGCGAGATCGTCACGCTGATCGGCGCCAACGGCGCGGGCAAAACCACGACGATGCACGCGATCTCCGGCCTGCTGCGCCCGCGCAGCGGCGAGATCAGCTACTGCGGGCAGGTCATCAGCAAAATGGAGGCGCACAAGATCATCCGCCTGGGGCTGGCGCAGGTGCCGGAAGGCCGCCGCGTGTTCAGCGGCCTGACCGTGCAGCAGAACCTGCAGATGGGCGCCTACACCCGCCGCGACGGCAAGGAGGCCATCCAGGCCGACTTTGATATGGTGTACGACCTGCTGCCGCGCCTGAAAGAACGGCGCAGCCAGCCCGCCGGTACGCTTTCGGGCGGCGAGCAGCAGATGCTGGCCATTGGCCGCGCGCTGATGTGCAAACCCAAGATGCTGCTGCTGGACGAGCCCTCGATGGGCCTGTCTCCCCTGCTGGTCAAGGAGATCTTCAAGATCATCCGCGACGTCAACCGCAACGGCGTGACCGTGCTGCTGGTGGAGCAGAACGCCAAAATGGCGCTGGAGATCGCCAACCGCGCCTATGTGCTGGAGACCGGCAGCATCAAGATGGAGGGCGAAGCCACCGAGCTCGCCAACAACATCGAAGTGCGCAAGGCCTACCTCGGCGCGCAGTAACGCACCATGCAAAACACCGTTCCCGCCGGGCATTGCCCCGCAAGGAACGGTGTTTTTGTTTGCGCAGTTCCCGGTTTTACAGCGGCAGCGTGTGGTAGGTTTCCCCGGCCAGCGTTTTCCAGCAGAAAACGCCGTCCTGCCAGAGCATATAGCCGCGCGGGCTGTTTTCTTTGGGGATCGAGACCGAGCCGGGGTTCAGGTACCAGTTGTCCCGCCCGAAGGGCTGCCACGCGGGCACATGGGTGTGGCCGTGCAGCAGGATATCCCCGGCGGCAAGCGGCGGTGGGCTTTGCAGGTTCCAGCGGTGGCCATGGGTGGCAAAAATGGCGCGCGCCCCTGCCCAGACGGCGCAGCTGTCCGAAAGGATCGGGAAATCGAGCACCATCTGGTCGACTTCGGTATCGCAGTTGCCACGCACGCAGAGTAGCCGGTCCCGCAGCGGGTTGAGCAGGGCGATGACCTGCTTGGGGTCGTAGCCTTCGGGCAGGTCGTTGCGCGGGCCGTGGTAAAGGATATCCCCGAGCAGCAGCAGGCGGTCGGGCGCTTCGGCCGCGCAGGCTGCCAGCAGCGCGCGGCAGAACCCGGCCGCGCCGTGGATGTCCGAGGCGATCATCAGTTTCATGGCGTTTCCTCCCCTTCGGCAAAGCGCAGGCGCATCTGGTGCCAGAGGACCCCGCCGTGCTGCGAGGCGCTGACGCCTTCGTCCGCAAAACCGTGGCGGGCGTACAGCCCGCGCAGGCCGGGCTTGCAGGTCAGCACAAGGCCGCGGCGGCCTTCGGCGCGCGCCTGGGCGATCAGGGCGTCGAGCAGCTGCCCGGCCAGGCCGCGCCCGCGGTAGGCCGGGGCGACGTCCAGGCCGAAGATCATCTGCCAGGCGCCGCGCGCATCGGCCAGAGCGGCGTTTTCGTACATTTCATCGCACAGGTCGGGGGCGTCGGTCGCCATGCCGTTGATGAACCCGGCCAGCGTATCGCCGTCCCACAAAAGCAGGAACTGCTGCGGGAAAGCGGCCAGGCGCGCGGCCAGGGCGGCGGGCCCGGCGGCCTCGGCCGGCGGGAAGCAGGCGGCCTCGACGGCGGCAAGCGCCGCAAGGTCGCCGGGGCGGGCGTGACGGAGCTGCATGAGGGGTTCCTCCCTTTTGTTTGTTGTACCCGTACCATCATGCGCGCATCCGGCCGCGTTGTCAAGCGGCGGCGGAAAAAAGCGCCCCAAAGCGGCCGCAAGGCTTGCATTCGGCGGCCGTATGTGTTAAAATATTGGGCAAGAATTGCGACGGTGCAGCTCGGACGTGAGGTCTGCGCTGTCGCTTTTTTCATCAGGGCGGCCGCGGGCCGCCGCTTGGAGAGAGGGAAACTACCATGAAAAAACTGTTGAGTCTTGCGCTGAGCGCCGCGCTGGCAGCCGCGCTGCTGGCCGGGTGCGGCAGCGCTTCGTCCACGGCGGGCGAAACCGCCTCCACCGGCGACACGGCGGCCGCCGCGCCCGCCGCAGCCGCCGACGGCACGCTGCGCCTGGCCTGGAACAAGGACATCCAGACGATGGATGTGCACAAGACGAGCGACAACTACATGATCCCGCTGAACATCTTCGACCGCCTGTTTGAGATCGAACTCGGCGCGGACGGTTCTACCGCGCTGGTCAACAGCCTGGTGGAAGATTACACCGTCTCGGAAGACGGCCTGACCTATGACTTCACGCTGCGCAGCGGCGTGACCTTCTCGGACGGGACGCCGCTGACCGCCAACGACGTGAAGTTCACCTTTACCCGCATGCTGGCGCTGCCCGAAAGCGTGCAGAGCAGCTTTGCGACGATGATCGCCGGGGCGGATGCCGTGCTGGACGGCTCGGCGGCCGAGCTCAGCGGCATTGCCGTGGCCGACGACACCCATTTCACGATCACGCTGGCGCAGCCGTTCGCGGGTTTCCTGTACCAGCTGGCCGCGCCCGCCTGCAGCATTTTGAGCGAGGCGAACGTGACCGCCGCGGGTGATGACTTTGGCCTGGACCCGGCCAAGACGATCGGCTCCGGCCCGTATGCCGTCAAGACCTGGACGCGCGACGCAGGCATGACGCTGGACGTCAACCCCAACTACTGGGGCGAACAGCCGAGCGTGCAGCATGTTGAGATCACCGTCGTGCCCGACCCGTCCACCATCAGCATGATGTTCCAGAGCGGCGAGATCGACATCCTGGACTGCGACATGATCGACGCGGCCATTGTGGACGCGACCTACCGCACCCAGTACGCCGACCGCATCGTTTCGGGCCACCGGCTCGCGACGACCTACCTGGCGCTGAACGAGAACGTCGCCCCGCTGAACGACGTCAACGTGCGCAAAGCCGTCCAGATGGCCATTGACCGCGAGAGCATCCTGGCCACCGTGTACAGCGGCGACGGCACCATCCCGGACGGCATCTACCCCGAGGGTCTGGTCGGCTACAGCGAGGCCAACCAGGGCTGGCTGACCTATGACCCCGAGGGGGCCAAAGCCCTGCTGGCCGAGGCGGGCTACGCCGACGGCTTTGAGATGGAGCTGGCCTCCGACAGTTCGGCCGACGCCAGCGTGCTGCTGGTGCTGCAGATCATCCAGCAGAACCTGGCCGACGTGGGCATCACGGCCGAGATCGTCTCCTATGACGAGGCGAGCTGGCTGGACGAGCGCATGAGCGGCGAGATGTGCAGCTTTGTCGCCACCTGGACCGCCGACTACAACGACCCTGACAACTTCATCTACACCTTCTTCGGCAACGCCGAGAACACGGCCTCGCGCAGCATCAACTATTATAACGCCGAGGTCATGGACCGCGTGACCGCCGCGCGCGCGATCGTGGACGAGGACGAGCGCCTGGCCGAGTATGCCGCGCTGGAAAAGCAGATCGTGGAGACCGACGCCGCCTGGGTCCCGCTGTGCAGCCGCACCCACCTGTTCGTGACCGGCGACGCCATCGCCAGCTATACCCCGCACTGGGCCGGGTACAGCGACTTCATGTTCAGCGGCGTGACGCTGGCCTGATACAAACCACCTCCGGCCGCGCGCTTTATGCCGCGGCTGGATTTTTGCTGTTTTGGTAAAGGAGAGACAAAGCCGATGAAGAGCTTCCTCAAGCGGCTGGCCGGGACGATCCCGGTGCTGCTGGGCGTTGTGCTGCTGATCTTTATCATGCTGCGCATCATCCCCGGCAACGCGGCCGTGGTGCTGATGGGCGAACACATCGACCCCGAGACCGTCGCCCGGCTGACCGCGAACATGGGCCTGGACGACCCGCTGTTCGTGCAGTTTTTCCGCTACATCGCAAACGCGCTGCGCGGCGACCTGGGCATCAGTTACCGCTATGACCGGCCGGTGGCCGCCATGATCGCGGAGGCGTTCCCCTATACGCTGCAGCTGGCGCTGCTGGCCGCGCTGTTTGCCTGGGCGCTGGGGCTGGCGGCCGGGGTGGCCGCGGCCATCCGCAAGGACCGCCTGCTGGACCGGCTGTTCATGGGCGTTTCGCTGCTCGGCGTGTCGATGCCGGTTTTTATGACCTCGCTGCTTTTGCAGTATTTCTTCGGTTTTGTGCTGAAATGGTTCCCGCTGACCGCGGAGGACGGCGGCCTGGCGGCCATGGTCCTGCCCGCCATTGCGCTGGGCTGGAACAGCGCGGGCAGCATCGCCCGCATGACCCGCTCGAGCCTGATCGAAGTCATGCAGGCCGACTACATCGACACCGCCCGCGCCAAGGGCCTGGGCCGCGGGGCGGTCATCCTGGGCCACGCGCTGAAAAATTCGATGCTGCCGGTCATCACGATGATGGCGCTGCAGCTTTCAAGCATGCTGTCCGGCGCGGTCATCACCGAGAGCATTTTTGCCATCCCCGGCATCGGGCGCCTGGCGACAAACGCCATCAACGGCCGCGACATGCCGGTTTTGCAGGGCACGGTGCTGTTCACAACGGTGCTGGTCATTGCAGGCAACCTGCTGGCCGATCTGTTGTACAGCGTGCTCGACCCGCGTATCCGCAAGGAGGTGTGAACATGGCACAGGAAAAAGACCGCGGCAGCGAGCTTTTGACCCAGATTGGCGAGCAGGACGGCGTGCGCGAAAAGCTGCGCCGCATGGCGCGCCAGAACAAGCTGGCCGCCTTTTCGGCCGTGCTGATCGCGCTGGTTTTGCTGCTGGCCGTGTTTGCGCCGCTCGTCGCCCCCTATGGCGAGGCCGAGCAGGACGTGCTGGCCCGCCTGCAGCCGCCGAGCGCCGCGCACTGGTTCGGCACCGATGAGCTCGGGCGCGACGTGCTCTCCCGCATTTTGTACGGTTCGCGCCTGTCGCTGGCCATCGGCATCCTGCCCAGCGTCATCTCGCTGGTCATCGGCATCGTGCTGGGGCTGCTGGCCGGGTATTTCGGCGGCTGGGCCGACTATGTCATCATGCGCCTGGCCGATGTGATGCTGTCCGTGCCTTCGCTGCTGCTGGCGATGGTCGTGATGTACACGCTGGGCTCCTCGACCGTCAACCTGTTCGTGGCGCTTTCGATGGTGGGCTGGGCGAGCGTGGCGCGCGTTGTGCGCAGCCAGACCCTGAGCCTGAAGGAGAGCGAATATGTCGAGGCCGCGCAGTCGATCGGCGTGAGCCGTTTCAACATCATGCGGCGGCACATCCTGCCCAACTGCGTCCCCTCGCTGATCGTGCTGTTCACGCTCAACGTGCCCGCGGCGATTTTGTCCGAAAGTTCGCTGAGCTTTCTTGGCATCGGCGCGCAGCCGCCCGCGGCGAGCTGGGGGCTGATGGTCAACCAGTCCAAGCAGTTCCTGTTCACCCAGCCCTGGCTGGCGCTGGCCCCCTGCGTGGCCATCATGGTCGTGGTGCTGGCGTTCAACTTTTTGGGCGACGGGCTGCGCGACGTGCTGGACCCGTACATGAAAAACCAGTAAGGAGGCGGCGAAGCCATGGAAACAGAACAGAACATCCTGACGATCCGCGGCCTTCAATCGTATTTCTTCACCGATTCCGGCGCTGTCCCGGCCGTGGACGGCATCGACCTGGACATCCCGCGCGGCCGCATCGTCGGCCTTGTGGGCGAGAGCGGCTGCGGCAAGAGCATGACCGCCAAAAGCATCATGGGCCTGCTGCGCGCGCCCGGGCGCATTGCCGGGGGGCAGATCCTGTTTGAAGGGCGCGACCTGGCCAAGCTGCCCGAAAAAGAGCTGCGCAAGGTCTGCGGGCAGGACATCTCGATGGTGTTCCAGGAGCCGATGACCAGCCTGAACCCGGTGCTCAAGGTCGGCCGCCAGGTGCGCGAGACACTGCTTGTGCACGACCGCAGCCTTGGCAAGGAGGAGGCGCGCCGCCGCGTTGTCGAGATGTTTGCCAAGGTGGGCATCCCGGAGCCGGAAAAGCGCTACGACTGCTACCCGCACGAGCTTTCGGGCGGGCTGCGCCAGCGCGTGATGATCGCCATGGCGATGGTGTGCCGCCCCAAGCTGCTGATTGCCGACGAACCGACGACGGCGCTGGATGTGACCATTGAAGCGCAGATTTTGCAGCTGATGCGCAGCCTGCGCGACGAGACCGGCATGAGCGTGCTGATCATCACCCACAACCTGGGCGTTGTGGCTGAGTTGTGCGACGAAGTGTATGTGATGTACGCGGGCAGGATTGTGGAACACGCCGAGACGTTCGAGCTGTTCGACCACACGGCCCACCCGTATACCAAAGGGCTGCTGGCCTCCATCCCGCGCATCGGGCAGGATGCGGACCGGCTGCACACGATCCCCGGCGTGGTGCCCAACCTGCTGCACCTGCCCGCGGGCTGCGCGTTCTGCAACCGCTGCGAAGCGGCCACGGACGCCTGCCGCACAACGGCCCCCGCGCTGGTTGAAGCCGCGCCGGGCCACACGGTGCGCTGCCTGCGCTGCGCCGCGCCCGCGCAGACCAAACCGCAAGGAGGGAACGCCGATGCCTGAACCGCAAAAAGAACTGCTGCGCGCCGAGGGGCTGACCAAGGTGTTCCCCACCGGCCGCAGGGACCAGGCCGTACACGCCGTGTCCGGCGTCGATTTGACCATTTATGAAGGCGAAACGCTGGCGCTTGTGGGCGAAAGCGGCTGCGGCAAAAGCACGCTGGGGCGCACGCTGATCCGCATGCTGCCCGCAACGGCGGGCAAGGTATATTTCCACGGGCAGGACATTGCAGCCATGAAGGACAAAGACTTCCGCCCGCTGCGCCGCCGCCTGCAGATGGTATTCCAGGACCCCTATGCCAGCCTGGACCCGCGCATGACCGTACGCGACATCATCGCCGAGCCGCTGGAGACCTACCATGTCTGCGCCAACCGGCAGGCCACGACCGCGCGCGTGCTGGAGCTGATGCAGGCCGTGGGCATCCCGGCCGAATTCCTGCACCGCTACCCGCACCAGTTTTCCGGCGGGCAGCGCCAGCGCATCGGCATTGCGCGGGCCATCGCGCTGCAGCCGGAGCTCATTGTCTGCGATGAGCCGGTCTCGGCGCTGGATGTCTCGGTGCAGAGCCAGGTGCTCAACCTGTTCAAGGACCTGCAGGAGAAGCTGGGGCTGACCTATCTGTTCATCGGGCACGACCTTTCGGTCATCCACTTCATTGCAGACCGCGTCTGCGTGATGTTTTTGGGCACGGTCTGCGAAGTTGCGCCCAAGGAGGAGCTGTACGCCAAGCCGCTGCACCCGTACACGAGCTTCCTGCTCGATGCGATCCCGCAGGCGGACCCACACCGCCGCGACCGCCCGCGCCAGGTGCTGACCGGCGAGGTGCCCAGCCCGCTCGACCTGCCGGGCGGCTGCTGCTTCCACACGCGCTGCCCCTATGCCACCGAGCGCTGCCGCACCGAGCGTCCGGCGCTGCGCGCCTTCGGCGGCCGCCAGGTGGCCTGCCACCGCGCCGAAGAGCTGGATTTGAACCGTTAAGGGTATACTTGAAAAACCGCCGCGCCCCGGCTGATTGCCGGAAGGGCGCGGCGGTTTGCTTTTTATGTTTTTCTGCGGCGGGCTTTTGCACCAAAAAGGCTTCAGTCAATGACAGTGGGCGTCTGCCATACTTCGGGCGGGACGGGGCGGTCTTTCCAGTAATACGCGCGGTCGTGGTCGCTCACCGGGCGCAGCACGCGGCAGGGGCTGCCGACAGCCACGACGCCCGCAGGCAGGTCGTGGGTGACGACGCTGCCCGCGCCGCAATCCCCGCCCGGGGGCTTTTGCGGCAAAGATTTTTGCCTCAAACCGCTTGACAAACGCCGCCGGACTTGGTATACTATCAAAGCAGCCTTGAAAGAGGCCCGCGTGGGGGTGTAGCTCACCTGGGAGAGCGCTTGAATGGCATTCAAGAGGTAAGGGGTTCGATCCCCCTCATCTCCACCACAAACGCCTGTGTCCGTCAGGACGCAGGCGTTTTTTCTGTTGCATACAAAAACCGCCTGCCGGGAAGCGCCCGGCAGGCGGCAGCGTGTCACCGCTTATACTTTTGTCATCCACAGGCCGTGGAGGTTGCAGTATGCGTAGACGGCCACGGGCTTGTCGTCGCCCAGGCAGAAGGTCACGTTGGGCGCGTCGCCCGGTTTCAGGACCTTGCGCTGGCCGCCGGTTTCGGTCTCGACATAGACCCACTCGATGAAATGCTCGGGGACCATGGGGTGGTCCACGCTGCCGATGTTGACGTTGAGCGCGCCGTCCTCCACCGTAACGACCGGCAGGTGCTTTTCCCCGCTGGCTTCAACGGTATTGGGGACCAGTTCCTCCATTTTCTGCCCGCAGCATACCATCGGAACGCCGGAGTCGCGGACCATACCGGCCAGGTTGCCGCAGCGGCGGCAGATGTAAAACTTTGCCATGGGATCGTCCTCCTTTTTGTTTGGGGCGGTTGTTCGCTTGCTATTGTAGCGCAGCGGCAGCGCGCTTTCCGTGATCTTGTCACTTTCAGCCCGGCCGTTCCCGCCTTCCTGTTTTTATTATATCCCTTGCGGGCGGAAAAGTTAAGGTTTTGCCGAACCGGCAGTGTAAACTTTTCGTGAACGGGTCCCCCGCCCCGGTATTGACTTGCGCCGCGTTCCCCTTTATGATGGAGCCAGAGGACCGCGCACATAAAAAAAGAAGGTGAACGCCGTGACGCTTGAAACTTATTTTCCGGTCTGGAACAAACTCACCCCCGCCCAGCAAAGCCGCCTGCGCGGCGCGGCCGTGGCCCGGCGCGTAGAGAAAGGGACCGTGCTCCACAACGGCAGCATGGACTGCACCGGCCTGCTGGTGGTAAAGTCCGGCCAGCTGCGCGCCTTCATCCTTTCGGACGAAGGGCGGGAGATCACCCTCTACCGGCTGTTCGACCGGGATATCTGCCTGTTTTCCGCCGCCTGCATGATGCGCTCGGCCCAGTTTGAGGTGACGGTCGAAGCGGAAAAGGACACCGAGCTCTGGGTCATCCCCGCGGAAGTGTACCGCGGGATCATGGAGGAATCCGCACCGGCGGCCAACTTCACCAACGAGCTGATGGCGGCCCGGTTTTCCGATGTGATGTGGCTGATCGAGCAGATCATGTGGAAGAGCCTGGACAGGCGCCTGGCCGCGTTTCTGCTGGAGGAAGCCGCCATAGAGGGGAGCCGGACGCTGAAGACCACGCATGAAGCCATCGCCAACCACCTTGGCACCCACCGCGAGGTCGTCACCCGCATGCTGCGCTATTTCCAGGGCGAGGGGCTGGTCCGGCTGGCCCGCGGCATGGTCGAGCTGCTGGATGAAGAACGGCTGCGCGCGCTGCAGGCATAGCGCCCGCTTTCCGCCTGTTTCTTTGACAAAACGCACCCCCGCCGTGTGGTCCGGCGGGGGTGCGTTTCGCTTTCTTTGGGTCGGGGGTCGGGGGGGGGCGGACTTGCGGGGGCCGGGCTTACAGCATCGCGAGGATCGCGTTTTTGGGCTTTGCCCCCACCGACTGGTTGACGATCTGGCCGTTTTTGATGACGACCAGCGTCGGGATGCTCATGACGCCGAACTGACCGGCGAGCTCCGGCTGCTCGTCCACATTGACTTTGCCCACCTTGATGTCGGTGCGCTCGCGGGCGATCTCCTCCACGATGGGCCCCACCATGCGGCAGGGGCCGCACCAGGGCGCCCAGAAGTCCAGCAGAACGGGTTTGTCGGCATTGAGCACTTCGCTCTGGAAATTGGTTTTATCAATATTGATGACAGACATATTGTGGTCCTCCCTGCTTGTGTTGTGTTTGCTTTGTGCCCTTAGTATACCCCAAAAATGTTCCGTTTTCTGTGATGAGATCACATTGGGCCCTGCGGGGGCGGCCGCGCCGCCGTGAAAAAATCCGCCCGGCCAGAGGATGCGGCGGGCGGAGGGGTTCACCGGTCTGTTTTGGGGGCTTTTTCCCCTACCACGCGCAGCAGCGGCGGGGTGACGGCCGCGCCGACGGCGCAGCCGAGCACGGCTTCGACAACGCCCTGCACGCCGATCATGCCGACGACGAACATCAGCGGACCGGCCGCGCCCATGTTGGCGACCAGCCCCTGCACATAATCGCTGCGGTAGAAAAACAGCACGAGCAGGCCCATAAAGAACACCGTGTTGAGCAGCGGCGCGGCCAGGCCGCCCGCGGCGCAGCACAGGCGGCGGCGCTGCGGCCAGATGTGCCGGGCGCCGCGGTAAACAAGCCCGCACAGCCAGCCCATGGCCAGCCGCGCGCCGAAGCACATGACGAAAGTTGCCAGCGGGTTGAGCGCAAACAGCGCGCTGCCCATGGCGCTGCCGCCGCGCAGCGCGTTGAAAAAGCTGGTCAGGCCAAACGCCCCGCCCAGGACAGCGCCCGCTGCCGGGCCCAGCAGCATAGCCCCGATGGCGACCGGGATGGTGAGCAGGCTGAGGGTGAGCGGGCCGACCGGCAGGTACCCCAGCGGTGTGTACGACATGATGAGCACCAGCGCCAGCAGCAGCGCGAGCTGCGTTAAGCGGCGGGTGTTCGCCTTGCGTTGTTTCATATTCAATTGCCTCCTGCTGCCGTCCTTTCTGCAAGGTACAGCGCAATATTTATGGCTTTGCCATGCCAACAGTATACGCGCATGGCGGCGCGATTGCAAGAGATTTGTGCGCGTGCTATACTGAAAACACAAAGAACTTTTGCAAAAGGAGGGCGCGGACCATGGGCAAGGTCTATTTCCATGTGGACGTCAACTCGGCGTTTTTGTCGTGGTCGGCGCTCAAAGCCCTGCGCGAAGGCGCAAAGACCGACCTGCGCACCATCCCGGCCGTTGTCGGCGGGGACGAAGAAAAGCGCCATGGCGTGGTGCTGGCAAAAAGCCTGCCCGCGAAAAAATACGGCATCCGCACCGGGGAATCTCTGTTTGCCGCGCGCGCCAAATGCCCGGGCGTGACCGTGGTGCCCCCGGACTTTGACTGGTATGTGCAGAACTCCAAGGCGCTGATCCGCATTTTGGGCGATTACAGCCCCGACATCGAGCAGTACAGCATCGACGAGGCGTTTTTGGACATGACCGGCACCGAGGCGCTGTTCGGCCCGGTGCTGGAAACGGCGCACGCCATCCGCAACCGTGTGCGGCGGGAGCTGGGGTTCACGGTCAACATCGGCGTTGCCCCCAACCGCCTGCTGGCCAAGATGGCCTCCGACTTTGAAAAGCCGGACAAGGTGCACCTGCTGCTGCCGGAGGACGTGCCCCGCCGCCTGTGGCCGCTGCCGGTGCGCGAGCTGTTCGGCGTGGGGCCCAGCGCGGCCAAGCGCCTGAACGAGCTGGGGCTGTACACGATCGGCGACCTGGCCAACGCGCGGCGGGAGATGCTGGTCGGGGTGTTCGGCGCACGCGGGGATACGTTCTGGAACTATGCCAACGGGCGTGAGAGCGACCCCGTGACCAAGCAGGAGACAAAGGACAACTCCTACGGCAACAGCGTGACGCTGCCGCAGGACCTGAACGCCCCGGCCGAAGCCGACACGACACTGCTGGCGCTGTGCGAATCGGTGGGCGGACGGCTGCGCATGGACGGGCGCACGGCGCGGGTGGTGACGGTGCAGCTGGTGGACAACGCGTTCCGCCGCAAAAGCCACCAGGTCACGCTGCGCGACCCGACCAATTCGACCGATGTTTTGTACCGCACGGCGCGCGGGCTGCTGCGCCAGGCCTGGCCCGACCGCCCGGTGCGGCTGGTGGGCGTGACGGCCGAGCGCACCGGCACCGACAATTTTGAGCAGCTGGATTTGTTCAGCGACCCGGCGCGGCGGGTCAAGCAGGAGAAGCTGGACCGCGCCGCCGACGCGCTGAGCGCCCGCTTTGGCGAGGACGCCGTGCTGCGGGCCAAGCTGCTGCAGCCCGACGAAAAAGCCGCCGCCCCGCGCGCGCTGGGCGCGGCCAAGGCGCGGGACAAGCGCCGGGAAAACAGCGGGGAATGAAAGCAAAGGCCGGCCCCGCGCGCCGAAGATTCGGCGCGCGGGGCCGGTGTTTTATGCAACAGGTTCCAGCGGCAGGGTGACGGCGTGGGCTTCGTCCAGCTTATAGTCGCCCAGATAAGGGCAGCGGAAGCTGGGGATGCTCTCGAGTTCCGCGCGCGTGGCGGCGTAGTAGTCGTAGCGGACCGTGATGACGCCGGTGGCGCTGTCCACCGTGCTGCTGACCAGGGCGCTGTGGTAGGCAGTCACGGTCTGGCCCGCGTTTTCGCCGTTCAGGAGCGTGGCCTTATCCTCCGCCAACGTGATGAGGCCGTCGTCGTTGGGGCAGATGTTGAGCGCCGCGGCGGCGCTGGCCCAGCCGTAGGGCACAAGCTCATAGGTGATGGCGTGATCCTCGACCGTATAGTTGCGCACGGTGTAGCCGCCGAGGTTGGAGGTCGCGATTTTTGCGCCGTTTTTCATCTCCTCCACCGTGACGGTGACATCGCCTGCGGCGGACGTGCCCGCGCCGTCCGGCACGACCGGGGTGAGGATGACGGCAGCCGCAGCCGCATCGGGCGCGGTGACGTTGCGGCGCTGGTCTTCGCCGTAGCCCGCCGTGCAGGAGGCATACAGTTCTTTGCCGGTGTCGTCGGTGATATAAAGCATATCCGGGGAGACAGCCTGGGCCGCCTCCACCAGACCGTCGTAGAACGACCGATAGGGCACCCGGGCCGCCAACGTGCCGCCCAGCGGGCCAAAGGCGAGGTAGTCCAGTTCCAGCGGCGTTTCCAGCGTCTCGGCCGCGGCATCCGCCGGGATCTGACCGCCGAAATCCTGCGCCCGGTATTCGCCGGGATCGATCGTAATGGTCCGGCCGACATCATAGCTGCCCGGCTGCGCCACGCGGCCGCCCGCGCGCACCGATGCGCCGTCAAGTTCAACCGTAAAGGTGAACGGCTGGAAATCACCGTACAGGGGGTCCGCTTCCGGGGCAACGTTGCACTGGGCGTTGATGACGACGGTGAGCGCGTCGCCTTCGGGCAGCGTGTTGAGCAGATAGTGCGCCCAGAGCTTGAGCCGCCCGGATTCATCCAGGTAGAAATCTGTCTGGTCGCAGAAGAGCGCGGTCTGGCTGCCGTTGAGGGTGACGCCGCCCACCGTGAACAGCTGCCGCAGCTTGTCCCAGTCCGGCTCGTAGCCCTCGCGGCCGAGTATGGCGCGGATGGCCTCGTTGCCCTCGACCGTGAAAAACGCATCCATGCCGGAAACGTCCATTGCAATGTTGTCGAGCGTCATTGTCACGCCGCCGTTCTCGACGCTCTGGCCAACGGCGGCGTTATAGGCTTCCAGCCGCGTCTGCGCGCCGCCATAGCTGCCGCGCGGGGCGTCAAGCGGGTCGGCCGTCTCCGCAGTGGCGGCCGGGGCCGTGTCAAAAAAGCCGATACGGCCGGAAAACATCTTGAGCAGCGCGGGCCCGACCGCCGCCACCGTGACCGTACAGGCGCAGACGGCAGCGGCGGCCGCGGCCAGCGTGCGCAGGGCGGTACGGCAGCGGCGGGCGTTACTGCGCCGCCGGGCAGGCGCGGGGTGCGCCGGGCGCTGTTCGTTTTCCGGCTTTTCGATCCGGGCAAAGACGGCGGCGGAAAGCCGGTCGAGTTCCCCGGCGCTCAGCGGCTGTTCGGGCGCGCCAAGGGCATCCAGGTCCTGCAGGGCGCGCAAAGAATCGGGATCAAAGTTCCTCATGGATGCGGACTCCTTTCTCTTCCAGCTGGCGGCGCAGGCGCTGCCGCCCGCGGGTCAGCCGCGTGTTGACGCTGCCTTCACTCATGCCCAGCGCCCCGGCGATCTGCCGGGTAGACTCCAACAGGTAATATTTGCGCAGGAATATCTCGCGGTCGGGGCTGGGCAAACCGCCTACCAGCGCGCAGACGAGGGTTTCGGCGTCGCTGGGTACCGCGCCGAGCAGCTGCGCGGCCCCGGCCGTGTTTTCTTCCAACGGCACGGCGGCTTCGCGGCGCAGCCGCCGCAGCCGGTTGATGCCGGTATTACGCGCCGTGACCACAAGCCACGCTTTGACCGGCGCGCCGCTCTGGCACAGGCGGCGCGCGTTTTTCCACAGCGCGACGAATACATCCGCCATACACTCCTCCACGTCCTCGGGGCGGCCGGGCAGTATCCGGTTCAAGATGCCCTTGACCGCCGGGGCGTGCTGCTCCATTGCAGCGCGCAGCCCGGCTTCGGGATCGTTGACGATCCACAGGGCAAGGTCCTGTTTCTCCACATTGGCACCTCCGTTCGTTTTGCGTAAAGGCCCTTACACTTAGAGAGACAACCGCGCGCGGGCGAAACTTACAGAAAAGAAAGATTTTGGCAAAAAATAGCGGCGCGTGGGGCGCGCCTTTTCCGGGTGCGGGAGGCAAAAAACAGGGGCCGCCCCTGTGGGGGCGGCCCTCTGTTTAATACAGGCTGTATTTATTTGGCAATCTTGTTCAGCTTGTCATTCAGGAAGAACGCAGCGCCGGCGGGCATGTGCTTGCCGGCCATCTTAAGCATGTTGGCCAGCGTAAAGCCGGAGATCATGCCCAGCATCGGGCCGCCGACACCGGCTTTGTCAAACATCTCGCGCAGCATCGCGCCGGCCACCGGGTGGGCCATGATGTCGCCGATCTTGTCCTTGATCGAGAAGTGGCCCTCGATGAATTCAAGCTCCTGCGGGCCTTCGCTGCCTTCGGGCGTGAACCAGTTGCCCGCCTGGGTGTCCTCCTGCGGCAGGACGTAGTCGGGGTTGGACTTTTCGACGCCGTTGAGGGTGATGGTGTCCTCGACATCGCCTGCGCGGGCGGTGATCGTGTTTTCGCCGTCCTGCAGCGGCAGCTCCTCAAAGACGGCCATGTGGTCAACAGCTACTTTGGTCCCGACGGGCTGGCCGTTGAGCAGCAGCGTGACTTCCGGCTGGTTGGTGTAGACATAGACGCTGCGCTCGCCGGGGGCGCGGTCCGCAAAGCGGCGGCCGCAGACATGCACCATCGGCGCGGTGGTCCAGTAAGCCTGATAAATGTAGAAGGCGTCCTTCTTGATCTTGCGGTCGTAGGTCACAAGGCCCTTGTTGTTGCGGCCCTTGCAGCCGCCCTCGTCGCGGGCGTCGGCCGCAAAGTCGAACATGTTCCACACATGGGTGCTCCAGATATAGGGGCGGGTCGCGAAGGTCTTGAGCATTTCGTGGTGGTAGTATGCCTGGTATTCCTCGGTGTAGTCGTGGTTTTCCGGCTTGGCGGAATGCCAGGACAGGATGGCTTCGGCGCCGTACTCCGAGATGCCGACCGGGCGGGAGGGGTTCTTTTTGTGGAACTCATCCATCCAGGGGCCGTTTTCCTCCACCTCGCCCATGTACCAGCCGAAGTAGTGGTTATAGCTGAGCACATCGGTGATGTAGACATGTTCGGAATCCATCGGGACCATGCTGACCTCGGCCATCGTGGTCAGGCGGCTGGGGTCCAGGCGCTTGCACAGGGCGTTGAGCTCGCAGAGGTTTTGGTAGAGCGGCTCGGTCTCGCCGCCGATCGTGATCTCGTTGGAAATGCCCCAGAAGCAGATGGAGGCGTGGTTGTAGTTCTGGGCGATCAGCTCGGTCATCTGGCTGATCGTGTTGTCGTGCGCGGCCTGGCTGGGGTTGAACTTGCTGATGAACGGGATCTCGGCCCAGATGACCATGCCCGCCTTGTCGGCCAGTTCATAGAAATACGGGTCGTGCTGGTAGTGGGCCAGGCGGATCGTGTTGGCGCCGACCTCCTGGATCAGGGCCATGTCCTCCTCATGCTCCTTGCGGGTAATGGCCCAGCCCATATCGAGGCGGTCCTGGTGGCGGGCGACGCCGTGCAGCGGGTAGGACTTGCCGTTTAAGAAGAAACCGCGCTCGGGGTCGACATGGAAGCTGCGGAAGCCGAAGTGATCGGTCACGGCGTCCATCTCGTCGGCGCCGTCCATCAGGCGGACGTTGGCGGTGTAGAGGTACGGGTCGATGGTGCCGTTCCACAGGTGCGGGTCTTCGACCTTCATCTTCAGAACGGTGTGGGCTTCGGCCGGGGTTTCGGCCACAGCGACGACCTGCCCGGCGGCGTCGCACAGTTCGGCGCGCACGGTGCAGCCCGCGCTGCCGCCGACCGGGAAGGCGTCGATGCGCACGGTGCCGGTGCAGCGCGGCGTGATGAACACGCCGGTGGTGCCGGTCTTCATCAGATCAAAGTGGGCGTCGGGCACCTCGATAAAGTTGACGGCGCGGTACAGCCCGCCGAAGAAGGTGAAGTCGGCCATCTGGGGGTAAATGTCGGAGGGGGCGTTGGTCACTTCGACAGTGAGGATGTTCTCCTTTTCGGTCAGCGCTTCGGTCAGTTCAAAGCGGAAGGTCGAAAAGCCGCCGCGGTGCACGCCCATTTCGCGGCCGTTGCAGTAGACGGTCGCCACATGGTTGGCGCCCTGGAATTCGATGTACTGGCGGCAGCCGGCGGTGGGGGCGGGCAGCGAGATGTGGTAGCTGCCGATGCCGCGCCAGTAGCCGCCGTCGTCCGCGCCGTCCTGGCCGTCGAGGTTATTCCAGGTGTGGGGCAGCGCCACCCGAACGGGGGCGTCGCCGTCCTTGGCGAAGAGGGCTTCTTTCAAGGTTGTGATGGTACGCATGGTCGTCTCCTTTGTGTTGCGGGTTTTTTAAATTTTGCCCAAAAAAGCACGCGCAAAAAGCACGAATTATGTTAAGTTTATTATAGCGCAAACCGCGGCGTTTGGGCAGTTTTTCCAAAGGGCAAAACGTGACTTTTTTGTGAACAATTCGCCCTTTTTCCCTTTTATGGGCGGCGGCTGCGCCAGGCGCGGCGGTAAGCGGTGGCAGTCTGACCTTCGGCCGCCTTGAAGCGGCGGGTAAAATACGCCTGTTCTTTGAACCCGCAGGCGGCGGCGATCTGCCCCAGCGTCAGGTCGGTATAGCGCAGCATCTGTTTGGCGCGGTCGATACGCGCCGCGTGCAGGCAGGCGACGATGGTCTCGCCGTATCGCTGCTTGAAGCTGCGGGCAAGATAGTATTTGCTGATATAAAAGCGGGCGGCGAGGCTGTCGAGCGTGAGGGGCTCGGTGCAGTGGTCGATGAGCCAGGCGCGCACCTCCTCCAGCCGGGCGGCGGGCCCGGCCGGGGCCGCCCCGCGCGCGCGGCCCGCCAGCACGGCGGCCAGCAGCGCGGCCACCTCGGCCGAGGCTTCGAGCTCGGCCGGGGCGTCCCAGCGGCGGGCCAGCTGCAGCACCGTGTCCAGCCGCCGGGCGACAGCCCCCGCGTCCGGCGGCGTGAACACCGGTTCCGCCGTGCCGAAACGCTCGTAAAACGCCGGGGCGCTGCGGCCGTTGAAGTGCACCCAGCGCAGCTCCCACGGGTCGTTGTCCGCGCTGCGGTAGCCGTGCGGGCGGCGGCAGTCCACCCAGAAGCACTGCCCGGCGCGCAGCTCCCAGCGGCGGGGGCCGTACTGCAGCGTGCCGCTGCCCGCGGCCACCTGCACGATCAAAAAGCTGTCCAGGCTGCTGCGCTGGGTGCCCGCGTGGCTCTGCACCAGGCGAATGTGCCCGGCTTCCTGGATATAGAAAAGATTTTCGCGCGCAAAGGCGCTGGGCGTGACAATGACCCGCACGCTGGACGGGTGGTAACAGGCGGGGAACTGGCTGAACTCCGGCATGGCGGCCTCCTGGCTTTTGGGCGGCAATGGCAAGATCGTGCAAAAACTGTGGCAACATCGGCCCTTGTATCGGGGCCGTAAAACCATTATACTATAGTAACGGCTGACTGCAAGCCGTTTTTGCGTGATTTTTTCGGTTGACCGCACCGCCCCGCCCGCCGGGCGCAGCGTGCAAAACCGTTCAAAAGCGTGGTAAAAAGTTCAAACGTAAAGGAGTTTTCCCCCATGAAAAAAGCGCTGATCACCGGCGTCACCGGGCAGGACGGCAGCTACCTGGCCGAGTTTTTGCTTGGCAAGGGCTACGACGTGCACGGCATCATCCGCCGGTCTTCGGTCGATTACCGCGAGCGGATCGCCCACCTGGAGGGCAACCCGAATTTCCACCTGCACTATGGCGATATGGGCGATTCGATGAGCCTGCTCTCGGTCATTGGCAGCGTGCGGCCGGACGAAATCTACAACCTGGCGGCCCAGAGCCATGTGCAGGTCAGCTTCGATGTGCCGGAGTTCACGGCCGACATCGACGCCACCGGCGTGCTGCGCGTGCTGGAGGCCGTGCGCCTGTGCGGCCTGGCGGACACCTGCCGCATCTACCAGGCTTCGACGTCCGAGCTGTACGGCAAGGTGGAGGAGGTCCCGCAGAACGAAAAGACCCCGTTCCACCCCTACAGCCCCTACGCCGTCGCCAAGCAGTACGGGTTCTGGATCACCAAGGAGTACCGTGAAGCCTACGGCATGTTCGCCTGCTCGGGCATTTTGTTCAACCACGAGTCCGAGCGCCGGGGCGAGACCTTCGTCACCCGCAAGATCACGCTGGCCGCGGCGCGCATCGCCCAGGGCAAGCAGGACAAGCTGTATCTGGGCAACCTGTCCAGCCTGCGCGACTGGGGCTACGCCAAAGACTATGTCGAGTGCATGTGGCTGATTTTGCAGAACAAGGAGCCGGAGGATTTCGTCATCGCGACCGGCGTGCAGCATTCGGTGCGCGAGTTCTGCCAGCTGGCTTTCCACTATGCGGGCATCGAGCTGGAATTCACCGGCGAGGGGCTGGACGAAAAAGGCGTCGACAAGGCGACCGGCCGGGTGCTTGTGGAGGTCAGCCCGGATTTCTACCGCCCGACCGACGTCGTCAACCTGTGGGGCGACCCGACCAAGGCCCGCACCGAACTGGGCTGGAACCCGACCAAGACGAGCTTTGAGGACCTTGTGCGCATCATGGTCGAACACGACATGCGCAAGGTCGCCGTGGAGCGCGCCGGGGACCGCATCCGCTGCAACCTTGAGGAGTACCTTGAAAAAGGCGTTGTGAAATAAGAAAAGAGGTTTTTGCTTTATGATGGAGAAAAACGCAAAGATCTATGTTGCCGGGCACCGCGGCATGGTGGGCTCGGCCATTGTGCGCGAGCTGGAGCGCCAGGGCTACACGAACATCATCACCCGCACCCACAAGGAGCTGGACCTGTGCCGCCAGGAGGCGGTCGAGGCGTTCTTTGCCAAAGAAAAGCCGGAGTACGTCTTTCTGGCGGCGGCCAAGGTCGGCGGCATCGCCGCCAACAACGAAGCGCTGGCCGATTTCATGTACGACAACATGATCCTGGAAATGAACGTCATCCACGCGGCCTGGCAGAACGGCTGCAAAAAGCTGGAGTTTTTGGGCTCCAGCTGCATCTACCCGCGCCTGGCCCCCCAGCCGATGAAGGAGGACTGCCTGCTGACTTCGGCGCTGGAAAAGACCAACGAAGCCTATGCGCTGGCCAAAATTTCGGGGCTCAAATACTGCGAGTATCTCAACCGCCAGTATGGCGCCGACTACATCAGCGTGATGCCGACCAACCTGTACGGCCCCAACGATAACTACCACCCCACCCACAGCCATGTGCTGCCTGCGCTGATCCGCCGCTTCCATGAAGCGAAGGAGCAGGGCCTGCCCTTTGTCACCTGCTGGGGCGACGGCAGCCCGCTGCGCGAGTTTTTGTATGTCGACGATCTCGCAAACCTGTGCGTCTTTTTGATGAACCACTATTCCGGCAACGAGACGGTCAACGCGGGCACCGGCAAGGAGCTGAGCATCAAGGAGCTGACCGAGCTGGTGGCGAAGGTCGTGGGCTATACCGGCGAGATCCGCTGGGACCCGACCAAACCCAACGGCACGCCGCGCAAGCTGCTGGATGTGAGCAAAGCCGCCGCGCTGGGCTGGACCTATAAGACCGAGCTGGAGGAGGGCATCCGCCTGACCTACGAGGACTTCCTGCATAACCCCATGCGGGCCGAGCGGTAAGCCCGCTCCCCTGCCCCGCACCACACCAAAAGGAGCCGTATGATGAACCTAATCCTTCTTTCGGGCGGCAGCGGGCAGCGGCTGTGGCCGCTGTCCAACAACATCCGTTCCAAGCAGTTTGTACCGCTTTTGAAGAACGCCGCGGGCGAGCACGAGAGCATGGTCCAGCGCGTTTACCGCCAGATCATGGCCGCCGACCCCGGGGCAAACATCGTGGTCGCCACCGGCAAACGCCAGGTCAGCACCATCCGCAACCAGCTGGGCGGCAAGGTCAGCGTCTGCGTTGAGCCGTGCCGCCGCGACACCTTCCCCGCCATTGTGCTGGCCTGCGCCTACCTGGCCGACGTCAAGGGCGTGCGCGCCGACGAACCGGTCGTCGTCTGCCCGGTGGACCCGTATGTGGACGACAGCTATTTCCGCGCCGTGCGCCGCATGGCCGAACTGGCCGGGCCGGACAACCCCGACGCCGCCAACCTGACGCTGATGGGCATTGAGCCGACCTACCCGAGCGCCAAGTTCGGCTATATCATCCCTGCCGGTCCCGGCGCGGTCAGCCGCGTGGCGAGCTTCAAGGAAAAGCCGGACGAGGCCACCGCCGCCAAATACATCGCGCGCGGCGCGCTGTGGAACGGCGGCGTCTTCGCGTTCAAGCTCGGCTATCTGCTCAAGGCCGCGCACCGGCAGCTGGATTTCCGCCATTTTGCCGACCTGCAGGCCAACTATGCGCTGCAAAAGCGCATCAGCTTTGACTACGCCGTGGCCGAGAACGAGCCCGACATCGCCGTGATGCGCTATGCAGGCGAGTGGAAGGACGTGGGCACCTGGAACACCTTCTGCGAGGTGATGAGCGAACCGGCCATCGGCAAGGTGGAGATGGACGATACCTGCCAAAACGCCAGCGTCATCAACCAGCTCAACATCCCCATCATCTGCATGGGGCTCAAGGACATGGTCGTGGCGGCTTCGAGCGACGGCATCCTGGTCAGCGACAAGGCGCGCTCGAGCCACATCAAGCCGTATGTCGAGAAGGTGGAGGGCGAGGCCCGCTTTGCCGAAAAGAGCTGGGGGTCCTTCACGGTGCTGGACGTACAGCCCGAGGCGACGACCATCCGCATCGTGCTCAACAGCGGGCACCGCATGACCTACCACAGCCATGAACACCGCGACGAGGTGTGGACCATCGTTTCCGGCATGGGCCGCGCGGTGGTGGACGGCGTGGAGCGCGCCGTGCGCCCCGGCGACGTTGTGACGCTGCCGGCCGGCGTGCCCCACACGCTGATCGCCGACAGCGCCCTGCAGGCCGTGGAGGTGCAGATCGGCGCAGAGATCGACGTGGCCGACAAGCAGAAGTTCGACTGGCCGCTCCCCTGAAAAACGCCTGTGATACAGCAATATCCCCGACCGTTGCCCGGCCGGGGATATTTTTTTGCTTATTGCAGGTACTTTCAGCACATACCGGCGATGGTGTAGATCAGCTGTTCGGAGTCGTCCCAGCCGAGGCAGGGGTCGGTGATGGATTTGCCGTAGATATGCTCGCCGATGGCCTGGCGGCCGGGTTCGAGGTAGCTTTCCACCATCACGCCCTTGACCAGCCTGCGGATATCGGGCGAGAGCTGGCGGTTGTGCATGACCTCCTTGACGATGCGGATCTGCTCGTGGTACTGCTTGTCTGAGTTGGAGTGGTTGGCGTCGACGATGACCGCCTGATTTTTGAGGTCCATTTTGGCGTACTGCTCCATCAGGCGCATGATGTCCTCATAGTGATAGTTGGGCTGGCTGACGCCGCGCTTGTTGACCGCGCCGCGCAGGATCGCATGCGCCAGCGGGTTGCCGGAGGTCTCGACCTCGCAGCCCGCATAGGCATAGTGCTGCGGGTGCTGCGCCGCATAGATCGAGTTGAGCATGACCGAGAAATCGCCGCTGGTGGGGTTTTTCATGCCGGTGGCCACGTCAAAGCCGCTGGCGGTCTGGCGGTGGTGCTGGTCTTCGACCGAGCGCGCGCCGATGGCCACATAGCTGAGCAGATCTTCGACATAGCCCCAGTTTTCCGGGTAGAGCATCTCGTCCGCCGGGGACATGCCGAACTCCTCGATCGCGCGCATGTGCATGCGGCGCACCGTGATGATGCCGGTCTCGAGATCGGGGCGTTCCTCCGGGTTGGGCTGGTAGGCAATGCCCTTGTAGCCGTCGCCGTTGGTGCGCGGCTTATAGGTATAGATGCGCGGCACCAGCACAAGCTTGTCGGCGACTTTTTCCTGCACGCGGGCCAGGCGGCCGACATATTCGCAGACGGCGTCCTCATTGTCGGCCGAACAGGGGCCGATGATGACAAGGAACTTGTCGGAACAGCCGGTGATCACATCGGTAATGGCCTTGTCCCGCGCCTGTTTGACGGCGCGCCCCTGCTCCGAAAGCGGATAGCGCGCGCGGATCTCGGCCGGGGTGGGCAGCTTTTTCAGATAGGTGAAACTCATGGGTACGACCTGGACCTTTCTCTTTCCCAAACGCCCCCTGCAAGCGGCAGAAAGCGCAGCCATAAAGCATTTTTCAGATACAATCTAACGCTTTATAATAATACAATCCGGGTCCCGGCTTTGTCAATAGCGCATCACCCCAGCAGGCCGCGCAGCAGCTCCTGCAGCTGGCCAAAGTCGATGGGCTTGGCGATGTGGCCGTTCATGCCGGCGGCGGTGGTGCGGGCGATGTCCTCCGCAAAGACGTTGGCGGTCACGGCGATGATGGGCACCGCAGCCGCGTCGCTGCGGTCAAGCGCGCGGATGGCCTCGGCCGCGCCGCAGCCGTCCAGCACCGGCATCTGCATATCCATGAGGATCGCGTCAATCTCGCCCAGCGCGCTGGAGGCAAAGGCTTCAACCGCCTCGCGGCCGTTCCAGGCCTGCAGCACCCGCGCGCCCATCAGGCCGAGACATTCGCTCGCGACCTCCATGTTGATCTCGTTGTCCTCGGCCAGCAGGATCGTGCGGCCGCGCAGCACGTCCTGCTGCGGCAGCGCGCCGCCCTGTTCCGGCGCGGGCGGTTCTTCCTCGGTGGTTTGCAGCGGCAGCGTGATGGTGAAGGTCGTGCCTTTGCCCAGCGCGCTGCGCACGGTCAGCTCGCCGCTCATCTGCTGCACCAGCGTCTTGACGATGGGCATGCCCAGGCCGGTGCCGCTGATCTTGCGAGAGGTGAAGGTCTCCTCCCGCGCAAAGGGCTCGAACAGATGCTGCTGGAACTCCTCCGACATGCCGAAGCCGGTATCGGCCACCTCCAGCTGGTATTTGCTGTGGCCGCCGCGGTGGTTGACCTCGCGCAGCGTGACGTCCACCTGCGCGCCGGGGCCGCTGTACTTGACGGCGTTGGAGATCAGGTTGTTGAGGATCTGGCCCAGGCGCGCGGGGTCGCACACCACGACCGGGTGGTCGACCTGGCACTGCCAGCGCACCTGCTTCTGCTGGCGGGCCGCCTGTTCGCGGAAGGTCTCGGTGTGTTCGCGCACGCAGGCGGCAATGTTCATGGGCACATAGTTGAGCGTGCTGCCCTTGCCGTGCTCGAGCCGGGACATATCCAGCACATCGTTGACCAGCGTGAGCAGCTGGCGGCCCGAGCTTTCGATCTTGGCCAGATATTCCTGCACTTTCTGCGGCGTGGCTTCCCGGCCCTGCGCCAGGCGGGACAGGCCGATGATGGCGTTGAGCGGCGTGCGCATATCGTGGGAAGCGTTTGAGAAGAACATCGCTTTCTGTTCAACGGTCTTTTCCGCCGCAGCCAGCGCGGCCTCCAGCAGTTCCCGCTGCTGCAACTCCACGCGCTTGGCGCTGTCGATCTCGCGGAACGCCAGCAGCACTTCGTCCAGATGCAGCGCCCGGCTGTAGAGCACCTGGATGTTGACCCATTTGTATTCGCCGCCGAAATTGCGCTGATAGTCGCCGCCGAAATCGTAGACGCCCCGGGCGATCAGCGCACGGATGTTGGCGGCCGAAAGGCTCTTTTCAAACTGTTCGTGCGTGCGCTCGTCCACGACCTGCTTGACCGTGTCCAGCAGGTGCTGGTAGCTGCCCGCAATGCCCATCGCCTCGCGCACATCGGGCGAGCATTTGATCATGCGGTAGGTCTCGCTTTTCAGGTCGATGCGGTAGATCGCATAGTAGGAATCGCCCAGGATCTGCAGGCTTTCCTCGGTCTGGCGCCGCCGGCGGTCGTCCAGCGCGCCGCGGATCAAAAAGCCCATGCCCACAAGCGCAAGCAGCACGCAGAGCACCGCCAGCAGCACAACGGTGCTGTCCCAGCCGTCCTGCAGGATGATCTCGATCGGGATGGTGATGACCGAAAGCCAGCCGTTATTCATCTCATAGTAATACACGGTGCGGCGCACGCCGTCCACATCGCGCACGGCCGAATCGTGGGATTCAAGCCGACCCGCGCGGATGTTCTGCACGAGCTGGGCCATATACGCGCGGCCCGCGTCGTTGTCCAATTCCAGGTCGCCTGAATAATACAGCAGCCGGTCCTGCGAATCGAACAGGAAATAGGAGCTCTGTTCCGGCAGCGAGGCGCGGTTGCGGTGGGTGTGGAAGTTTTCCATCAGGATATCGAACGCCAGCACGTCGCCGCCGTCGTTCAGCGCGCAGGCCAGCGTGACCATCATCTTGCCGGTGACGGCGTCGGCGTAGCCGTCGGTGTAGATGGCCGCGCCGCCGGCGTCGACCACTTTCTGATACCAGGCGGTCGTGCGGTAGTCATAGTCTTCGTCCCCGGCCCAGGGGGCGGCGGCGACGATGCGGCCGTCCAGCACCATATACGGGTCGATGATCTCGCCGCCGAGCAGCGCGGCGGTCTGGCGGTTCCAGGCGGCCAGCTGCTGCTGGAGCTGCTGCGCCCCCGCCCCCTGTTCGATGAGCTCGCCCGCCGCCATCGCCTCCTGGCTGAGCAGCATGGTGTAGACGTTGGTGCGGTTTTCCTCCTCCATCGCGTAGCTTTCCGCCAGCAGCATGCCCATCTCGTTGGCGTTTTTGAGCAGCTTTTCCCGCATCAGGCAGACGCACCAGACCAGCAGCACAAAGAAAGCGGCCATCAGCGGCACTTTGACCCCGATGGGCAGGCTGCGGCGGCGGGGCGGTACGGCGCTGTGTTTCATGGCGGCCTCCTTGCGGCGGCGCGGCGGCCGCCCGCATAATAAAGTTCGAAACAATTCTTGCAAATATTATAGCAAAACGCCCCGGGCCGTGCAAGGCGCGGGGCGTACAAAAGGAAATCTAGTCTTTTCTGATATCTTCAAACAGGCGCAGCACGCCGGTCTTGTCCAGCACATCGTCGCGGTCGTCGCGGCTGTCCAGGCCGGGGATGCTGGGGGCTTCGTCCGCCGGGGCGTAGATGGTCACGTCGCTGTCGTCGTCCGGCTCATCCACGGCCTGCGGCCGGGCCAGGTCCAGCTCTTCCAGCAGGGCCTGCATGGCGGCGCAGTCCTCCGGCACATCGGTCAGGCTGCCGCCATAGTGGCTGAACAGCACGGTGCCGTCCACATCCAGGATCAGCGTGAGCGGCAGGTCGAGCCGGGCGTCCTTGGGCGGGCGGTAGCCGTTCTTTTTCGCTTCGCGCAGGATCTGCCAGGCCTCCAGGCTGTAGGCCGTCAGCCCGCCGCTGCGCTGGGGGATGTCCAAAAGGTCGTACAGAACGCCGTCCGCATCGCACAGCAGCGGGTAAGGCAGCGTGCCCGGGCCGATGCTGCGGGCCAGCTTGTCGGCGCGGGAGCGCACGACCAGCGCAAACCCGCCGCTGTACAGGCGGCGGTAGGTGCGGGCGTAGCGCTCCGCAAAGGTGCGCGTGACCGGGTGGCCGAAGTTGTTCATGAACACAAGCACCAGCGGCGCCTGGGCGGCCAGCAGGTCCCGGAAGCGGTTTTGGGCGCTGTAGGGGGTATCGTAGCGGAAAAAGGGCAGCTTATCCCCCGGCGAAACACGACCGGCCACACACTTCACCTCCCTGTTCAACGTCCCTGTTTTTTTGTGTACGACCAAAACAGCCGGGCGGCCCGCAGGCCCGCCCGGCTGTATCTGTGCTGTAAAAAACCCCGCAACAGCCGTCTGCGGCAAATCAAAACCTACTGTATGAGCAGGTGGGTGCCCTGCTGGCGCTTTCGCACTCCCTTCTTCCGCGCACCGCGCAAAGGCGGGGCGGGAGGTCTGCGTTCCGGCGTCAGACGGCGGGCTCCCTAAATTTGATTAGTAGGATCATATACACCGCAACAAATCGAACTGCGCAGGGTCAAAGTTCTGTGGGGTCACTCCTCCAGTTCGGAGTCGTCGATATCGAACATCGCCTTGAGGCGCTCCTCAAAGACCTTGCCGACGCGCAGCAGTTCTTCGTCGTCGTCAACGATGTCCATATATTCGCCCTCTTCGTCGGTGCCGATGCGCATCAGAATCAGCTCGGCGTCCTCCTGCAGGCTTTCGGGGTCCTCCTGGTAGGGAACCACGGCCATATAGCGGGTGCCGCCGATCTCGGTCACATCGACCACTTCAAACGTGCATTCCTTGCCGTCTTCGTCCTCCAGCGTCAGCAGGTCGGGGGCGGCTTCTTCCAGCATATCGGGGGTCAGTTCTTCTGCCATAGTCTTCACCTCAAAGGCGGGCCCGCGGGGCCCGCGTTCTTTTGTGCGTTCAAATTCCTTACCTATAGTTTACTTGTTTTTTGTGCTGCCGTCAAGCTATGCTTTTGGAGGAAAATGTGGTATAATAAGTTTAATTTCCGTTCCACCGTCCCGCATGGAGGGCCATTGTATGAAAAAGTTTGCTGCGGCGTGTTTCGCCGCCTGGCTGTGCCTGGCGCTGTGCGCCTGCGCGGGGAAAAACGACAAACCCGCCCCGGAGCGCGCCGCCGTGGAAAGCGGCGAGCGGCAGTTTGCCGCCCCGGCCGAAGGCGACCTGATCGCCATTTTTGACACCTCCCTGGGCGAGGTGCGCGCCGTGCTTTACCCCGACGCCGCGCCGATGGCGGTGGAAAACTTTGCCGGGCTTGCGCGCACCGGCTACTATGACGGCACCGTGATCTGGCGCAGCGAGTACGGGTTTGCCGTGCAGGGCGGCGACGCGACCGGGACCGGCACGGGCGGTTCGACCATCTTCAGCAACAACCCCTATCCGCTGGAAGCCAGCGCCGATCTGCGGCACTACGCCGGGGCGCTGTGCGCGGCGTTTGCTTCCGGCGGCGAGGCCGAGGGCGGCAACAGCCAGTTTTATTTTGTGACGGCGCTGCCCGGCAGCGTGGACAAAGCGATGCAGGATGAGCTGGCCGCCAACGGCTACACCGAGAGCCAGATCGCGGCGTACGCCGCAGCGGGCGGTCTGCCCTACCTTGACAACACCGACACGGTGTTTGGCCAGGTCTATGCGGGCATGGAGGTTGTGGACGCGATGGCCTGCGTGCAGACCGATGTGGCCGAGGACGGCAGCGACACCTTCCGCCCGGCCGAGGAAGCGGCCATCACGATTAACAGTGTGACCGTGACGGCCTGGCCCGGGCCGCAGGCGGACGGCGAAGCGGCCGGCGGCGAAACCGGCGGCGAAGCGAACGAAGGCTGAGTTCAAGACCACGCTTTAAACAGTTTATGCAGCAGAGGCCCCGCGCATGCGCGCAGGGCCTCTGTTTTGTTTTGTTCCGTTTTTGGGCTCAGCCTTTGCGGCGGGCGAACCCAGCTTTTAAGACCAGCCAGGCGGCCAGCAGGCAGACAACGGTAATCAACCCCATCATCTGCCAGCTGTGCACGAGGTTGGGCACCGTGGCGTCATACATCGGGCTGTCCAGCCCGACGTTGAGCCAGACAAGGCGGCTGTTGAGGTCGGTGGAAGCGCCCAGCGCGCCCATGCCCCAGCGGCAGACGACCAGATAACTGATGGCGGTCATGGCGCCGGTGACGTTGAACAGCGCGCCGCTGAACACGACCTGCGCGATGATGAGCACAAGCACGAACAGGATGGCCGATTCGCTGCTTTTGAGCGCGGCCGAAATCAGCAGGCCCATTGCCGCCGAGGAGACAAGGATCAGCAGTACGGTGACATAGATCTCCCAGTTGGTGTCCATGAGCAGGTCGTTCTGCGGCACATGGATCACCCGCACAAAACCGGCGGTGAGCAGCAGCGCCTGCACCAGCGCGACAAGGAACAGCGTGAGCGCCTTGGCCAGCACGGTGGCCCCGAGCGAGACGCCGACGCTGGCTTCGCGGAAGATGATCTCCCGCTCCTTGCAGATCTCGCGGTAGGAGTTGAGCAGCCCCATGAACGCGGACACCGCCGCCAGAATGAACAGCACCGTGCGGCTGCCGACGTCGATGAGGTTGGAGGTAAAACAGTCGGGGTCGCCGACCAGAAAGATGACGCCGACCATGAGCGGCGCCTGCAGCACCAGGCTGGCCAGCACGAGCTTGTTGTTCCAGATCAGCTGGAAGTTGCGGCCCGTGAGCACCAGCAGCTGGCGGAAAAATCGGCTTACTTGCTGCATCGTTCATCCGCCTCCTGCGCGGCCGCCGGGTACTGCGCGACAAGCCGGTTGAACTCCGGCGTCGTGAAGTACTGGCAGCGGTAGTGTTCGATCTGTTCGCGGTCGTGCAGCTTTTCAAAGATATCGCTGGTCAGCTCCACGCCGAAATAGTCATCCATCTGCTCGGGCGGGCCGTAGTAGCACAGCACGCCGCCCACGCCCAGAAAGGCGATGCGGTCGCAGAGGTTCACGTTGGACATGTTGTGCGTGACCATCAGCACGGTGCAGTTTTCGTGGCTGAGCTTGCGGCACAGCTCCATCATGCTGCGGTCCAAATCGGGCGAAAGGCCGCTTGTCGGCTCGTCCAGCACAAGCAGGCGCGGGCTGGCCAGCAGCTCCATCGCAATGGAGACGCGCTTTTTCTGCCCGCCGGAAAGGCTCGAGATCATCGTCTTTTCGCGCCCCTGCAGGTCGACGGCGGCAATGGCGTTCGCCACGGCCGAGCGCAGCTCGCCGCGGGTGGCGTCGTGCGCGATGCGCAGGCGCGCCGTGCACAGCAGGCTCTGCTCCACGGTGAGGTTCTCGTGCAGGATGTCTTTCTGCGGCACATAGCCGACGACGGCGTCGAAGGCGTTGCGGTTGCCGTGGGTGTCGATGCCGTCAAAGCAGACGCTGCCCGCCGTGCAGGGGGCCGTGCCGGTGATGCAGGTGAGCAGGCTCGATTTGCCCGCGCCGGACCCGCCCACAAGCACGACAAAACTGTTGGGCTCGATCTGCATCGAGACGCCGTCCACGATGTCGAGCGGTTTGCCGGTGTTGCGGTCCTTGACCGTCTTGCGCACGTTGATGAGCTCCACGCTGATGCCGACCTTGTGCTCGTGGTAATGCAGCACCCCGCCCGAGTAGGCGAACACCTGCGTCGGCACGTTGATGATGGCGCCCTCCGGCAGCACGGCGCTGCGCACGCGGTGGCCGTTGAGATAGGTGCCGTTGGTGGAGCCGAGGTCTTTGACTTCGGCGTGGCCGTCCTGGAACGTGACTTCGCAGTGGTGGCGGGAGACACGGTCGCTGGAAAGCTGGATGTCGCAGTCCTCGCCGCGGCCGATCAGCACCCGGCGCTTGCGGCGCAGGTCGATCTCGCGCAGGACGGGGTCGTCCTCGTTCTCCTTGCGCAGGCCGCCCGCCTCGGCGTTGGCGCGGATCTCCTGCACGCGGAAGGTGATCTCCTGCGTGGCGTCGTCGCCGTCGGTGTTCAGGCCGATCACGTCGCCTTCCTGCAAGCGGCAGCGCTCGCCGGGGCGCAGGTAACGGTTGTTGTACCAGGTGGGGGACCCGCTGCCGTCGTCGCGCAGCTGCCAGCTTTCCCCGTCATATTCCAGCGTGAACTGGCGGTCGCCGACATTGTTGCGGCGCAGCACATAATCGCAGCGCGCCCCGCGCCCGAAGCTGCAGGGGGCCTTGGCGGCCGGCAGCAGGATGCGCTGGCGGTTGCGCTGTTCGGTCACGATCAAAACGATCTCACTGGCCAAAATGCTTCACTTCCTTTCCGGCGGGGCCTTACCAGCGGAATTCACCGCAAAACGGCACGAACCGCAGCGACGCCTTGCCCAGCGCCAGCGTATCGCCCGCGGCCAGCGGCTGCGGGACCAGCAGGCGCTGGCCGTTTTGGTAGCACAGTTCGCTGGCCGAACCGGGCACCAGCGTAAAGCTGCCGTCCTTGGGGTCATAGGCTACGGCTGCGACGCGCGCGGACAGCGGCGCGTCGGCGCTGAGCAGGCAGGGCGCGCCGTCCGCGCCCGTGCCCAGAAAGCTGCGGCCTTCGCCCAGGCGCAGGTCCCGCCCGCGGCCGGGGCCTTCGGTCACGACCAGCCAGCCCGCCACCGGGCCGCTGGGTACGGCTTCGGGCGCGGCGGCGTCCTGCGTCTGCACGATGCCGCCGCCGCTTTTCAGCGCCGGGTTGCAGTAGGGGCATTCGGGATATTTGTCGCTGTCAAAAAAATGTCCGTTTTCACATTTGGATAGTTTCATGCGGGCGGCTCCTTTCCGGCAGGCCAAAAGCAAATAGATTTTACAGCACCACCCGCAGCGTGGTGCGGGCGAGCTTGATCACATCGTTGTTGTGCAGCACATGGGCGTCGCCGATGCGCTGGCCCTGTACCTGTACGACCGCGCTGCCCAGCGCCTGCACCAGCACGCGGTCGTCCTCGACCCACAGGATGCAGTGCTGCGGCGCGGCGCGGTGGTCCTCGATGCACAGATCGCACTGTTCCGGGTCTGTGCCGACCACAAGGCTGCCCTGCACCTGGCCGGTCCAGCGTGTGTCGGCCACGGTGCGGCGGGTGCGCACATACAGCGTCAGCCAGCGCGTGGGCAGCGTGTTGGCGGCTTCGGCGGCCGATTCCAGCAGATGCTCGGCTTCGGCGGTCTTTTCGGCCTCACGGTCGCGCAGGCGCTGCCACAGCCCGTGCACGGCCAACAGCAGCAGCGCCGCGCCCAGCACCGCCGCCGGGCCCCGGAAGCGCCGCAGGTAGAACAGGCTGTCGGGCGGCCAGTCTTCGACCGTAAAGCTCGTCACGGTGTCGGCGTCGCTGACATTGGCGGGCGTCAGGCGGCTGGCCGCCTTGCGCAGGCGCAGGTCGTACTGGCCCCTGTACAGCGGCTCCAGCGTCAGCGTGGCGGTCATGCCGTCCTCGCTGAGCTCCACGGCGCGGATGGACGGCCGCCACCCCCAGATATCGTCGCTGCTGATGGCAAAGCGGCGGGCGTTGTCGGCGTTGGAGACCGCCTGGTTGAAGGTGACGGTCAGCGTATCGCGCCCGGTCAGCGTCACGCCGGTCACGGCGGGGCTGGCCAGGCGGTGGCCCATGTAGACCGAGGTCTCGTCCCGCACGGCGGAGCCAAGGCTGGGCACCGTCACGGTCAGCGTGTCCAGCCGCTCGCCGTACAGCGAAAGGTCGACTTCGGTCTTGAATTCCAGCACGTTGGCCAGCGCCTGCTGGCGGCCGGTCACAGCATGGGAAAGCTCCGCGCGCGTGGCGGTGACCAGGCGGCCGCCGGTCAGCGCGGCGAGGGGTTCGACCGCCTCCTTTTCCTCCGGCTGGCCGACGGCAAAGGCGGTCATAGCCATGTTGAGCTGTTCGGACGCATCGCCCGCCAGACCGGCCAGCAGCGCCGGGTTGGCGGCCGTCTGCATGATGTCGGTGAACAGCAACAGGCATTTGCGCGGCGCAAGGCTCTGGTACGCCGCATTCACATCGCTGTAAACGGACGTGACCAGGCTGGTCACGTCCAGCTCCCCGGCCGCCTGCCTGATGCCGCTGAGCGCGCGCATGGCGGCCGCGCCGTCGTCGGTGGCGGGCAGCACGCAGGCCGGGCCGCCCGCCGTGGTGTACAGCGCGATCTGGTCGCGCTCGCCCTTGTTTTTGATCAGGGTGCGCACCGCGCCGCGCACAGCGGCGAGGTCGTCCTTCAAAATCGCCGTGCTGTTGTCGATGACGACGAGATAACAGATGGGTTCGCTGGCCATGCCGATGTTGCCGGTGGGGATCTTTTCCTCGCCGATGTACAGCTCGACCCCGGCCGCCTGGACCAGCATCGGGTCGATGGGGCTGCCGGTATCGTCCTGGGCTGTGACAAACACATCCAGCTCCGGCACATTTACATAGACCTGCTCGATCGAAAAACCGGTGAAACCGCCGACCGCCTGCGCATCCAGCGCGCGCACAGGCAGGCCCCCTGCCGCCAGGCAGAGGGCCACAAAAGCGGCGGCGAACGCCGCCCAAAAACGGCGGAAACCAAAAACGGAACGCAGCAAATTCTTCACGGCAGGCACCTCAGCGGGCGGCCGCGCCGGTCCGCGCCAGGCGGCGGTGCAGCCCGCGCAGCGCGCGCAGCACGCGGTCGCGCCCGGGGCGCGGTTCGGCCGCGGCGGGCTCTTCGTCGTCGGCCAGCTGCGGCATCACCGGGCGGCGCGGAACCGCGGCGGGCGGTTCTTCATCCGGCAGGTTTTCCTCCTGCCGCACAATGGGCGAGGAGAAAATCGCCCCCGGCACTTCGGTCAGCGCCGGGCCGGTCTGGCGGGTCGGGTCATGGTCGGCCGGGGCCGGCTTGGGCTGCGGGGCCGGTTGCTGCGGCGGCGCGGCGGACGCGGCGGGGCTCTGCGCCTGCGCTTCCGCCGCCTCCTGCTCTTCGGCGGCCGCCTGGGCGCGCAGCTCGTCCACCGCGCGGGCGATGGCCTCCGGCCCCAGGTCCAGCTCCACCGGCGGGGTGGGCACTTCCTGCAGGTGGGGCACCTCAAAGGGGTCGCCGTGCTCGATCGGCTCGGGGATCAGCTCCGGCGCTTCCTCGTCTTTGGCGGTGCCCTCGACCTGCATCAGCTCGCGCGCCATGCGGTTGAGGAAGTCGATCAGCTTTTCGCGGCGCTGCTCCAGCGTGCGGACCTCCTCGCGGATGCTGTTGAGCCGCAGCTGGTTGGCGTTCTGCACCTCGTTGGCTTCGGTCGCCGCGCTCTCAACCAGGCGGCGGGCCTGGGCGTGGGCCTGTTCCTTGGCGGTGGTAAGGACGGCGCGGGCCTTTTCGTCCGCCTCGGCCGTGATGCGGTCCGCCTTGCGGCGGGCGTGCTCCACGATCTGGCGGGCCTGCTCGTCCGCTTCGTCCAGGCGCTGCTGGCGTTCGGCGCGCAGCGCGGCGCGGTCGTTGTCCAAATCGCGCCCCTTGATGCGCAGCTCTGCCTGCGCCTGGGCGGCCTGTTCCTTCAGCGCGTCGTTCTCTTTTTTCAGGTCGGAGTTTTTCAGCTGCAGCACGGCGCACTGGTCGCCCAGGGAATGGTTTTTCTCCTTCAGGCTGGCGACGCGGTCCTCCAACTCGCTGCGGCGGCGGGAGGATGCCTCGCTGTTCCCGGCCAGGGCGGCGCTCTGCTCCGACAGGCGGCGGTTTTGCGCCGTCAGGGTCTGGCAGTGCTGCTCCAGGGCGCTGTACTGCTGGCCCAGAGCCTTGGCGTGGTTTTCGGCCCGCTTGAGCCGCTGCTCATATTCTATACAAAGCGCCTGCATCGCCTGGCGCACATCCTGCGTTTCATAGCCGCCGAAGCGCGTCTTGCGGATACCGCTCTGCTCTATGAATTTGGTCACGTCGATTTTTGGCACAACGATTTCCCCCGCTTTTTTACACGTTTCCTTTTTATAGATGTATTATAACAAGAGACGGCCGCAAACGCAACGGGGCGACGATGAAAAAAACGTTCCCGCGCCGGCAGGCGGCGGGAACGCGGCGGCGCGGGGTCATTTTTCGGCGGTGACGCAGGCCTCGCTCTGCAGGACCAGGCGGGCGGCGCTGCCCTGGGGCGGCGGGTCTGCGGCGGGCATGCGCGCCGCGCACAGCGTGACCGTCACCGTATACCGCAGCGCCTGCCAGGCGGCGAGCACCGGGGCCGGGTCCGGCGTGCGCGTCCAGCGCCCGGCGCCCACCGGCAGCCCGGCCGGGACTTCGTACTCGGCCACCGGGCCGCTGGCGTCGCTGACGGTATAGCACAGCGAACAGGCGGCGTTGTTGCGCCCGTCCGGCATCATTCCGGCGCGGCCGTCCGGCGGGTTGATCATGTAGCCGAAGTTGACCGCCTCCCCCGGCTGCAGGCGCTGGTCGGCCGGGGCGTAAGCGCAGCGCAGCGGCACATCCACGGCCGCGGGCGGCAGCGGCGCGCACAGCGCCCCGCCGCCGTCCGGGTCGGCCGTGTAAACGCCCCCGCCGCCCACCGGCAGCCCCTGGCCGCCGAACGTGGCGGCATAGTCGGCGCGCAGGCCGCTCAGCCGCACAACGAGCTTGGCGCCGTAGGTCGTGTGGCCGCTGCCGTCCAGCGCCGGTTTTTCGGTCACGACCCGCGCCGTGTAGTCAAACCCGCTCACGCACAGCGTGCCGGCCTGCGCGTCGGCGGCGATGCGCAGGTCCGGGCATTCCTGTTTGACGGCCGCCCAGCCGCTGCGGGTCTTGTCGATCGCATAGGCGTGGACGGCGGTATCGGGGCCAAAGGCAAGCCCGCCGGTCAGCGTGTAGGCGAGCACCGCCTCCCCGCCGGGCCAGTCGCCTTCCGGCAGCGGCCCGGCGGCCCAGGCTTCCAGCGTGACGGTGTACAGCCCGTCCGCACCGCAGGCCGCCTGCTGGCGCAGCTGCAGCACGCCCTCCGGCCAGGGGGCGGCCGCTTCGCCGCCGCCAAGAACACGGGCGCTCTCCTGTGTAGCGGGCGCGGCCCGCTGCACGGCTGCGCGCTGTGCCGCCGGGGCGGCGCGCCCGGCCGGGCGCAGCATGGCGGGCCCCAGCAGCAGCGGCGCCGTGCACAGCGACGCCAGGCACAGGAATATCTTCATAAACCGCTTTTCGGTCATGGCGGGGCCCTCACACCGCCGGGAGTACAGCGGCCAGCACCGCGCCGCTGACCGCGCCCGCCGCCGCCCGCAGCCCGGCCAGCGCCGCCCAGCCCAGGCAGACCGCCGCCAGCAGCAGCGCCGCCAGCGCCAGCGCGGTTTGTACTTTTTGCTTCATGGGTCGTTTCATGGGGTATCTCCTTCCCCGGGCCGCCATACCGGCCCGGCACCCCCAGCATAACAGCCGCCGCACAAAAAGTTTGGCGGAGCCTGTCGCCCCGCCGCCGCTTTCGCCCTTTTGCGCCCGCACCGCCCCCGGCCCGCCTGCGTCCCGCATGGCACCCGCCCACCGCCGCAGGCCGCCGCGCACGTTCCGCACTGCCTGTAGCCCCCGCCGCAAAAGTTTTTTCAAAAAATGCTTGACAATCCCTGCCTGCCGCGCTATACTGGTAAAGCTGATTCAAACAAGCGATGCCCCTTAGCTCAGTCGGTTAGAGCCAACGATGCGTGGTTAATGTTTTGCATTTCTTCCTTAGCATCATTCGCCTACCGCTTGTATGTTAATCAGGGCAGAAAAAATCAGCGTATCTACAATATATTGCCCCTTAGCTCAGTCGGTTAGTGCCACTGATGCGAGGTTAATGTTCGAGATCAGTTCCTTAACATCGTTGGCTATATGCTGTTTTTGGCATAGCTACGAAAATAATGCCCCTTAGCTCAGTCGGTTAGAGCCAACGATGCGTGGTTAATGTTTTGCATT
>ERZ1643251.572-NODE-572-length-50954-cov-9.741390_pt1 | contig 50954 bp, 51 predicted proteins | sample MGYA00579261_ERZ1643251 | MGnify/ENA primary metagenome ERZ1643251 (study PRJEB29033, sample SAMEA4952267) | chicken gut metagenome | biome: Broiler Chicken; feature: Gastrointestinal Tract; material: Caecum | place: Ireland | collected 2018 | study: Broiler...
CATTTGTAAATTCTCTTTTTATTTAAAATCGAGTGTTTACTATTTTAATTAACAAAAATAGTTAAAATTCCTAATATAAATGGAAAAAATTGTAAAATCGTACAAGTTGTGATATTATAATGGCAACTTGGGGGATTGAGTATGGAAGAACAAATACAACTTTATGGATTTAGGGGAAATATATCATTTCCTGATCAAATCTCAATACTTAATGCAGGCCTTGAAGATAATGCTAATACAAAAAATAAACTTTTTGTGGAATTTTTTAGCAACCTAAGAGATAAAGGAAAGTTAGAATCTTTTTATCAAAAGAGATCATATTATTTGATTTATATAAATCAATATGACAATATTATACATTGTCAACTTGCACGAAAAAGACAATATAATAAATTTGAAATGAATTCTAATAATAGAATAATTGACACAACCGATGAAGATTATCCATATATTAATGTTTTTATAGAATTGAAATCACAAAAATTTTTAATTCAATCAAACACTGAAGTGTTCGAAAATTATTATACATGCAGAGATGTAATAAAAAATATTATGAACAATTATTTCTCAAATTTTGATGCAACTATCGAAATAAATCCTATTTTAAGAGAGGAAGACTTTTGGAATTATTTTAACGGGATTAATAAAATATATAAATTGTCTTTTTCTATGTGTACTCCTAATCTATTTGATTTAGAAACTGCAGCTGTTGATTTTCTAAATGATATAAGAGAGAATACTGGAGCAAATCATGCAGACCTGGTGATGTCAAACTCCGAAGGTAATTTGAATCCTTATAAAAAAGGAATTAATTCTTTTGTTGAATATACTGCAGCAGGGGGAGGAACTTGGAAATTAGTCTATCGTGATAAGAATAATCAACGAATTACTGTTTCTAGCACTCAAAAAAGCTACAGAATAAATTTGTCTCTTTCTAAATCCGAATTAAACAAAAAAAATTTAGATGAGAAAAAAGTGAATAAAATATTAGAAGCGATGAACTTAATAGAAACTGTTGATAATTTAAAGGAGAATAAAAAGGAAGATGAAAAATAAAAAAGTTCTTATAATGGTAATCATAATAATATCATTTTTAATGGCTACAAGTAATTATAAGGGATTATTGATAGATGGAAATCAAATTGTAACTCTGCTATTTACTTTATTAGGGTTGGCAGTTACGGCATATACTTTTATATACTCACCAATTAGAGATATTATTACAAATGAAAAAGTAAGTAAAGAAAAGTTGTCAAATTTGCTTCAAGAATTTGAAAATAATATATTGTTTGTTTTTAAAGTAGCAATAGTCATTATTTTATTTGATTTCTGTAATCAATTTGATTTTCCATTGGTAAAAGATCCTACCAATTTAGATTTAGGAATATTTAAAATTGAATCTTTGAAAATGGTAATTTGTAACTTTATAATTGTTTTTCTTTCTTCGCTGTCATTTTTATCATTATATGATTTATTTAAAGGAACATTTAAAATATTAAGTTTTTGTCTAAATAGCAAAAAGTAATATTATTAAAAGTATAATTAATGGAAAAATTTGTAAGTGTAATTGCGATTTTATTAGAAAAACTATTCAGATAGGTAATTGTAGTATTCATATCTTAGATGTATCTAAGATGGAGTTTGAGGCAGAAAATTATATAGAATATTTAGAATCCTAAAAATAGATGGGAAGAGTTTGTAAATAAATATATAAAAAGAACTGGGTAAATAATTTTACTGAGTTCTTTATTGTATTGACTTATTAAATTTATAAAGTTGTTTACATAAGGGTTGTTTTCTAGTACCATGATAAAATTTAATATCTTCTAAGTTGTAATGAATATTAGGTGTTTTTATTCCTAAAGCATTAAGCTTTTTTATATCATATTCTTTAAAAGCAGGACAAGGTAAAACTGTTCCGTCATATTTTATTACTAATTTATCAAATCCTGCAGTACATTTATGGGTGTCAATATCTTGTAGTGGGATACCAATTCTTAAATTACCATGAAATTGTTCTTTACATTTATCATAGATTTTGATGAACTCTTGAAACTCTTCTTCGCTCAAAGAAAGAATGCTTTCATTATCTTTACCACGTCCTTGAGGAACAAAGTTTAGTATACTCAGTTGATCAAAGTTTGCTACATTAAGCATCTCAACAATATCCGGTAATTCTTTATAGTTTACTTTAGTGGGAATAAAATGAGCATCTGCAACCAGTCCAACACTTTTAGCTTTTATCATAGAAAGGGTAACAAAATCAAAAGAATCCTTAGATCCCATGATTTGATTATATGTATCTTTATTCCATGCTTGAAAATCAAAGACAATTTTATCTAGACCTAAGTTTTTTAATAAATGACAGTCATAAGTAGAAAGTGAATCAAAGGTTCTTGCATCATATTTTAAGTAATCATTCATTAATTTTGTGATTAGGTTTTCGTATTCTTCTTTTGGCATTCCCTCATTAGGATAAGAAGAGTATTGTTGTCTTAAGTTAAATTCTAATTGCTGCTTATCGTCATCTGTCATCTTATTTCTCATTTTTATTCCGCTAGTAAATAGTACTGTTTTGATACCATTTATTTTACAATATCGAATCATTTCAAATAATCTTGGATGTAAAAATGGTTCGCCTCCGGAAATGGATATTTCTTCTATACCACCAATACTTATAAAATAATCTATTGTTCTTTTAAATAAATCATAATCAATTATTTGATGTTTATCCATTCCAGCAACAGAAGAACAAAACAAGCAATGATTAGGACAAGTTTGTATAATTTCAAAACATAGATCTTTCAACATAAAATCACCTGATACTAATTATTTTAGCATATTAAATTGATTATTTAAATAAGAGTGGGATGCTATAGAAATGTATGATGCTAAAGTTTATTACTTGCATTGTAGAAATATAATAAAAAGTATTATCATAAATCAAAGAAACTATTAGTTATCAAGAAAAAAATTAAGTTTGTTGGATAGTTGTAAAAATAAGTTTGGGTTCGATTTATTTATAGTATCTTAGAATGATAGAAGGTTAAAAGAATTTAAGATAGAAATTTATTTTTATGTTCGACTTTTGGCTTGTTAGAAAATAATTGTTAATATTTTATGTTAAAAAAATTAGATTTTAGTGAAAAACTATACTAGTGCTTAGGTGTTTTAAGAGAAAATTTATGCGGGTTTGGATGAAAATACTATCTTTCTTAGCATTTTTTCCTTTTTTTATTATTTAAAATCTTTGTTTAATCTCATGAATTTTATTTAATCGTAAACACTATAATTAGAGGTGATTGCGATTAGAATAAGAGAAAATATCGATTTAAAAATATTAGAATACTATCGATATCACTACCAAGAAAATTTATTATTTCCTACTTATAAAAAGGTGATTAAATCAGGACTAAGACAAATTGTGATAGAAATTTTGATTTCCAGTAGAGAAGTATTTATCAATAAGAATGCAAAAATAAAGAAAAGCGAGTATCGATTTTTGCATGACCTTGAAAAAGATCATCTCTTGATCGAATAGTAGCTTTTCTGTTTTTTTATTTATTTCTCTTTTTAAATGGTAGGACAAGTCCCTTCTTTTTTTGTTTTTCGAATAATTCTGTATCTTCTACTTGTTTTCCGTATAATGATTCAGCTAGAAAAGTCGTAATATTGGCAATCATGTCTACATCTTGATGAAGTCCATATTCTTCAATAATCATATAGAGTATTTTTATATCTTCGAGATTGAAATAACCTAGTTTTTTTGTAATTAGGCAAAGTAGGGCAGCTTTTTCATAATCATCAGGTTGTAAGAATGAAAATAGACTACTTTCTCTAATATCTTCTGGTGAAAGATTTTCTATTTTATTTTTTTCTTTCTTATATTTTTCGAGCCATTCTACTCTAGTTAAACACCTTTGACTTCTTAATTTTCTAACTTGTTCATTTAAATTATTCAACTCGGTGCTGATTTCTGAATCAAAAGTTCCGCATTTTTTAGCTAGTTTAAATTCTATATTTTCTTTTTGCAACCAAACTTCATATATATCTATGCATAAGTATTTTTCGTCGTTACATTCCCCAATCTCATAAGCAATGCCAACCAATTCTACATTTTCCATTTAACATTTTCCTCGCTTTCTAAAGTGTACTTAGTATAGCATATTTCCTTTTTCTAGCCAATCAATTTAGTATTATTTTCGTTTATTTTGTGTTATACTAAAATCGTTTAGTCATGAGGAATTTTTGTTATTTTCCTAAGTGATTTCCTTTATTTATCTTGACGTACATTTGTTTGGTGATATACTAATAATGAATACTCTATGACTGGGGGGTGATGTCAGCTGGAAACAAGGGAAAAAGTATTAGAAGAGCTTAATCAATCTTTACCTAGTTATGTATCCGAAAAAATCAAATATGCGAGTGATGCTTCTTTTTCCAATGATCAGAAGATGTTAACAAAGTTAAAAGAGATGAAGAAGATCGCAGAAGATACGTATTTTCAAGTTGAATTTTTAGGAACAGATTATATAAAAATTAGAAATTGGATATTTCTTCAACAAGCAAAGTTTATGGTTGATGTGGAAGATGATTATCCTCAAGTTATTTCTCCAGTCTTTTTCTATTCCTGGAATTATGAGTCATTACGTGTTCCAGAACTTAGGACCTATTTTACTTGGCGAACAAAAATACGGAAGGGCGAGTATCCTAAAATCTTTAGTGGTTATCTTTTAGTGTATTTTGCGGAATTAATTAATTTGGTGGGAGTCGACTCTGTTTTTGATGCTTATTCAAAATTGAAGAAAGTGTTAGAAGTCTATTGGAATGATATTGAGGAAGTATATTTCCGGCAGATTTTATCGATTGCTTTAAAGGATTTTATGATCAATTATTCCATTTCTGTTTCTTATGATGAGTTCCTTCCTCAAGTATTGTCTGCTTCTGATTGGGAACTTTATCAGGCTAGGATAAAAATTGTTCAAGGTAATTATCATGGACTTTTAACTTATTTGGATAAAGCAGCCAGTTATAAAGTGAAAAAAAGTAAGTTTTATGAGAGTAAATATGGATATTTAATTGAAGAAGCGATTCCAGTTGTTTTTGAACAGCTTAGTCGTTATTTTGCGGAACACAATGCGGATTTTAAATCTTTAGTTTTAGGTAAAATGCATGCAATTTCAGATTATCCGCTATTTCGGCAGTTGCCTTATGTGGAACAACGGGAGAATTATCAAAACAAAGTCGATTTTTCACCGATTGAACAATATTCCTTTCAAAAAGGCATTTGTAGTAAGAAAATGTTTCAAGAAAGTCCTAATCTTCGTATCATTATGGGGATTATCTTAAAAGCTATAGAGATTAGAATTCGTGAAAAGACAAATTATAAACGAAAGTTAACTCTTAAGTTAAGTGATTTAGGAAAAATTGTGTCGCAAAGAAAAGTGTTACTACCGTTAGTAGAAGATGATGCCTTTTTAGAAACGATTAATCAAGCAGTTGATTTATTTTTGACAGAGAAAAGTAAAAAATTAAAAGAAGAAGAGTTAATCAAGAGAAGACAGAGTGTAGTTATCGATAAAGAATCGTTTCAAAATATTCGAAACTCTTCTATTAGAATTCAAGAAAGGTTACTTACTGAAGAAGAAAAGACAGATAGTTCTGTTCAGATGGATGATATTCCTTCGCCTTCCCAGTCAGCTTTGGAAGTTTCTTCTCCTTTAATACCAGAACAGGACTCAGTAGTAGAAATGGGAATGGATCTATTTGTTTGTCATTTAACGTTACTTGAACAGGAAATTGTAGTAAGTATTTTGAATCATGCTCCAAGAAGCGAGTTAGAAGTGATTGTCAAAAAAGAAGCTCAATTGTTAGAAGTTGTTTTAGAAGATATTAACTTAAAAGCACTCGATTATATTGGGGATAATTTAATTGAAGATTTAGGAGATCAAATAAATATTTACGAGGATTATTTAGTAGAGTTACAGACGATACTTAATCGTTAAAGAACAAAGAACAAAAGAATAAAAAAAGAAAGTAAACAGAAAAATAATCATAAGGAGGTTTTACAATGAATGGTAAAGTGCCAAAGCGAATCGCAACTATTTTATTAAACTCTTTAAAAGGTGGAGTTGTACCTAGGACGGGATTAGGTTATATTGCCGTAGGGAGAGAAAAAGAACTTAATGCTTTATTAAATGATGTGAATTTTATTGAAGAAGGGGGAGCTACTTTTCGTTTTATTGTTGGAAAATATGGAAGTGGAAAAAGTTTCTTACTTCAGATGATTAGAAATCATGTCATGGATAAAGGATTTGTCGTTATGGATGCCGATTTATCACCGGAAAGAAGGTTAACGGGAACGAAAGGACAAGGCTTAGCGACTTACCGAGAATTGGTTCGAAATATGTCGACGAAGACTAAGCCGGATGGTGGAGCTTTACCTCTTATTTTAGAAAAATGGATTTCTTCTATCCAAAGTGATTTGTTAATGAATGGGAATGTCAAAGTAGATGATCCTAAGTTTTCAGAACTAGTCGAAAAAGAAATTTACCGAGTAGTTAGTCAAGTAGAAGGTATGGTTCATGGCTTTGATTTTGCGAAAATTATTTTGACTTATTGGAATGGTTATAAAGAAGGAAACGACGAGAAGAAGGGGGCTGCTCTTCGGTGGCTTCGTGGAGAGATAACTACCAAGGGTGAATGTAAGGAACTTTTAGGGATCAACATTATGATTACTGATGATAATTGGTATGACTATGTGAAATTATTAGCTGTTTTCATGGTAAAGGCAGGATATAAAGGAATGCTTTTATTGATTGATGAACTGGTTAACTTGTATAAGATTCCAATGACTGTTGCAAGACAGAATAACTATGAAAAGATTTTAACTATGTATAATGATATTTTACAAGGAAAAGCAGAGTACTTAGGAATTATTATGGGTGGTACACCGCAATGTGTCGAAGATACGAGAAGAGGAATTTTTAGCTACGAAGCATTAAAATCTAGATTAGAGGATAGTCGGTTTGCGAACGATGAAGCCCGTGACTTTTTAGCGCCTATTATTCGTTTAAAACCGTTAACTCCATCAGAAATGACTATTTTAGTAGAAAAATTAGCCGATATTCATGCTGATTTATATCAATATGAAAGAAAAGTTACTTTAGATGAATTAATTCATTTTACTCAGATTGAATTTAGCCGTGTTGGTGCGCTAACCAATATTACGCCACGGGAAATCATTCGTGATTTCATCGAACTTTTAAATACACTTTATCAGTATCCAGAAAAAGATTTGCTCACGATTATTCAAAGTGATGAGTTTCAAAATCATTCTCAGCCTTTCGCCGATCAAGACGTGAGTGACGAGTTTGCGAGTTTTGAACTATGAGTGCCTTTAATCAGTTAGCGCCTTTTATTCAGGATTATATCTATCGTAATCGTTGGGAAGAATTACGGGATATCCAAGTGGCTAGTATCGATATTATTTTAAATACAGATAATCATTTATTGTTATCTAGTGGCACGGCTAGTGGGAAAACAGAAGCAGCATTTTTACCTATTTTAACCGATCTTTCTCAACATCCTTCTTCCTCCGTTGGTATTTTATATATCAGTCCGTTAAAAGCTTTGATTAATGATCAGTTTGAACGACTTTCTGATCTTTTAATTGAAGCCGATATTCCGGTTTATAAGTGGCATGGTGATGTATCCGTTTCTCATAAAAATAAATTACGGAAAAATCCTAAAGGTTTGTTACAAATTACCCCTGAGTCATTAGAAGCTATGCTTACTTATCGTAAACAAGAAGCAATTTTGTTTTTCTCTGATTTACGTTATGTTGTAATTGACGAAGTTCATTATTTCATGGGAGAAAATCGTGGGATTCAACTTCTTTCTTTGTTAGAACGTTTAAGTCGTCTTACTAATTGTTTGCCAAGAAGAATAGGGCTAAGTGCGACAGTAGGAAATTCTTTGGAAGTAGCGGATTGGTTGGCTTCTGGAACTAATAGGAAGTGTGTTGTTCCTCAAGTTGATGGTGGAAAACGGACGATTCATCTTTCTATTGATGATGCGGTAGTAGAAACTGATTTTTATGATAAGCTTTATCATTTATCTTTTGGAAAACGCTGTATTATTTTTTCAAATAGTAGAAGTGAAGTTGAACTAAATATTGCCAATTTAAAATTGTTGGCGGCGAAGAAACAGACTCCTGATATTTATTTTACGCATCATGGTAATGTTTCTGGTGGCTTACGAGAATATGCTGAACGAGAAATGAGAACGAGTGATTATAAGACGGTAGTTGGTGCGACTGTCACTTTAGAATTAGGCATCGATGTCGGTGATTTGGAGCGAATTATCGAAACTGGTACACCATATAGTGTGTCTAGTTTTGTGCAACGGTTAGGACGAAGTGGTAGGCGAACGGGAATCAGTGAGATGATGTTTCTGTTTGATAAAAAAGATCAAGATGATACCGAGCAGAAAAACAAAGAGTTTTATCAACAGATCGATTGGGATATGATTCTTTGTATTGCGTTAATCGAATTATACACGAAGGAAAAATGGATTGAGCCTTTACTCACTCCTAGGCTTCCTTATCCTCTTTTGTATCACCAGACAATGTGTTATTTAACCTCAGTTGGAAGTGCTTCTCCTAGTAGTTTAGCGGAGTATATGCTTACTCTTTCTCCATTTCGACAAATTTCTCAAGAAGATTACCGTGACTTACTTCATTATTTATTAGAAATCGATCAGTTAGAAATGGATGAAGAAGGAAACTTATTAATTGGTGAAAAGGGAAGTCAAACGATCTCTAAATATCAGTTTTTAACGGTATTTGAGAATGAAATTGAGTATTCTGTTCGAGAAGAATCTAGAGAGATTGGTACGATTAATACTTTAGTTCCAGTAGGAGAAACATTGATTTTAGCGGGAAATAGTTGGCGAGTCTTAGAGATTAATGCGGAGAAAAGACAGATTTTTGTCAAAAAAATAAAAGGAATTTCAAAAAGTTATTGGGAAGGACCAGATGAGATTATTATCGCTACCAAGATATTAAAGAAGATGAAAGAAATTTTGAGTAGTAGAGATTCCTATCCTTATTTACGCGCTAATGCGAAAAATCTATTAGATAAAAGTAGACAACTTTTCTGTAATGCGACTTTGGATCATGAGCATATCGTTTTGCTTTCTGATCATTATTACGCTTTATTTCCTTATTTAGGAACAAAGTCTTTGATGACTTTACAGCTTGTCCTTGGGTTTCATGGTATTTCTTCCCATATTGAGTCGATTTACCGTATTCCTATTTTTCTTCATATTGATCAGGAAATTTCTAAGGAAGAGCTTATTCAAGTACTAAATACCATTAAGCAGGAACCACTCGATCCTTTTCAATTAGAAACGGGAGATTTAGTGATCCAAGAAAAAAATATTCAATATCTACCTAAGCATTTATCAAAAAAGCATTATTTGACAGATTATATCGAAGTAGAAGCGATGAGAAGAGATTTAGAATTTTAAAAAAGTTGAAATTTAGAATTTTAGTAAAGAAAAGTATTCAAAACGGTTCGTCCGGAATAACTTTTCTTTTTTTCTTTCCCTTTTTCCGATTAGTTTTTTACTTTTGAGCCTTTGACAATGTTTGTTTTTTCTTTTATGGTGATTATGGTGATTATGGATGAGAAAGCAGGTGGAGGAGTTTTATTGTCAGTTTAGGCAAGTATCCGCTTATATTGACTATCGCATGCGAGTAGCTTGGAAAGAAAAATATGCTTCTTTATATCAACGGGTACTTGTTCACCGTAAAGAGGAGATTATCTTTTCTACTTTTTGTCATGATTATGAACATTTGGAGGAATTGTTAGCTAAGCAGAATGAATTTTGGATACAAAAAGAATTGCGCAATGTGGACTTCCTTCTCAGTCATGTTAATGGTTATTCTTTAGATGAAAATCAACGACGAGTAGTTCTTACAGATGAAGTTCATCAATTAGTGATAGCGGGAGCTGGAAGTGGAAAGAGCTTAACTATTATTGGCAAGATTCGGTATTTGGTTGAGCATTTGAAGATTCCGCCCCAAGAAATTATTGTTCTTTCTTTTACGAATGATTCAACCAAAAGTCTTAAGATGAGTATCGATAAACAACTTCAGTACCCAGTTCAGATTTATACTTTTCATAAGTTAGCTCTTCAGATTTTAAAGGAGAATAGTTCCTGCCCTTATACAATCGCTCCAGCTGATTTGTTGGAATATTTAATCGATGAGTATTTTCAAACGACGGTTTTTCTTTATCCTAAAATGATGAAAAGCTTACTTCGTTATCTTGGAATTTCTACTTTTCCTTTTTCTACTTTGTATGGCTATCGTCATTTCTTATCGCCAGAAGAATTAAAGTTATTTCAAAAATTGATCGTGAAATTTATTCGATTATTTAAGACAAATGCCTATAATGAAAGTGACTTTATCGGTTTTTTTGAACAAAATAAGAAGTTTTGCTCTTTGAAAAAGTATGGAAAACAAAGAACCTTTTTACGCTTTGCTTATCTGTTTTATCACTTATATGAACATGAGTTATCTTCCCAAGGAGAAATTGATTTTGATGATATGATTAAGTTAGCGACGAAATCAGTTTTAAAGAAGGGAATGCCTTTACCTTGTCGTTATCTAATCATCGATGAATATCAGGATAGCTCTTTGATTCGAGTAGAACTAGTTCAAGCTATTTTAGAAAGAACGCAAGCTAAATTTATGGCGGTGGGGGATGATTTTCAGTCGATTTATCGATTTACGGGGTGTGACTTAGCTATTTTTTTGCATTTTGAACGGTATTTTCCTCATCCAGCGGTGATGAAAATAGAGAATACTTATCGAAATAGTCAGGAATTGGTTACCATCGCAGGTAATTTTGTGATGAAGAATTCCTCTCAACTTCAGAAAAATTTATCCGCCTTAAAACACTTAGAACGGCCCATTCATCTTGTTTATTATCAAAATGCGGTTTTTACTTTTAAACGAGTAATTAAAGAAATTCATCGGGAGTTTTCTAAAGGAATTTTAGTGTTGGGACGAAATAATCGGGATATTTATACTTCTATCGATCATGAGTTTCGCTATGAGGAAAAGACAGGTAAATTAATTTATCTTCCTAATCCAAAAATTTCTCTTCGTTATTTGACTGTGCATAAATCGAAGGGACTAGAAGAAGAAAATGTAATTTTACTTCATGTTGCGGAGGGTAAGATGGGGTTTCCTAATCAGATTGCGGATCATGATGTGTTGAAGTTTGTTTCGCTTGAAGAAGAAAATTATCGTTTTAGTGAGGAAAGAAGATTATTTTATGTCGCTTTAACTAGGACGAAAAACTATATTTATTTACTAGCGCCTAAAGGAAGAGAGTCCTGTTTTGTCCGAGAATTAGTTCATGATTATTCCTCTTTTATCACGGTAAGTACGGATTAACTACCGGTGATGATTCCACCGTTTGGATGAAGAATTTGTCCGGTCATATAACGAGAATCATCACTCGCCAAAAAGACATAACATGGGGAAACTTCAAATGGTTGACCGGCACGCATGAGTGGTGTTTTGGAGGTATAAGTTCCGAAGGTTTCGACTTCTTTTCCTGTATAGGAAGCAGGAATTAAAGGAGTCCAAATAGGTCCAGGTGCGACACCATTAACCCGTATTTTCTTTTCGGCAAGAGACAAGGCCAGAGATCTAGTTAATGTGACAATCGCTCCTTTGGTACTACTATAGTCGATTAATTTTTTATTTCCTTGATAGGCAGTAACTGAAGTTGTATTGATGATACTTGAATGTTCTTTTAGATAAGGAAGAGTTGCCTGAATCATGTAAAAATAAGAGAACACATTTGTTTGATAAGTAAGTAGTAATTGTTCTTCTGTGATGTTTAAGATGCTGTCTTGTAAAAATTGAACGGCAATGTTGTTCACTAGAATATCGATTTTATGGTAGGTGTTCATCACGCAATTGATTGCATATTGACTATTTTCTTTTTGACGGAGGTCTGTTTTTATTGTGATACACTTTCTCCCCATTTTTCGAATATAATTTTTTGTAAATTCAGCATCTTCTACTTCATCGAAATAAACAATGGCAATGTCGGCTCCTTCTTTCGCAAACTGGACGGCAACACTTCGTCCAATTCCACTATCTCCGCCCGTTACGATAGCGACTTTTCCCAGTAGTTTGTTGCTTCCTTTTTGATTGGGATTATCGAAGATTGGTTTGGGATCCATTAAGTATTCGAGTCCAGGTTGAGATTGTTGATGTTGATGAGGAAAGGCTATGGGAAGTTCTCTACATATTTTCTTTTTTCCAATATATGGATACATTGGGTACATGATTATCACCTTCTGGTAAATTTTATTCCACATTCGTGTAAAAAATGTGATTACTTTTATTTTGTGTTATACTTTTTAAAATACGAGGAGTAATGATCGATGAAGGGTAATGGTAAATATAAGCGATTAAAGGGTTATATTGTTAAGTTACTGTATGGAGATTACGGGTATATTGTCGGTGAAGATGGGAATATTTATCTGTTTTCTTATCAAGATGTTTTTGCTCATCAGATACCGAAAGAAGGGGCGAAAGTTACGTTTTATCCTCGTTATTATACAGAACCAGAAGCAGTTGAAGTAAAAATTATTTTCTAGTTTTTTTTGGTTTTGTGTTATACTTAAATATAGAATAGGAGAGAAGGTTATGAGTAAGTTAAAAGATAAAGTAGCGATTGTGACTGGTGGGGCGATGGGAAATGGTTTAGGCATCGCCAAAGTATTTTTGAAATATGAAGCACAAGTCGTATTATTTGATTATTCGCACAAAATTGCGGATACAATTATTCAGTTACGTAATCAATTTCCAAATTCTACTGTGACAGGATATAAAGTAGATATTCGTGATATGCGAATGGTTACTGCTTGTATGAAAGATGTATTTGATAAACTTGGTCATATCGACGTTATTGTGAATAATGCTGGAGTATGTCATTTAGAAACTTTTGAAGCAATGAGTGATGAGCTACGAGATACTCATTTTGATATCAATATTAAAGGAACATGGAATGTGACTAAGGCAGCGCTTCCTTATTTAAAGAAAAACGCTTCTTCTTCAATTGTGAATTTATCGAGTGTAACGGGCGTGATGGTTGCGGATAGTGGAGAAGTTGCTTATGCCACGACGAAAGCAGCATTAATGGGATTTACTAAAGCGTTAGCTAGTGAAGTGGTTACTGATCATATTCGTGTCAATGCGATTTTACCAGGTTATATTCGAACACCGATGGTAGATGGTATGGCTAAAACAAGTAATCCTAGTGATCCAGAAGCTGTAGTTTCTGGCATTGCGAATGCGATTCCGATGAAACGGTTAGGTACAATCGAAGAACTTGGCGAATTAGCTGCATTCTTAGCGAGCGATGAGTCTAGTTATATCACGGCTCAGGGTATCGTTATTGATGGTGGATCTACTTTACCTGAGACAAATTCGATGGGTGTATAGAGGAAGTAGACATTTTTGGAAATTTTAGGTAGATGTTTTTTAAAAACTTCTATCTTTTTCTTTGCTCTTTTTTCTAGTTTCTTGTATACTAATATATAGAATAAGGGGTGTTCATAATGGAAGAGGGTTATTTTGACAGTCGTAGCGAAGCTTGTATTCACGATTTTCAAGATTTTTTGTCACGAGACTCTTATATAGCGACTAGCGAATATGATTCTTTTTTAGAAATGTACCGGGATGTTTTTGAATTATTTTCTAAATATTTAGATGAAACATCTTCCTTGTATCAAGAACTAATGAAGATCAGTAATCAGGGTAGTGAGTTAATTAAAGAACATAATGAATCTTTTTTGACGGAAAAATTAGAAGAGTACAGCCGTTATTTTGATTTGATGTTTACTAAGGTAGATCCTAATATTTTATTAGATGAAGATCAGCGCCGGGCAATTTTAATTGATGAGGATTATTCTTTAGTGATTGCGGGAGCAGGTAGTGGAAAAACGACAACGATGGCCGCTAAAGTAAAGTATTTGGTAGAAAAGAAAAATGTACCACGAGAAAAAATATTGTTGCTAGCGTTTACTAATAAAGCTGCTGAAGAATTGGATCGAAGAATAAATTATGACTTTCAACTTGGGGTTAGAGTTCTTACTTTTCATAAGTTAGGAATGGAATTCTTACGAATAATTTTTGATCAAAAACCAGTTCAAGTTATTGATGGTGGAGCGCAATATCAAGTATTAGCAGAGTGCTTTAAAACTAGAATATTTCCAAATAAAGTATTACTCAAAGAAGTGATTGAGGCTTTTGGTGATTATGTTTCTTTTTATGATGAGTGTTATAACTACGAAACTTATGATGAATATTTTCAGTATCTAGTTAAACGTAAGATAAAGGAATGTAAGAAAGATGGTACTTTAGAACAGGAAGTAGAAAAGAGAATTAAGAATCGAAGTAGAAAACCAAACTATCGCTCCATTCGTGGAGAGTATATGAAATCTGAAGGGGAAGTCAAGATTGCGAATTATTTATATAAGCATTCTATCCCTTATGAATATGAAGCGGTTTATCCTTATGTTGTAAATGGTAGGAGGAGTTATTCTCCAGACTTTACTATTTCTGATCTTCATCATCCTATTTATGTCGAATATTATGGTTTAGCGACGAAAAATCTAGATGGAACAATTTCTTCTTATGATAGAGATTATCAGAATGAGATTTTTGAAAAGAAAAAGGTTCATCGGAAATATCAGACAGAATTATTAGAGTTGTATGGAAGATATGAAAATAAAAAGGAGCATTACTTAAAGGCGTTGGGTACTTATTTAAATGAAAAGAATATAGTGAAAAAGGAAAGAGAACCAGAAGAAATTTTACGAACTTTATTAGAAACTAATCAGGATACACCTTTTTTCCGTCTTATTCATTTATTACTTGAATTTATCGCAAGATTTAAAGAAGAAAATCATCAGGAAGAAGATTTTGATCGGTTACTCTCGGATACTCCTGATGATACCTTGCGGCATCAACTTCGGCTAGTAAAACGATTCTATCGCTATTATCAACATCGCATTCATCAACAACGTAAAGTAGATTTCGAAGATATGATTCATTATTCTAGTTTAGGGGTTGAAATGGTATCGAAAAAACAGAAAAATCTAGATTATGATTATATTATTATTGATGAATATCAGGATATTTCTAGACAACGGTATCAACTAGCGAAAAACATTGCGGATTTATTCAAAAGTAAAATTGTCGCTGTGGGCGATGATTGGCAAGCTATTTATTCTTTTTCGGGAACGGATGTCGATTTGTTTACGCAATTTTATCGGTATATGGGATATGCAGAGATTGTTAAGATTACCAATACTTATCGAAACAGTCAGGAATTAATCGATGTGGCGGGTAATTTTATCAGTCAAAGTGATGAGTATTTCGATAAACAATTAGTTTCGTCTAAACATTTGGATAATCCAGTTCAAGTTTATTATTATGATGATAGTTTTGAGCTTACTTCTGAAGGAAAGAAAGTATATGCCAGTCGAAGAAGAAGAGAAAAGATGCAACAACTTCATCTTCAACCAATCGAAGATACTTTACAGTTAATTTTAGAACAAATTGCTAAAGAGGATCCTAGTCGTAAAATTTTACTCTTAGGAAGATATCGTAGTGATGTGGATAAGATTTTAGGTAATTATTTTGTTCCAGGGCCTGTTCCATCAGAGAATAAAATCATCGATAAAAAACACCCTGAATTACAGATTGAATTTATGACTATTCATAGTTCAAAGGGATTAGGGTATGATGATGTAATTTTATTAAATGCAGAAGAGGGAGAAAAAGGATTCCCTAGTCAAATTGAGGATGAGCCTCTAATTAGTGTATTTGGCAAGAATGGTTCTTCTTTTAGTGAAGAAAGACGTTTATTTTATGTGGCATTGACAAGAACCAAAAATCATATTTATATCTTATGTCCTTATACAGAGCCTAATCGTTCTACTTTTGTGAGAGAAATTTTACCATATGAACATGTAGTAGAAAGAATCGGAGAGTAGACTCTTTCTTTTTTTTAGATGATTTGCTATAATCGAAATATAGGTAAACTTTTTAGTAGAACAGTGGAAAAAAGAAAATAATGGATAGGCATGTAGATAAAATGATTTCTATGTGTTATCTATGGTAAGGTATGGTGTTTAGATGAAAAAAAGTAAATTTTTTGGGAAATTAAAAAATAAGGTTTCTCTTCCTAGATGGTTGATTATTATATGGGTGTTGATTTCTATTTTGTTAGTTCTTTACTTTGTTTTACATTTAACTAGTCAAAAATTTGTTTTCTACACTTTTACAGGAAATTCTGGAAATTTTAGTGTAGCGGGATCTGCTACTTTTACCTCGGAGTATCATTCTTTTCAGATTTCGAATGTAGATTATAGTTTTAAGGACATTCAAGTAAAAGAAGTAACGATTTCTGTAATTGCCCAGTTTGATGATCAGGAAGAACTTTTACAAGCAAAAACCACTTCATCGGATGAGTTGTTTTCGCTTCAGGAACATTTAAAAAATTTTCGAACAACAATCGAAGAACATACTTTTGGAAAAACTACTTTTACTTCTAAGATGATTAAAGACTTTTCTCAAGTAATTGTAGTTCGAATTGAATTTATTGATCAAAATGATCAAGATATACAAGTGAATATTCCATTGGAAAGTCAATCATTTCGTTAATAATTTTATGATTACTAAAATGATAGAAGACGTTTTCTAATTGAAAGAGAAAATGTCTTTTTCTGTGTGTTTTTCTTTTCTTTTTGTTTTTTCGTGTCAAAATAGAAGCCTTGTGATACAATAGATGTGGATTAGAAATGGGTGTTTTTATGAGGAGTAAAAAGGATCAGAAGTTGTATGATAAAACTAGAGAATATTTAGAAAAAATAGGAGATTCTAATATCGAAGAACGGATGAAAGTAGTCGATAAAGTATTAGAGAAAACTGATAAGGAAGAACGATACAGTTATCTTTATGATTTAATTTGCGATTATTTGGATCAGGAATTTAGAGAAAAAGATATTTGCGGTTTTTGTCATGATTTGTGTAAAAGACGGCGTGATATGATGGAAAGAAAGATTAAAAAAGACACTTATATAAACGGTTGTTGTCACAGTTATGTAAAGAATGCTGATTGTCCTCATTTAAAAAAAGGTGGCGGTTGTGATATCAAGAATATTGGTTGTAAGACATTCACGTGTTTTTATTTGAGAAAGCAGGGAATTCGTTATTCGCTGAATAAAATTTATTTGGCTCGTTACTTTTTTAATGCTAGACAGAAATTTTATATGGAAAATACTTTTTTTGTCGATAAATCAGTTATTATGGAAGGGATTATGAAAAGAGGGTGAGAAGAATGGATTTTCATGGTAAAGTAGTTTGGGTAACTGGTAGTTCTAGCGGAATAGGAGAAGCTACGATTAAAGAATTTGCTTCTTTAGGCGCAGATGTGGTTATCCATTATTATCAACATAAGGAACAAGCGGAAAGTATTGAAAAATTTATTCAATCTCATTACCAGGTAGAAACTTTATTGGTACAAGGAGATGTTGCTAATGAAGAGGATGTTAAGCGGATGGTAGAAGAGGTTTTAAACAAATTTGGACAAATTGATGTGTTGGTGAATAATGCGGGAATTGCGATCGATACGATGTTTGAAGATAAGACGGTTGACAATTTTAGACGTACACTAGATGTCAATTTGATTGGAACTTTTTTGATGGGAAAATATATTGGAAAGATTATGTTCAATCAAAAGACTGGACGGATAATTAATATTTCTAGTACGAATGGTATTGATACGGTTTATCCTGAAAGTATAGATTATGATGCTTCTAAAGCGGGTGTACTTTCATTAACGAAAAATTTAGCGATTCAATACGCACCATATGTTTTAGTCAATACTCTAGCGCCTGGTTGGGTAAATACTCCTATGAATCAAGAGTTAGATTCAGAAATGATTGAGGCAGAGGAAAAGAAAATATTACTTGGTCGTTTCGCATTATCTGAAGAAATTGCGCATGTCGTTGTATTCTTAGCTAGTGATAAAGCAAGTTATATCAATGCTTCAGTGCTTCGCGTAGATGGAGGTTTTTATGTTTAGTATGATTAACAGTAAGGAGAAAAACAAATGAGAGAAAGTATGACCATTATTGTTCCAGATGAACAGAGAATTTTAAAGATTATCATCGCGCTTTAGATTCTAGTTGTTCTCGTCATGGTTTAGCTATTTTTGAATTTTGTCACCAGAATAATATTTCTTTTCCTTTATCTGAAGAACTAGTTAAAGAAGATAATTATAATGGTTATATTTGGTCTCGAATGATGGCTCATTTAGGCTATGTATCTATTCAAGAAACCTTGACTCATAAAGTATTTTATCTTCCGCCACAAATTACTGATCATCAGTATGTTTGGCTAAAGAGATACAAAAGTTATTTTAAACGATATCGGGAAATCATTTGTTTTTATTCATACAAGAATGGTAAAGATGGGTTTCAAGAAGCACTTTATGATGATACAACGATTCTTAACGATGATTGTTTTACATTACTTTACGACTCTATTAAAGAAAAACATGACCGTTCTAAGTGTTTAAGTAAGAAGTTGTAATCGTTGTTTATATGGATAAATGGTAAATAGTAGATAAAAAGCTAATAATGAAATGATTAAAATATATAAGGAGGGTTAAAATGAAACTTTACGATTTAGAAATTCCTGCGTCTATTGTTGATTTGGTTCAAAGATCAGAACAAAAAGTTGCGGATATTTTCAAAAAAATTGACGAGGATTGTTTAAAAAATAGTAATCGTGTGTTAGCTAGTTTTCGTAAAAATAGGGTGAGTGAAGCGCATTTTCAAGAAACAACTGGCTATGGTTATAATGATATTGGACGTGAAGTAATTGAACAGATATTTGCGGATGTTTTAGGTGCTGAAGATGCTTTAGTTCGAGGACAATTTATTTCAGGAACACATGCGCTTACTGTTAGTTTATTTTCTTATTTAAGACCAGGTGATAGGATGCTTAGTATTACTGGTACACCTTATGATACTTTACATGAGGTAATTGGAATTAAAGAAAATGCGAGTAGTTTGAAAAGCTTTGGGGTTCTTTATTCAGAAATTGACTTAGTCGATGACGATTTTGATGTTGAAGCTATTCGTGAATTTTTAACACATCATCCTGTTCGTTTAATTGAAATACAACGTTCTAAGGGGTATTCAACGAGGAAAAGTATTTCTATTTCAAAAATTGAAAAAATTGTTCCTATTATTCGAGAAATTCAACCAGAAGCCATTATTATGGTGGATAACTGTTATTGTGAATTTGTAGAAGAACAGAGTCCTTTAGAAGTAGGTTGTGATGTTATTGTTGGTTCTTTAATTAAAAACTTAGGTGGAGGACTTGCGCCAAATGGTGCTTATATAGCGGGAAAAAAAGAGTTAATTGATTTGGCAGGGGAGAGACTTACTGTACCTGGTGAAGGAAGAGAAGTTGGTCCTAGTTTGGGGATAAATAAATCTATTTTACAGGGATTATTTATGGCACCTAGTGTTGTTGCGGCTAGTTTGAAAACGGCAGTATTAACTAGTTGTGTATTAGAAGAACTTGGTTATTTAGTAGAACCTAAATCTCATGATCATCGTGTGGATATTGTTCAGAATATCATTTTTGGGAATGCTTCTGACTTGATTCGCTATTGTCAAGGAATTCAGATGGCATCTCCAATTGATAGTGAAGCTGTTCCGGAAGCTTGGGATATGCCTGGTTATGATGATCAAGTCATTATGGCAGCCGGAAGTTTTGTTCAAGGCTCTTCCATTGAACTTTCTTGTGATGGTCCAATTCGGGAACCATATATTGCTTATCAACAAGGTGGACTTACTTACGAGTATGGAAAATTAGGGGTTATGGTAGCAGTCAGTCGTTTGTTGGAGAAGAGATCATGAAGTTTCCTATTGGCCAATTGACAATTAGTGATTTTTGTTTTGATAACAAAGAACATATTAAATTTTGTCGTGATTTGTCTTCTGATCCTCTTTTTTTATATTACTAGGAATTTGCTTTGTATAGAAAAACAAAATAAAAAATAGAAAATTTTGTAATTCGCTTGATTTACATACATTTGTTTGATATAGTCTTGTTAACTATTAATACCAAAGGGGGAATGACATCATGAATATGTATAAAAGTTATCAGTTTCGTCTTTATCCAAACGATAGTCAAATCATTATGATTCAAAAAACGTTTGGTTGTACAAGATTTGTTTATAATCATTATCTTGAAAAAAGAAAAAAAGAACATTTAACTTGTTTTGATATGATCAGAAATTTGCCTAATTTATATTCAAAATATCCATTCTTGAAAGAAGTAGATTCTTGTAGTTTAAGATGTAGTTTATTTGATTTAGAGGACGCATTTAAACGATTTATCAAACATCAAAACAATTATCCTAAGTTTAAAGGAAAGTATAGTTCAAAAAGAAGTTATCGAACGAATTATATTACTAGTACTTATAAAGGAAGAAAATATGAGAATATAAAAGTAGATTTAAAAACAAAAGTAATTACTCTTCCTAAATTAAAAGAAGTAAAGATTAGAGGATATAGGAATTTAGAATCTTTACCTGGAAGAATCATCAACGCAACCATTAGTGAGTATTCAAGTGGTAAATATTATGTTAGTGTATTAGTAGAAGTAAATCATGTCGAGCCAAAGATCATTCCTAAAAGAATAGTAGGAATAGATTTAGGAATAAAAGACGTTGTGATTACAAGTGATGGAGAAAAGATAAAGAATGAGAAAATTATTGAGAAATATGAAAAAAGAATCAAAAGGAAACAAAGGGAATTAGCTAGGCGAGAAAAAGGAAGTAGTAATTATTATAAAACGAAGAGAAAGTTAGCCGTTCTATTTCAGAAGTTAAAGAATGCGAGAAAACACTTTATTCATCAAATAACGAAAAAACTAGTATTAGAAAATGATATTGTGGTAAGTGAAACATTAAAGGTAAAAGAGATGATTGAAGAAAAGAAGTTCTCTAAATCTCTAACTGATGTTTGTTTATCTGAGATATGTCGTATATTAGAATATAAAGCTAACTGTTATGGAAAACGATATATACAGATAGACAGCTATTATCCAAGTAGTCAAGAGTGTAGTAAATGTGGATATAAAAATGAGAAAGTAAAAGAATTATCAGTTAGAAACTGGGTATGTCCAGAATGTGGAAGTGTCCATGATAGAGATATCAATGCTAGCCAAAATATATTATTTGAAGGAATAAAGAAATATGTAAAGGAATTGGTATAAAAAGAAATAGATACAAAATGAATGAATAAAAATCTACGGTAGCGACTATCGGAAGTTAAGTCTGTGGAGAATAAAGGTTACTTTATCGATGAAGCAGAAAACCCAGGAGGTAACGACTGGGACATGAAAAATTTATTTTTCATTTTGTTCAAGTATGGTTTCCGACATATTGAAGAACAATTGAAATCAGGTGATTCTGATTCAAAGAAACTCGTGCCTAATCATTCTTATTTATTAGAATTAGACGGAAAATTAATTGGTTATTTACATTTAGGAGATTTAAATTTTGCGGGTGTGATGAAACTAGAATATGGACTTCATTCAGATTATCGTGGTAAGGATCTTTCTTATTTGACTGTGAAGGAAGTTTCTAGTTATTTGTTGAATCATGTTGAAGGACTCAAACAATTACGCGGAGATATTAGTATTTATAATCTGTTTAGCATTCGTACTGCAGAAAAAGTTGGTTACTATCGAAGGACAAGAAATGATCAAAATTATGATTATCGTTATCCTGATTTAAGGGATAAACGATAATTTTTTCTCTTTTTCTAGTGGTCAAGTTGTAGTATAATGGAAAAAAGGTGAGGCAAAGTGAAAAAATATTGGATAAAGCGAATTATTAAATATGGTATTTTAGGACTTATTTTGGTATGGGCAACCATATTTATTTATGATTATGGTAGAAAATCTTACGAAGATTATGTTAATCGTCATGAGAATGATATTGAATGGATAGAAGAAAATATCCAATTTGTAGAAGATTATAAAATTGGCGATAATATTTTCGTTGTTGAAATGCCAGATACTTTGGATATTTCTCATGATTTATATCGTGAAGTTGTACAGAAAAAAATCGATCAATTATTAATTGATAATTATCGAATTAGTTCGCCCCTTATTTTATATGATCCTTTTTTAGAGGATGAGGGAAGTGTAAATATTTATTTTCATACTGGTGAGAAGTATAAATTCGAGTACTATGTAACGACAGATAGTATCGCTACAGATGAAGATTTGATTTATCAGAGAATGTTAGATGCTGATGGGAATGATTCTCTTGTAACGAAGCATTATTATACATTAACTGGGTTTGTTCCTGGTAAACGGAATAATCTTTTGATTCGAATTTTAGATCAAAATGATGAAATCGTTCAATCTGAGAATTTTATTTTAAATATTCCAGAATCTTAGATAATAAAAGAGTTACTCTTTTTCAATTAAGAAAGTGAGTAACTCTTTTGGATTTTTTTGATGAAAAACAATATCATAAATTAAGTTAATGATTGGGATATCTACTTTTTTCTCGGAGATTAGTTTATAAATTGCTTTTAATGTGTATAATCCCTCGATGGTATGAGTATGGATATATTCTTCGATTTCCGTTTGAGTTTTGGTGGCAAGATAATGCCCAAAAGTGAAATTTCGACTCTTTTTACTAGTACAAGTTAGTAATAGATCACCGAACCCGGCAAAGGAAAGAATCGTGTTTCCGTCTCCATCTAAGTTTTTGATCAAAGCTTTGACATCGTGAAGTGATTCAGTGATAAACATGGCTTGAGTAGATTCTGGTGCATTTAATCCATTTAACATACCTGAAGCGATCGCAATTACATTCTTGATTGCTCCGCATATTTCTGTTCCATAGATATCCGTTGTACTTCGTAGTTTAAAATGACTGTTTTCTAATGCGGTTTTTACGATTAAATCAGTTTCATTATTTTCTGTAGCAAGTGTTAATCCAATTGGCATTTTTGAAGCAATATCAATAGCGAAACTTGGTCCAGAGATAACCGCAATTTGTGATGTTTTAATATGTTTTTTGACTACGTCATTGATAAATAAATATGTTCCTTGTTCAATTCCTTTAGAAGCAATACAAATATATTGATCTGGGGTTATCCATTTTTTCATTTCTAAACAGATATCATTCACAAATCCAGCGGGTACTGCGATAATAATCAGCTTAGCTTGATCGAGACAGTTTTTCATATCGAGCGTGATTTCAATCTTATCCGGAATGATAATATTGGGTAAAACTTTATCATAACTATGTTTTTCTTCAATTATTCTTTTTTCTTCTTCAAATTTTGTCCACATCATTACTTGATGGTTATTTTCTGCTATGGTAAGTGCTAAAGCAAGTCCGTAAGCTCCTGTTCCTATAATAGCTACTTTCATTTTTTCACATCCTTGTATATTCATTATACCGCAATTTACTTAAATTCTTTTGGTTTTTTTATTTTGCTTCTTTTTTTGGTGTGCTATACTTATAGTAAGTGGTGGTGGATTTATGAGATGTCCTAAGTGTGATCGGGAAATGACTGACGATTTTGAATTCTGTCCGTATTGTGGAAAGAAGCTTTCTTCTTATGAAGATCCTTTTGCTTCTTACCGTTCTACTACTTTGTGGGAGAGTAAAACAGAAAAAACAAATGCGGAAAAAGAAAAAATTCAGTATGTTGATTCTCCTCGATATACTCGTCAGCCACAAAAAGATAATCGCTTTTCTTATCTTGCAATTTTTCTTTCCATTATGGCGATACCTCTTTGTTTCTTTAACTGGGGCCTTGGACTTCTGTTAGTGGTTATTGCTTTTGTCGTATGTTTAATTAATTTAAAACGTGCTTCTAATGGAGTGAAAATTACTTCGCTGTTGATTAGTATTTTCGGTGGTGTGATTACGACTGTTCTTTCTATCTTTTTGGCTGTTTCCTCTATTCGATTAGTATTAGATAATGGTTATTCGACAACGGTAGGGGACTATTTAAAAGATTCTTTTATGACTGGGTATTTAGAATATAAAATCTATGGATATTGGGTAGATGAAGAACATCATTTATTGTATTTATCGGATGAGGATAATCGCTATTATTTTTATTCGGATCGTAAAGATACGACAAATAACTATTTAACTGGAAGTATTGATGTTGAAGGTGGTTATTCTACTTCTCGTGATGGAGATGTGATATTTGCTGATGATGATTACTATTATTATTGGATAGATACATCTTTAAATACCGAGTATTTAGATGGCAGTACTTCGCTAAGTTCTTATTTTCAAAATGGCTTTTTGGTGAAGTTAGATAAAGATAATCATAATCGTTTAATTTTATTTATACCTGGTACATTAGAAGTATTAGAATTTGAACGAGAACAAAGTACAGTATAGTGACTTTGTTTTTTTTGGGGATTTGCTATATAATGGGTATAGTAAATAGATAGTGAGGTTTTATTATTCATGAAGAAATATTGGTGGTTAGAAAAATATCAGAAATTAGAAATTAAACGTTTACCCCAATTATATGAAGATGTCTCTTATTTTCTTCGGGTACCAAAAAATTATCTTCAACTTTATGAAAAATTTTCTGATGTACCTATTGCTAAGTTGACAGAGGAAGAAATGTTAATTTCTTTATACCGAATCGCAAATACCAAAAATGTTAAAAACAATCAACTACGTTTATTAATTCAACGTCTTTTAGATTATGCTGACACTTATTTACCAATTAGTGATTATACGTTGAAAGAAATATTGATAGAAATAAGAAATTTACGAGAAAATAGTAGCGATGTTTCTAAATTAGATCATAATAATGTTGCTGCCTGTTATCATTGTCTACAAGTATTTTATATCGATAAGATTACGATGATTAATAAAAAGGAATTATGTTTATGTCCATATTGCCGTAGTAGTCATCTTTATTTTGATAATGATTATATTCCAATGAATTATTCTTTTTTGAAGTTAGCCCAACTTTTTTATGATGTTTCTATTCTAGGTTGTCGTTTTTTCGATTTACAAAAGATTTTACGAAAAAATGTTTCGGTTCGTTTAGGAAATACCATAACTGGTGTAGTAATTGGAAGTGAAATAAATAAGGGAAAATTCTCAAATGAGAAGTTTAAACCTCTTTTATCTGATTATTCTTTACTTTCTAAAATTAGTCATAAGAATGCCGATGAGAGTAAGATTATAAAAGAAATTTACGATGCTTTTATGACTTTGGAGAAACAAATGGAATATAGTGGGACAATTTATATTAATGGTATTTCTTCTTCTTTGTTAGAAGAGTTTTCTTTATTATTATTACTTGCGATTATGGAAGTTTTATCTCGAACCATTTATTTAAAAGAGGTTGTTATTTTAACTGATGATCTTTTGTTTTATCAAGTGACCAGTCATCAAAAACGATTGCTTTGTCAGTTTCGGTAGTAGTTTATTGACTTTTTAGACTACTGCTTTTATACTTTTTATAGGATATGCCATTAAAATACGGAGGTGGAATATATGGTCGATTATTTAGCAAATGTTAGAACTTTAATGAATGAAGCAAATGCGATTAAGAATACTGATGTTTCTGGTGTTCTTGATACGGTACAAAATATTTATGGTGTAGCTTTTCAGATTCAAAATAATTGGGTAGGTACTGATGCCAATCAATATATTACAGAACTTGTTGCTTATCAACCTAATTTGATTCATTTAATTAATTTTATTGGTTTAATTGGGAATAACTTGAGTGATTTTGCTTTGGCTTTACAGACTAATGTACAAAACAATATTCAAATACAAAATGCTACTTTAGGAGCAGAAGGCGTATTAGTGGATGAGGTTGTTGCATCTCCTGCTTTTACACCAATTACGGAGATTGTTCCTAATCTTTCTGCACTTTCTGTTTCTTCTTCTAGTGGAAGTAGTGAACCTGTAACAGAACCTGTAGTTGAAGCTAATCCACTTGCCTCTCATCCAACCCCATCTTCAACTGAGGAGGCAACTATCTCTCATTTGACTGTAAATGATGCGACTGCTGCATCTACAGTAGCTACTGCTGCCGCTTCTGTTACAACGTCTTTGGGAAATCAAGCTACAGTAGAAACTGCACCTGGTACTATGCCTGGCGAGACGGTTACTACTACCACAGTTCAAATGGGTGAAAATTTTGCTCAAGCTTCTGTACCTAGTGGTTCTACGGCTAATACAGGTGTAGTTACTCCAAATTATAATATTACTCCTGAACAGTTCGATACTATTTGTGCTGTTGTTCAACATGAAGCAGGACATAATCCAGAAGAAGTAAAAAATGTAATGTCAGCGATTATGAACCGTGCTGAGGATGGTAATTGGGGTGGAAGTAGTCCATACGATGTCGTTACGGAGAAAGGTCAATTTGCCTCTTATTTTGATGGCTATTATCAAAAGTATGCGAATCATCAATATGATCCAAGTACAGCGCAAATTGTAGAAGGATATTTAAAGGGTGAATTACAACCTACACACGCATTTCGTTCGTTTCGCTCTTCTGGTAGTTCTAGAGGAGTACAACTAACATCAGGAGGAAATAAGTATCGTTAATGTAAAAATTAGTAAAATTCTGTAAAAGACTTTACTAATTTTTTTTGTTTTGCTATAGTTAACTTAAAGATAGAAATGATAGGAGAGTGAATGAAAATGGCAGATGGATTAAGAGTTAGTAAAGGTGTTACCGGAGACTATTCTTACACATTGTCTGATTTAGATGATTATGGTGATATGGTGTATCACACATCGCAAGTAATTGCGGATATACGAAGAGACATTTCTAATGAAGTTTCTAAAATACAGAGTGCTTGGAAAGGTGGCTCTGCGGATGAATATATTGAAAAAATCACAAAATATGATGATGATTTAAAACTTTTAAGTGATACCTTGGATAGTATTGCTCGTAGCTTAAAACAAGTTGCTCGACTATCGCAAGAAAGTGCTGATGCTAGGAAGGCATTCGTTGACAGTGAATTGAGTTAGGAGGATTTTGATATGGAACAAGATTTAGGGTTAAGTGTAGAGGCAATAACGCAACATTCCCAAAGACTTTTTTCTAAATCAGAAGAGTTAGGACAAGCTTTAACTGATATTTTAGAAAAAATGAAAAATTTGATGGAAAATGGTCAATCGTATGTAGATAGTGAGTCGTCGAAAAATTTTTATGAACAAATTAGTGGATTCTCTAAAAGTTGTAATAAATATATATTAGGTGTTCAAAAGTTTGCGTCCTTTTTAGTCGATAAAACAGTGGCATCTTATGAAGATGTTGATCAAGAAATTTTGACATTACAAACTGAACTTAAGGAAAGTTTATCTCATTTAGAAATTGTAAATAAGTTGGGCGATGCTGTAACTGGTGTAAATGAATCAGCTGATGGAACAATTGATTCAAGTCAACTTGATTTTTCGAAGATTTCATCGACTGCAGGAGATGCAGCAAGTGGTGATTTTATTCAGGAAGGTAATGTGCATAAGGAGTATTGGGAAGGTGAATTACAATTAGTTCCAAGAGAAGATGGAACGATTCAAATAGTAAAAGATGGCACTGTAATGGGATATACAACAGAAGAAGGGGTTAATCTTCCTGATGCTACGGATGAGGCAGTAGCTACTTCTACTGAAGAAATGGCTGCTGATTTAGAAAATGGTACTGCTGGAGTAGGTTCAATTGATAATACTACTAGTACTAGTGAAGCGTCTGCTACGAATGCTGATAATTCTTCATCTGTACCAACAGAAGAGGGTAGTACTACTATTGAAATTGGTGGTATACCAGTAGATTCAAAGACTGGGCGCTATAGTACAGATCTAGGTAGTTTAGCTTCAGATCACGAAACTATACCTTTTCCCGAAAATGCTAAATTAATTAGACCTGGGTTGGAAGTTAACTTTGATAATAACCGGGGTGGTTTTGAATCCCTTGTTTATAATTCGGATACTAATAAATACGATTTGATAAATAAAGAAGGAAATGTTCATGCTAGTTTCTCGGTTGAAGATATGGATAAATACTATTTTAAATCTAATTATATTAAATAAAATTACGGCTGGTAAAAAAGAAAATGTTTAAAAGATGCTGATATGGATATAAAGCATCTTTTTCTTTTGGGTAAAGAATTATATAAGAATTGAATATTAATAATAAACTGATTGACAACTTTTATAATTTATATTTTACTTTTTTCTACCTTTACTTTCTTTTCATATTCTCTTGCCACTTTACCCTTTTATTTTGTATAATTGTACTATAAGAATAATGGGAGTCGGGATATGAAATTATTAATTTTAAGGGATAGTAAAATAGATGAGTTTATGTTACCTGAACGTATTGAGGGTAATTATTGGGTTCATTACATCGATAAACGGGGTAAGAAAAAAGATTTTATTAATATATTTGTCAGTGATAACCATTGGGTATCGAAAAGTAATACGGATATAGAGTTCGTTACTTCAGATAACCAGTTGATTTCTGATCAGATTACTTTAGAAGATTACCAATTTTATTTTCTTCGTAGTGGTGATTTGACAGAACGTTTTATTTTGTATTGTTCTCCTAATTGTGATACGAGTAATATTCTTTTAGAATTATTAAAACCAGCTGAGGCGATTACGATTGGACGTAGTGGAGAAAATGCTATTATTTATGATCAATCATTAGTGGGCAATACTCATGTTAAAATTGAATATGTAGAAAATGTTCCTGTTATTCAGGCTTTGGTTGGCGGTGTTTATGTTAATCAAAAAATGATTAGTCGTTCGAATTTAAAAATTGGTGATATTATTTTTCTTTATGGTTTGAAAATTGTTTATATGGGTACTTTTTTGGTTATTAATAATTCAAATAATAAAGTTCAAGTGAGTAGAACGATTTTTCAAGAGAAACCTATTGCGCCAAATATCACTTTATCTCCTGATTTACCAGAAGTTGAACTTGCTGATTTGGAATTATATAAAGAAGAAGACTATTTTTCTCAATCTCCTCGTATTCGAAATGCAGTAGAAGAAAAAGAAATTAGAATTGATGCACCACCAGCTAAACAAGAACCACAAAAGGTTCCTCTTATTTTTACCATTGGTCCTATGCTCACGATGAGTGCAATGTCTTTGATGACAGGGTATACTGCTGTTATGGGCTTGTTGGAAGGAACACGTTCTTTTAATACTGTACTTCCTTCTTTGGTAATGTGTTTTTCTATGTTGTTAGGAACAATTTTACTTCCATCTTTATCACGACGTTATCAAAAAAAGCAGAAAATCAAACGAGAAAAATATCGTCAAGAAAAGTATCATCAATATTTGATGAAAATGGAAGCTCAAATTCAATTGGAAATGAAAAAGCAAATCCAAACACTTAATGAGATTTATCTTCCTTTAGAAGAGTGTAATGCGATTATTATGGTAAAGAAACGTACTTTATGGGAAAGAAGAATTACCGATAATGATTTTTTGGCTGTTCGTCTAGGAATCGGTGTAGTTCCTGCAGAATTAAATATCAAAGCACCAGAAGAACATTTTACACTTGATGAAGATAATTTACTTCAAGAGGTATATGCTATTGTGAATAAGTCACGGGATTTAATGAATGTACCGGTTGGTTTTTCTTTTGCGAGTCGGACGATTTCTTCTATTATGGGGGATTTAGAGCAAAAATATATCTTTTTACAAAATTTAATTTTACAATTGATTGCTTTTCATAGTTATGCCAATTTAAAATTAGTATTCTTAGTGGATGAAGATAATTTGCCTCGCTATTCTTATACTAAAGTTTTACCACATTGTTGGGATAACCAGAAGTCAATGCGATTTGTTGCTACAAGTGGTGAAAATATGAAGATGATCTCTTCTTATTTAGAAGCTATATTTGCTGAACGAGAGCAAGGTAGTGATAGTAATTCTGCGAGAAAGAAAGTAGATTATAAGAATTTTCCACCATATTATATTATCATTACTGATAACTATAAGAAGGTTAAGGATTTAGGCATTGTTAAAGCTATTTTAAATCAAGAAGAAAATATTGGTTTTCATTTACTAATTTTAGCTAATCGTATCTCGGAACTTCCTAAGGAATGTAATACTTTTATGGATGTTCATGAGAAAACATCTGGCCTAGTAGAAAGTGATATTGTTTCTACTAAACAACGTACTTTTGTTATGGATTATGCACCTAATATTTCTCTTACTGCCTGTAGCCAAAAATTATCGAATATTCCTATCGTCTCTGATGATGCGAGTGATGCGTTACCAAATATGATTACTTTCTTAGAGATGTATGGGGTTGGTTTAGTAGATCAATTGAATGTGCGTAATCGTTGGCGGATGAATGATCCGATTACTTCTTTACAAGCACCGATTGGTGTTTATCCTAATGGAGAGTTATTTAAATTGGATTTACATGAAAAATTCCATGGACCTCACGGTTTGATAGCTGGTTCAACTGGTAGTGGAAAAAGTGAATTTATTATTACGTATATTTTGTCAATGGCGATTAATTATCATCCTAACGAAGTTCAATTCGTGTTGATTGACTATAAGGGTGGAGGATTAGCTGGTGCTTTTGAGAATAGAGAAACTGGTGTTAAACTTCCTCACTTAGTAGGAACGATAACGAACTTAGATACGAATGAAATGACGAGAAGTTTAGCTTCGATTCAATCAGAACTTAGAAGAAGACAACGGATGTTTAACCAAGCACGAGAAGCTTTAGGAGAAGCGACTATCGATATTTATAAGTATCAACGTTTGTACCGAGAAGGTTTAGTTCAAGAACCCATTTCTCATTTATTTATCATTAGTGATGAGTTTGCCGAACTTAAAAGTCAACAGCCAGAATTCATGGATCAATTGATTTCTACTGCTCGTATTGGTCGTAGTTTAGGTGTGCATCTAATTTTAGCTACCCAAAAACCAAGTGGAGTAGTTAATGATCAGATTTGGAGTAACTCTAAATTTAGAGTATGTTTAAAAGTACAAGGTAAATCAGATAGTATGGATATGATTAAACGTCCGGATGCGGCGATGATTAAAGAAACTGGACGGTTCTATCTACAAGTTGGTTATGATGAGTTCTTTGCGTTAGGCCAATCTGCTTGGTGTGGAGCGAAATATATTCCTACCGAAAAAGTACAGAAAAAAATGGATGACGCATTAGACTTTATCGATGAAGTTGGTCATGTGACGAAGACGGTTAATGATAATAATCAGAAAATAAAGAAAGTTGCCGATATGGGTGAACAACTTCCTAATGTTATGAAATACTTAGTGAATATTGCGAACGAAGAAAATATTCATTTAAAACAATTATGGTTAGATCGCATTCCAGATTTTATTTCTTTAGAAGATATGAAGAAAAAATATTCTTATCAAAAAGAAGACTTTGTCTTAAATCCAATTATTGGAGAATTTGATGATCCTAATAATCAACGTCAAGACTTATTGACTTTACCGATTAGTGAAAATGGACATGTTGCTATTTATGGTATAGCGGGTAGTGGAAAAGAAAATTTACTTAGTACGATTATTTATTCTAGTATGATTACTTATTCTCCAGAAGAAGTGAATTTTTATATCTTAGATTTAGGGGCTGAAACTTTAAAAATGTATAAAGATGCTCCTCATGTTGGTGATGTGGCGTTATCTTATGATAAAGAGAAGATTACTAATCTATTTAAGATGTTAAATGAAGAAATAGAAACTAGAAAAAATTTATTTACTGATTATAATGGTAGTTATTCTTTGTATTGTAAACAAAGTGGAAAAACCTTACCAATGTTAGTGACGATTATCAATAATTTTGAGGCGTTTTTAGATACATATGGGGGTTATGAAGAAAACTTATTACAGTTAACTCGTGAAGGAGCTAAATATGGAGTATACTTTATTTTCAGTGCAACGGGTATTAATAGTATACGTTATCGTTTAGTTCAAAATATTTCTCTTAAACTTGTTTTACAACTCAATGATAACTCAGAATATTCTTCTGTAATTGGTAGGACGAATGGTGTCTATCCATCTAGGATAGCAGGTCGTGGATTAGTAAGAAAAGAAGATGTTTATGAATTTCAAACCGCTTATATCAGTGAAGTTGAACATATTCTAGAAACGGTAAAACAGACGATTACTGCTTTAAAACAACAGTATACTTATCGAGCAAAAAATATTCCTGTTCTTCCAGAAAAAGTCACTTTAGATTTTGTTCGGGAATCTTTACATGGATTTAGTTCTTTACCAATTGGTGTATATACTGAGGATTTAAATGTTGCTACTTTGGATTTATTACGTAGTCCTTCGCTTTTAATCTCTACGACGGAACTTACGAATACAATTTCTTTTTTACAAGCTTTTTTAACAGAGCTATCTTTGGCAGGAAGTGTTTTATCTGTAGTGATCGATGTTGAGCAGCAGATAGAAAGAAAGTTAGAGAATTGTATGTACTTTAATCGTAATGTTGGAGATGTCTACAAGTTCTTAGAAGGCGATATTGTTAAGAATTTTAATTTGTATAGTAGTAAGAAGAAAGATCCAACAGTTTTAGCGGATATGAAACGAGTAGTATGTGTCATTTTTGGCGTAAACAAGTTTTATAACAGTTTGACGCCTGTGATGAAGAAAAATTTTGGCACCTTGTTGACAGCTTCTAAAGAGATGAAAAAATATCATTTTATCTTTATTGATACACCAGAAGATATGAAGAAACTTTCTTTTGAAACTTGGTATAGAGAACATATTTCTACTGATAATGGTTTATGGATAGGTTCAGGTATTACCAATCAATTATTGATTAGAGTAAATAGAACGACTAAAGATATGAAAGAAGAAATTACTTCCTCTTTTGGTTTCTATGTGAAAAAGGGTGTTCCTAGATTTATTAAATTACTAGAAGCTGAAACTGATGATAAAAATGAAGGAGGCGCTCATCATGAAGAATAAAATATTACTTCTTGTTGATGTTCCGGAAATCGAAAAACGATATGAAGTTTTTGTACCGATTAATAAACGGATAGGTAGTGTTATTTTGTTACTTACTAAAGCCGTTAATGAACTTAGTGATGGCGCTTTTCCTTTAAAAAATAATGCTGTTTTGTATAATGGCAGTAATGGATGTCTCTATGAAATAGATGTTTTAGTCAAAGATACTAATTTAGAAAATGGAACTGTAGTTATTTTATTGTAGGGGGTGTTTTTATGGAACTACGAGTAAAAACAGAAGACTTAAAAACAGCATCTTCTGAAATTATCAAGAATGCGAAGAGTTATCAAGAAGAATTAGCTACTATTTATCAATTGATCGATTCTATTCCTGAATATTGGCATGGTTTAAGTGATTACCAAGTTTTTCTTGCTAGAGTTAACGAGAAGAAGTTGGATATGATAAAGGTGGGGATGATTCTAGAGAAGTATGGACAATTGTTGGAAGATGTTTCTAGTAATACTTCGTCTTTAAGTTTAGAAGTTAAGCAGGTACTAGATAAAGGATAGGAGGATATTATGGCAAATTATCTTAGTGTTAATCTTGATTCTTTAAAGAATGATGTGGACTCTATATTTTACCCTACTGTGGTAGAAAAAATGGATACGACATTGTCTCTTTTTCAAAGTTCATCTTTATATACTGTACTTTCTAGTGTAGGAAAACATCAAATTTCTACTTTTACAAAAGATATAGAAAAATTATTTGCAAATGCTGATCTTTCTATTCATGAAATTCTTTCCTTTGTTCAAGAGGCAGAAAGTAATTATTGTAACTTAGATTCCTTTTTTATTACTCATACTGGAGTAACCACTAGTTCTTTAACTAATGAAATAACGGGAAAAATGGAATCTCTTGATGATATTTCACCTACCTATGATATTCCTAATGAACTATCTACTTTAGATTATGAAGCAACCTTTAAAGAGGTCTCTAATCCTGTAGTGGTAGGATCAAATTCTGCTACTTCTCCCGATGTTTCTGATGATACTTAGTGAGTGTTTAAAATATAGAAATTAAATATTGATGGGGTGTTGATGATGCAAAAAATAAAAATTACTTGTTCATCACTTACTAGTTTAGCTGAAGAAATTTCTTCTTTGGGTGATGAATTAAATACCAAGTGTTTAGAATTTGAAGAATTGTTAGATAGTTTAAATTTAAATAAGATTTGGTGTGGATATGGTGAAGTTGCCTATAATACGCTTAGTAAAGATAAGTATTTAAGTGCTTTAAAAAAAGTGAACGAGGCAGTATTTGATTACTCTACCTTTTTGCAAAAAGCTTCTCAGGCTAAATCTAGTTTAGAAAGTGATATGAGTAGTCAAGAAATTACAATTTACTAGAGGTGATGAAAAGTGAATATAGAAGAAATTGATACCGTACGGTTAAATGATACTCGTGAAGCTATGGTAAAAAAACTAGAGGAGATCGATGAATTATTAGCGTCCATTCAGTTGAAAATTTCTCAAATTGATGTTGTGGATAACGATATTTGGTCTAGTCCTGCTTCACGTAGTGTTTATGCTCAGTTTAATGAAGATTATCAACATTATCAGCAACTTCATGAACGATTTTTATCTTTAGTGCTTTTTTTAGATTCGGTAGGAAATCAATATGATCAGTTAGATGCACATATAAAAGAACAACTTTCTAAAATAGAAAGTGTCACTTTATAGGAGGGTATAGTGAACGAGAGTTTTGAGGAAATTCAACTATCTCCTTCAGTAGTTGATTCATTTGTGGAAAAAGTGAAGGAAATTCGAACTAATTTGTCCTCTTCTAAACAGGAATTTGCTTCTTCTTGGGAAGGAAGTACTAGAACTCATCTTGATGAAGCGATCGGTTTAGAAGATACTAAATTAGAAGAGTTACTAGCTAAGTTAGCTTCTATGAAGAATTTACTTAGTTTAATCGAACAACATAATGCTACTAGGAAGCGTAGAGAACAGTTATATGCAGATATTCGTAATTTAGAGGGACAGCTTTACTATACCGTTTATGATGAAGAAACAGGTGAATCTCATCAAGAAGAACGTCCAGGAATAAGAGATAGTATAAATAGAAAGAGGGGTGAAGTTGAAGAAGCTAATCGTTTACTTGACCAGTTGGTTCAAGATATCGATCAGGTTACTTCAAGTTAATATGGCTGAAAATACAGAATCTATTCAATATCAAGGTATTGAGAATATTGGAACAAAGTTATTAGAATCCTCTCAGAAATTAGATACTTATCTTCAAGCAATTAGCCAGAAAATGAATTATATTTTCGAAGAAGAAATTATGGTAGGAGATAGTGCGAAAGCGATTTATGCACAGTTTCAAGAATTAGAAGAACATTTTCCTTCTTATGTAAAGGAAATACAGAATTATTCTAAAATGATGGTAGATACAGTAGCTTCTTATCAAGAAAGTGATGAAAGGATTACTAATGTAACAAAAGTAATAGAAACATTAGATGATGTCGGGGAAATTGGAAATGGGTAGGTGATGTACATGGAAATAAGAAGAAAAAATTTGGGGTTTACTTTGATTGAATTACTAGCTGTTATTGTTATTCTTGCTGTTTTATTAGGAATTGCTATACCGATGGTATCTGGATATATGACAAATTCAAGGAAAGATTCTTATATTGATTCGATTAAATTATATATCGATGACGTAAAGGCTAAACAGGCGATAAGAGAGTATACATTTACTAATCCAGATGTGACGTATTATATTCATTTTGATAACATTGATACTGATCGTGAAAAAAAGAGTCCATTTGCAGACTGGGAAGATGGCTATGTTATTGTTGTTTATGACAAGGAAAGTAAGACCTATGAATATTATGTTACATCGGTAGATAAAAAAGGGTATAAAGTAGCGATTACGGAAGAAACACAGTTAACAAGAGAATCGGTATTTAGAAGTGATGATTTAACTCTTTCAGTTGGGCGAGTAATTGGTGATAGAGATGAGGTTATTGTCTATGGTCCAACTGGAGAAAAAGATGAAGTAACTCCAGTATATGAATATACTAAGGAAGAAGCAGAAGTATGTTATAATTATAAAATTGAAAACAATGGAATTACGATACTTAAATATAAAAAAGAGTGTGGACCTGATGTTGTACTTCCTACTAAGATAGAGGGCTATCCGGTTATCAATTTAGCGTCTAGTAGTTTTAGTGGTTTTGGAATTACATCAGTCAAGTTTCCAAATACTTTACAAACTATTCAATCTTCAGCTTTTTCTAGTAACTCGTTGACTAGTGTAGTATTCCCAGAAAGTTTAAGAACAATTGGTGGTTTAGCTTTTTATAAAAATAAATTACCAGAACTTCCAGATATATCGATGGTAACTAGTTTAGGAAGTGGAGCTTTTTCAGGTAATTTATTTGATGAAGATCAGGCATTTATTTATAAAAAGAATAGTAATGGAACTTTTGATTACAGTACGATTATTGGTTATGCAGGAAGTAGTAAAGACTTAGTTATTCCTGCTACTAAAAATGGTGTTCAACTTACAACGATAGGTAATCAAGCACTTCGAAATGTATCATTAAATACTTTAGTTATTCCTGAAGGAGTAACGTTAATTGATTATGGGGCTTTCTGGAATTGTCAGTTAAAATCAGTAACTTTACCTTCTACTTTGAAAACAATTGGTGGACGAGCATTTATGTCTAATCAGTTAACAAGTATCAGTATTCCTAGTTCGGTTACTTCAATTGGTGGTGGTGCTTTTAATGGAAATAAATTACCAGATAGCGAGGCTTATATTTATAAACGTACTTCATCAGGAATTGATTACTCAACTTTAGTTAGTTATGGTGGAGCCAATAAAAATATTACGATCCCTAGTACAGCTAATGGGGTTACGCTTCGTCGTTTAGAGAGTCAATCTTTCTTTAGTGCTCAACTTACTGGTGTGGTTATTCCTGATACGGTAACTTCAATTGGTACGTTGGTCTTTCCTGGTAATAAGTTACCAGATAGTCAGGCTTATATTTACAAACGTACTTCATCAGGAATTGATTATTCAACGATTATCGGCTATGGTGGTAAAAATAAGGTTATCTCAATTCCAGCTTCTGCTAATGGAGTCGCACTTAAGACAATTGATCAGTATGCTTTCCAAGAATGTTATTTAACCTCAGTGCAGTTACCAGAAGGGTTGACTACAATTGGTACGCAAGCATTTCATGCTAATTATATTACGAGTTTAACTATTCCATCTACGGTGACTTCGATTGGGAAAAATGCTTTTCAAAAGATTTATGCTTGGGGAAATTTCAACATGTATTCAAAAATTACCAACAAAACAGGTAGAAGTTTTGATTGGACAAGTATAACTGGAGGAATTGGAACGAATACTTTTGTAACCGGAACAGTTACTCATCCATTTGGCGATGTAGTTATTCGCGAATAAAAAGAAAGGGACTATGTGATTAGTCCTTTTAATATATAAAAAACGAGTATCTTGGTGATATTCGTTTTATTTTGGATTATTCTCCAACGTTTCCAGAGCTTTCTAATGCTGCTAATTGTTCTTCGAGGGAAGCTTGTGCTTGGGTAATTTGTGTATCTGTTTCTTCGTAATTGGTAACTACTGTTTGATCTAGGAAGTTTGCAAATTTATTAATTGCCTCAATAAATTTAGGGGTATTGGCATTAAATGTTTCTGCTTTATCATAGAAACTTTGACTTCCGGCTACAGTTTTAAATTCTTGGTTAGATTCCAAGTTTTGAATTCTTGTCATCATGGCTGAAACTTGTTCTTCAAGTTGAGTTGCATAATCTCTTAAACTTGCTGCAGCAGCTTGAATTTCTGCTACTGATAGTTTTAATTGTCCATTCATTTTTCTTAATCTCCTTTCTTTAGCTTGCTAGGTTGCTTTCTGCAGCTCTTCTTCTAGCTTCTTCTCTTTCTTGCATAATTTTAGCAATTTGAATCAAAGTATTTCCGATTGTCTTACCACTTTGTACAAGTTTGTTCATGTCCGTTTTGTAAGCAAGAAGTGCATTTACATAGGCATCAGCATCGCTTCCTGTCCATCCCGCACGAACATTTTCGGCTAAAGCCATAATACTATTTACTGTTTCGTTGATGTTTTCTGTATCTGTATTTACGATTGTAGTACCTACTTCATTAACGGTACTACTGGAAAATTGATAATCCATAGTTATTCTCCCTTTCTTTGTTTTTTGATAAAGCTTCCTTTATCTTAAGTTCATTATATAATTTTGATACTTTTTTCGTCAAGAATGATTGACTATACTTGACACTATTCTCTTTTAACCAATTATTTCGTGTTCGAATATATTATGGTAGTAAGGAGTTGAGTACTTTGAGATTAAGTCAATTAAATGTTGGAGAGAAGTGCGTGGTTTCTTCATTAAAAAATACCGGTACAATTAGGCGTCGCTTATTAGATATGGGGTTAGTTCCTGGTACGAAGATAGAATGTTTGTTTACTAGTCCATTTGGGGATCCAGTAGCTTATCAGATTAGGAATGCGATTGTTGCGATAAGAAAAAGTGATGCGAAAGATATTTTTGTGGAGGAAGAGTATGAAAAAAATAGCGTTAGCCGGTAATCCTAATGTAGGAAAGAGTACTCTTTTTAATCAATTGACGGGTATGCATCAACATACAGGAAATTGGCCTGGTAAGACAGTAAGTAATGCGGTAGGAAGTTTTTCTTATCATAAGGAGAATTATTTACTTTATGATTTGCCAGGTACGTATTCTTTAATTTCTCATTCAGAAGAGGAAACGGTAGCTAGAGATTTTCTTTGTTTTCAAGAATACGATATGGTAATTGTCGTCTGTGATGCGTTGTGTTTAGAAAGAAATTTGAATTTAGTACTCCAGATATTAGAGATTAATCAACAAGTTATTGTATGTGTTAATTTGTTGGATGAAGCAAAGAAGAAGGGGATTGAGCTTGATTTAGAATTATTGTCAAAGCGTTTGGGTGTTCCTGTTGTTGGTACAGTTGCTCGTAGTAAAAAAGGTTTTTCTGAATTACTTACGGAGATTTCTCGTATGGATGAAGTTCAACAGGTAAGTAAAGTTCGCTATCCGAAAGAGATAGAAGATGGTATTTTAGAACTGGAACAATTATTTCAAGAATATGATATTAGAAATCTTAATCCTAGATGGTTGGCATTGAAATTGATTGATTATGATCCTGTTCTTTTAGAAGAAATTGATCAGTATTTGGGTTTTTCATTTAGTAAAATTAATCGTTTTTTAGAAATTAAAGAGCGAGTATCGGCTAGTTTTTCTGGAGTAGAAATTAAAGATAGTATGGTTAGTTCTATTATGAAAAAAGCAGAAGAGGTATGTGATGGCGTGATTTTACATCAGGATAATAAAAAGAAAAGAAAATCTCTACGCTTGGATCGATTAGTGACTAGTCGTTTTACGGGAATTTTATTGATGCTTTTCTTATTTATGCTGGTATTTTGGTTGACAATTGTAGGTAGTAATTATCCTTCTAGTTTGTTGTATGATTTATTGTTTAGTTTGGAAGAACCCCTGTATTCTTTTTTTCAATTCTTACATTTTCCGGATTTTCTTATTCAGATGTTAGTGCTAGGCATGTATCGAACTCTTGCTTGGGTAGTTTCGGTCATGTTACCACCGATGGCCATATTTTTTCCTTTGTTTACGTTGTTAGAAGATTCTGGTTATCTACCGCGAGTGGCGTTTAACCTTGATAAATGTTTTCAAAAATGTAAGGCATGTGGGAAACAAGCACTCAGTATGTGCATGGGATTTGGTTGTAATGCGGCAGGAGTAATAGGATGTAGGATTATTGATTCTCCTAGAGAACGGTTGATTGCGATTCTTACCAATAATTTTGTACCATGTAACGGTCGTTTCCCGATGATTATGACAATCATCGCAATGTTTTTTGTCGGTTTTGAACTACAGGGCTTTTCATCTTTAATTGAAGTTGGTTTTTTGACATTGGTTATTTTACTGGGTATTTTTATGACTTTTTTTATCTCATGGCTTTTATCTAAAACCTTATTAAAAGGGGTACCTAGTTCCTTTACTTTAGAGTTACCACCGTATCGAAAACCACAGTTTTTCAAAGTGATCGTTCGTAGTATTTTTGATAAGACACTACATGTGTTAGGACGAGCGATTTTAGTTTCTATTCCGGCAGGAATAATTATTTGGTTACTTGCGAATACGATGATTGATGGCAATAGTCTTCTTCATTATATCAGTAGTTTTTTAGATCCATTTGGTCGGTTAATTGGCTTAGATGGGGTAATTTTAACTGCTTTCTTACTTGGTTTTCCTGCTAATGAAATTGTGATTCCGATCATGATTATGGCTTATATGTCGTTAGGAAATATGGTTGATTTTAGTAATATTCAAGAGTTGAAAAATTTGCTTGTTACACACGGTTGGACGGCACTTACAGCTCTTAATACGATTATATTTTCTCTGATGCATTTTCCATGTTCAACTACTTGTCTTACTATTCGTAAAGAAACAAATAGTTGGAAATGGACATTGGTTGCTTTCTTGATTCCTACTGTTTGCGGAATTGTTCTTTGTCTATTTACTTCTACCATTTGGCGAATTGTTCAATTATTCTTATAGGTTTAAGAATTTGGCTCAAGAATTGAGCTTTTTTTCATGATATTTTTTGGATTGTCTATTATTCGACAAAGTTTTTATTCTCTTTTTAGTATTCTGTTATCAGGTGAGACGGATGAAAGCAAATTTATTGATTTCGATTTGTTGTGCGTTATTACTTGGCTATTTGTGTGCTAACTTTTTATTTAGTAATTATCAGGAGACTAGTACTACTTTTGGTGGCGAAAACAAAGTGTTTTTTTTACAGTATGGCGCTTATGAAAAGGAACAACCTAAAGAGGTATTAGCTGATCCTCATATTGAAGTCGAGCAAGATGGTAATTATTATGTTTATGTGGGGATTACTACCGATTATGATAATGCTAAAAAAATTCAAGATTTCTATGAACAACAAGGCGTAGAACTCTATATTAAAGAAGATGAAGTAGCTAGTGATGAATTTTTTAATGAGCTTTCTCAGTATGATATTTTGTTGGAAAGTACGGATACAGAAGAAGAAATTACGTCTGTCTTAGCGACAATTTTAGCTTCTTACGAAGAATTTGTTTTAAAAAGGTAGGTGGTTGATATGCGGTTAAAAGAACTTCCCGTTACGGAAAGACCTAGGGAGAGATTACTGGAGTATGGGGCTTCTAGTTTAGCTAATGATGAATTACTTTCTATTTTGCTGGATACGGGAAAGAAAGGGAAGAATGTTAAGGATCTTTCGTTAGAAGTTTTACAATGTTGTGGAAATATACATGCTTTACAGAATATCACGAAAGATCAATTGCTTTCTATCGATGGGATTGGGGTAGTAAAAGCACTGAAATTACTTAGTGCGATCGAACTTGGTAAACGAATTTTTTTTAAAACTGATGAACAGAAAAAGGTGTGTATTCGTAATTCTTTGGATATTTACCGTTATGTTAGGTATTGGTTTATTGGTAAACAACAAGAATATTTTTACTGTCTTTACTTGAATAATCGAAATGAAGTCATAGAAAGGAAACTATTATTTATGGGAACAATTAATCGCAGTTTAGTTCATCCGCGTGAAGTTTTCAAAAATGCTTATTTATGTAGTGCTTCTTCTATTATTTGTGTACATAATCATCCGAGTGGAGATATTCGGCCTAGTAGAGAGGATATTCGCTTGACGGAAGCTTTAGTAAAAATAGGGGATTTAAATGCTATTCCGGTGATAGATCATATTATTGTTGGGGAAGAAGATTATTATAGTTTTTGTGATGATAAGATGCTCAGTCGTTAATCGAGGTGAGGAATTTGAAAAAATACCAACGTTATTTTCGTAAACATCGTTTAATGGTCATTATTCTTATTCTTTTTCTTGGCGTTTTTGCCTTGTATTTTTCTTTATACCGTTTTAATTTTCAAATTGGATTTGCTTCCGATCTTGGTACTTGGGTAATGAAACTTTTTCCTCCTGTATCTTTAGATTATCAAAATATTACTAATCAACAAGTAGAGGCTTTACGCAAAGAAAATCAGGAACTTTCCCAGTTGTTGGAATTAAAAAATACGACTAGTGATTTTCAAGGTATTGTATCTCGGGTGTTGTATCGTGATTTAGATTATTGGTTTCAAACGATGACAATAGATAAAGGGGAAAAAGACGGTATTGAAAAAGATATGGCTGTTGTTGATGAAAATGGATTAGTGGGTAAGGTAATTGAAGTTTCTGCTTATTCTAGTGTAGTTCGGTTGGTAAGCGCGAATCATGAACATAATAAGATTGCGGTAAGTGTAAAAGTGGGAGAGAATATTTATAATGGAATTTTAGAAGGATATGATGCGGAAGAAGAGGTTTTGTTAGTCACTAGTATTCGTAGTACAAGTGATATTCAAGTAGGAAGTATTGTCGAGACTAATGGTTTAGGTGAAGTGTTTCCTAGTGGGATTTATGTTGGTGAAGTTGTAGCGATTATCAATGATGATCTTGGTGTCAGTAAGATTTTAAAAGTAAAGCCAAAATCATCATTAGAAGATATTCGTTATGTCATGGTATTAGGAAGAGGTGAGCACCATTAGTATTTTATTTCTTGTTCTTTCTTTTATCGGTGATTTTTTCTTATCTCGATTTCTTCCTCTTTCTTATTTTCAAGTATCTTTTTTCTATCCTTGTTTCTTTTTATTGACTAGTATTTTTGGTTGGTTTTTCACAAAAAATAAAAAAAGGTATTTAGGCTTTGTCGCCATTGGGTACCTAATAGGATGCTTATTATTTCAGACTAATTTCTTTTTACGATTTTTTTCTTTTAGTATCGTTTATCTTTTTCTCCAATATTTTTGGGATAAAGTTCATCTTTCCTTAATTTCTTTTTTCTTTTTTCTTATCTTTTCGTTCTTTTTGTATTATTTTACTTACTTTTTACTTTTATTTTTATTTGCCTATCCTGGTGTTTCCTTTTCTTTATTTTCGGTTCAGTTTTTTCATGTTTTACCGTTTAATTTATGTATAGGTATCGTTTTGTACTTTGTTTTAGGTATAAAGTACCGTTACCGTTAATATGAATTAATAGGTGGTGAGGCTTATGGAAGAATATAAATCAGTTGGGAAATATTTACACAAGGTAAATAAAACGAAGAAGGTAAATATTAGACGAACACTTATTCTTTCTTTTTTAAATAAGTCACTGATTTCTGGGTTGTTATTGATTTCTACTTTATGCATGATCAAAATGTATCCTGATACTAAAGAGGTTATTCAGAAAAGAGTCTATCAAGATAATATTTCTTTTGCCGCGATCAATCAATTTTATCAAAAGTATTTTGGAGATATTTTTCCTATGGATACTATATTAAAAGAGAATACAAGAATGGTATTTCATGAGCAACTTGCCTATGAAAAACAAGAAAAGTATCTTGATGGTGTGAAGCTGACAGTGGATAAGGAGTATTTAGTTCCCGTTTTGGATAGCGGGATTGTCGTTTTTGTCGGAGATAAAGAAAAGTATGGGCCTACAATTATTGTTCAGCAGGTGAATGGTATTGATGTGTGGTATGTTGGAGTAGATTCTTCTTCGATTAAATTATATGATTATGTAGAAAAAGGAGATTTACTCGGGAAAGCATTAGATACGGAAATTTGTTTGGTTTATCAAAAAGCAGGAGAGTTTTTAGATTATCAGGAATATTTACCATAAAATTACGATTCATCCTCTTTATTATTTGTTGCTTATTCTTTCTTTACTGACTGGTCATTTTCAACAAATCTTACTGTTTACTTTTTTGATTTTTGTTCATGAACTCGGCCATTTTTTAACGGCTTTTTGCTTAGGGTGGAAGGTTGTTGCGATTCATATTTACCCTTATGGTGGATGTAGTGAGTTTCAACAAGAATTAAATGTTTGTTTATGGCAAGAATGGTTAGTTTTACTGATGGGGCCTTTAGCTCAGTTGTTGGTTGTTTTTCTTCTTTCTTTCATGATGAGTCCTTCAGAATACTCGATTTATCTACATTATAGTAATTGGTTGTTGTTCTTTAATTTATTGCCAATCTATCCCTTAGATGGTGGGAAATTATTGTTATTAATGAATCAACATTTTTTTTCTTTTTATTCTAGTTATCGATTTATTTTTGCTTTTTCTTATTTTCTAGTGTTTACAGCTTTACTTAGTTGTTTCTTTTTCTCTTTTAATTTGATTCTTTTTCTTAGTTTGTTTTTATTGATGATTAAATTATGTCAAGAAATTGAGCGGTTTCCTGTTTATTATCAAAAGTTTCTTTTTGAGCGTTATTTAACCAAATTTCCTTTTCGAAAGAATAAACAAATATCTTCTCTTCGTCAAATGAAGAGGGATACTTATCATTATTTTCTTCAAAACGGAACGATTATTTCAGAATTCGAATATTTAAATTGGCTTTTTGGCAATTAGATATTTGAATTTTTTTCTTGTTTTTTCTCCAAAATAAATATATAATGTTATTGAATAATACGGAGGATCATATGAAAAGAAATGTTCAAATAAGTGTATCACTTCTTTCTCTTCTTGCGTTGTTAATGATTTCTACTGGTGTTTCTTATTCTTTGGTTGATCAGAGTACTGCTTCAACTAATCAAGAGGGGAATGAATATAGTCAAACAGATACTGGGGAAGTAAAATTTTTATATACAGACTATGATGGTAGTGGCAGCAATTTAACGATCGCTGATGATCGGATTTTCACTGATGCGGTGGGAAAGGTTCTTCCTGCTACGGACAGTACAAATGTTTTTGATTTTAGAATCAAAGCTGAAACAGATGTGCCACTTTCTTATCAGATAACTTTGACTAAAGAAGATGGTTCTACTTTAGAAGATAATTTTATCAAAGTTTATTTGACAGAAGTAAATGGGGATACTGAAGAAGAAATTGTTTCTTCTTTAAATACAGATGGTAGTGTAAAACGTTTTTCAGAGCTTACTGATTTAAATGTTGGATATACAGATAACGGGAAAGTTGAAAAGTTACTTTATGAGGGAAAAGCTAATCGTAATTATGAACAAAGTTTTCGCCTTCGTATTTGGGTAGCTGATGATGCGCAGGCTTCTGTTTTAGAAGATGGAACGATTGAGTATTCTTATCAAGGAAAAACATTTACGGCTAAAGTTAACGTTTATACGACTTTAGAATCATAAATATTTTTAGAGAAGAACTTATCTGGTTCTTCTTTTTTTTGTCCATTTTTGTATATTTTGTTGACTTTTTATAGTGGCGAAGTACAATAGAATTTGTCGAAAATGATGCGAGATTGGGGGGATATGATGATAAACGCAGAAGACAAAAAAAATATTGTAGTCGTCGTGCTGATTTTAATTGTTCTTTTGGGTTCTCTTTTCTTTGTAAAGAGTTGTAATCGAAAAGAATTTATTGATGAAGAACCGTCAGAACAAGAAAAGTTACCTGATGATAATGAAGAAGAGCCTGATCAAGAAACTGGCGAAGAAGAAAATACAGATGTAGAAGAAGAATTACCAGAAGAAATGAATAATCCTGTAATTCCTACTGTAATTCCTTCACCAAAGCCTCCAGAAAAGGAAGAAGAAGAGGCATTACCACCAGTTGTTTCTATTCCGGAGAACGTTGTTCTTTCTTTACATGATGAAAATTTTGTATTACCAACAGTTGGTGGAGTAGATGAAAAAGGAATTCCTCTTCGTGTAGAAATCAGTTATTACTTTAAAGCGCTTAACGCAGTAGACTATAGTCCTGTACTTGCTTTTTCTACTGATCAAGTAGGTACTTATAAGATTGTTTATCGAGTAACGAATAGTTCTTCGCTCACAACAGTTAAAGAGATGATTGTAGAAATTATCGATAATGAAGCACCAACAATTGAAGGAATGATCGAAGAATATGATCCAGAGAGTGGACTTATTTCCTTTATTCCAGTTGCTAATGGTTCTTTAATTAATCAGATGATTACAATTAAATTTAGGGATAATGATCGAGTAAGTTATGCTGAGTATTATAAGCAAATAGATCCAGTTGATTCTGGTGATACTATTGAGCAAGAACCATTACCAGAAGTTATTCCTATCGATCCAACACAAGAACTTGTTCTTTATGAAGATGGAGAATACCATGTTCGTGCCTATGATGAAAGTGGCAATATAACGGAGTATGTAGTTACTATTGATTGTACAAATCCAGTTATCAGTGTAACTTATATGAAGAAGGCTAATGCTACTACTGTTCAGATTACTTCAGATGAAGAATTACAACCAGTTGAGGGATGGGCTCTATCAGAGGATCAAAAAGTGTTAACGAAAAAGTATACTGTAGATTCCGAAGAGATTGTTTCACTATTCGATTTAGCTGGAAATCAAGTAGATATTCCGATTTTAGTTGAAGTAGATTACGTTAGAGTTCAAGTATATCAAGATGGAAAGCTAACAACAAGTGATGCTCTTAATATTGTAGATGGAGATATTACTATTCATGTAGAATCGAACCTTGATGACTATCAAGTTATTTATACTATAGATGGTGGCGTTGAACAGATTTACCAAGAAGGTGATCTTTTAACAACTGCCGGTAGTTATTCAGTTTCCATTTACTCGATGGATGGTACTTTGTACGATACCATAGAATTCTTTATTTCCACTGATCTTGGTGGCGATTAAAAGAACAAAAGAAAAAAGCAATTAAGAATGTACTCATGAGTGGTCAAAGCGTTCATGAGGAGAATGATATTGTCAAAGAATATGATTCGATTTCTGCTTGAGATAGTTTCTTCGAAAACTATCTTTTTCTTTTTTCTTTTGTATGATATAATTTTGTTCAGAATAGGGAGGAAGGAAGCGGATAACATGTTAGGAAAAATACTTTCTATAGAGGGTAATTATGTTGAATTAGCACTAGATATCGATATTAATGCTCAAGCTAGTTTAGTAAATTTACATGTTGTATTTGAAGATGATAAGACTAAAGTAGTGGGAGAAATTCGTGATGTTAGTAAAACAACATTAAAAATCGCGATTGTTGGTGAGTTTGTTGGGAATCAATTTTTAGCAGGATTTAATCGTAAACCGTCTTTTAAATCGAAAGTTAGAATTATTAAGATTGATGAATTAGCCCAGATATTAGGAGATCAACAAATTAAAGATGGTAGTCAAATTTACTTTGGACTTTCTACTGTTTATACTAATTATCGAATTAATGTCGATGTTAATAAATTTTTCAGTAATCATTTTGCTATTTTAGGAAATACAGGAAGTGGAAAGAGTTTTACTGTTTCAAAGATCATTCAAAATTTATTTACTGGAAGTAGTTATGTACCTTTAAATTCTAATATTTTTCTTTTTGATGCTTATGGTGAATATACGCAAGCTTTTTCTAAATTAAGCGAAAAAAATCCACTTATTCGTTATAAAACGGTAACCACTAATGTTGAAGCAGATGCGACTGATATTTTGCGAATTCCATTATGGCTTTTGGATGTCGATGATTATGCGCAATTATTATCAGTAGATAATCCTAATCAATTACCGATTATTGAAAAGGCTTTAAAATTAGTAAAGGTATTGAGTAGTAATAATCCCGATGTCCAAAAACATAAGAATGATATTATTGCACGTGCTATTTTAGATATTTTACTCAGTGGAACAAGTTCTGGAAAAATTCGTGATCAAATCGTAGCGGTATTAACTAATTATCATACCGAAGAATTAAACTTAAATAGTACTATTCGTGAGCCTGGTTATGTTAGAACCTTGAAACAATGTTTGTTTGTCGATCAATCAGGAAAGATGCAAGAAATGGAACTTGTCGTTGATTTTGTTAATCAGTTTATTATTGATGGCTTAGAACTAACCGATTATGATGGAAATACATTTTTCACTTTACAAGATTTGGAGAATGCGTTAGATTTTGCTTTGATTGGTGAAGGAGTATTAAAGAGTGATCGCATTTTTGATTATGCCAATATTTTAAGTGTTCGTCTACATTCGTTGGCGAGTGGTGAATATGCTAAGTATTTTGAATGTAAAGAGATGATCTCTAGGGAGACTTTTATTCGTAGTTTAATTACTGCGATCGATGGAAAGAAAGCACAAATTGTTAACTTTAATATTAGTCATGTCGATGATAGAATGGCAAAAGCAATCACAAAGATTATTTCTCATATTTTATTTAGTTTTAGCGTTGAAGCTAGAGAAAGAGCTAAAGTGCCTTTCCATATTATCATCGAAGAAGCACACCGATATGTACAAAATGATACCGATACAGAGATTTTAGGTTACAATATCTTCGATCGTATTACCAAAGAGGGAAGAAAGTATGGAGTTATTTTGGGGTTAATTACTCAGCGCCCTTCTGAACTTTCTGAAACTTCTATTTCTCAATGCAGTAATTTCTTGATATTACGTACTCTTCATCCTAAAGATTTAGATTTTATCAAGAATATGGTTCCTAGTGTTAGTTCAGAGATTATTGAACAATTGAAGTCGTTACAAGCCGGTAATTGTATTGCCTTTGGAAGTGCATTTAAAATTCCTGTTTCTATGAGATTCGAAAAACCAGATCCAGAACCACTCAGTAGTAATGCCGATATTTTAAAAACGTGGTATTAAGGAGCGTAGAAATTAATTATGGATTTTAGAGATATCAAAGAGTTTTTTCTGGATGCATTTAAATATTTGGTTTTCTTTGGTTGTATCTTATTTATTGTTGTATATTGTTTCTCTTTGCAACAGGTATTAGGTGAATCTATGTATCCTACTTTTTACGATAATGATATTTTGATTCTCAATAAGCTAAAATATCGTTTTTCTGATATTGAACGGGGAGACGTGGTAGCCCTTAGATTTGAGGATACAAATTATTTGATTAAAAGAGTAATTGGTTTACCGGGTGAAGTAGTAGAATTTAAAGATAATCAACTTTATATTAACGGGAAAGTAGTAGAAGAAGATTATTTAGGGGACGATGTCGTAACGGAGGACTTTCAGTTAAGTCAGATTGGTTATGAGAAAATTCCTGAAGGGATGTACTTTGTGTTAGGGGATAATCGTGAGCATTCTTCAGATAGTAGAGAACTAGGATTAGTGACAGAAAGAGACATTTTAGGAGAGACTTCGATACGCATTTTTCCATTTAATCGGATTAAAATATTTAAATAGTCGAAATTAGGCTATGAAAACCTGATTTTTCGGCTGTTTTTTTATTGAAATTCCTGTTTTCTTGTGTTACAATAACACTCGAAAAGGAGTGAAAGTCTATGGACAAAAAAAGGGTGTCATTATAGCGGTTGTCTTATTGCTATTATTGATGGTCGGAACCTTCGCTTTTCAACGTGATGATGAACAAAAATATGATGGCGAACCGGATACTGAAATTCAAGATGACAATAATGACAATGATCCAGACACTGATTCAACAACTCCAGCTGAAGAGGAGGAAAATACCGATGATGAGTTAGAGGGAACTCAGACTGTTAATGGTAATGGTGTTCAAAATGGAAACTTAGTCAATAACCAAAACGGTCAGGGAAATAACACTAACCAAGGTGGTAATAATAACGGTAATATTCCTACTTTTGAGCTTTCTACGGAGAAGTTGGAAGCATCAGTTGAATCTGGAAATGACGTATTGACTACCACAAATTCAATTGATACTACTTTAAATGAACTTTTAAGTCAGTTAGAAATAGCAGTATCAGAGGGTGAAGAAATTATTTCTAATCCTACTACGCAAACAGCTATTGATGAAAAGCAACAAGAAATTGATAATCTTTTAGACCAAATAGAAGATTATCTAGATGATGCTTATGCGAAAGCAGAAGCAGCTGTTGAATTATCTGAAACAGAAAATACTAAAGAAAATTTAGATAAGGCAACAGAACTTGTTAACCTTTTACCTGATGGTGATAGAAAAGATGAATTATTAGAACGCATCAAAGATACTACTGCTCCAACTATCACATTAAATGGTGACTCATCTATGACTTTAGAGGCAGGAGTTGACGCTTATGAAGAATTAGGGGCAACTGTTACTGATAATGTCGATGAGAAGATTGAAAATTATCAACTAACGTTAATTAATTATTCAGTTGGCGGCATATTCAATTCTATAGTAGAAAATGTTGATACCACTAAAGTAGGAACTTACGAAGTTGTGTATACTTATACTGATAAAGCCAACAATACTACTAGTGTTGTTAGAACAGTTACAGTACAAGATACTATCGCACCAGAATATGTAACACTACGTTTATTAAGAATTGAACCTGATTATTCTACATTTGCGAAAAATGGAGATAAGATTCGTGTTTTAGTTGATTTTAAAGAAGAATTAGCTGTATTACCTAAATTAAAAATCAACAATGAAGTAGAAGTTAATTTCCGTTTCAGTGGTTATCGTGAAGATTCTAACACTTATTTGTATATGGCAGATTATACAATTCCTACTGATGAAAGTGAATTAGCAGAAGGAGAACTTTCTATCTTAGTGTACGGTTATGCAGATAGTTCTAACAATATTGGTAAAGATTTAGACAACAGTAAGATTAATCATGATACACAAAATATGGTTATCTATGATAGAACAGCTCCAACTTATAATTTCACTAATGGAAACACATTCCGTGAAAAAGAAGTTGTTGTTACGGATGAATATTTTGATCATATGACAATTTATAATAAATTTAAACATACAGTGCATGTTTAAATTCTAGGGCATTTCCCCGCT
>ERZ1643251.573-NODE-573-length-50841-cov-21.862088_pt1 | contig 50841 bp, 53 predicted proteins | sample MGYA00579261_ERZ1643251 | MGnify/ENA primary metagenome ERZ1643251 (study PRJEB29033, sample SAMEA4952267) | chicken gut metagenome | biome: Broiler Chicken; feature: Gastrointestinal Tract; material: Caecum | place: Ireland | collected 2018 | study: Broiler...
TTTTATATGGTGGCAACTATTTAAAACCAAAAAGAATAGAACTATATATTCCTGAAAAATAATAAATAAGGAGAGTATAATATGGCTTCAAAATATGCAAAAAACACTATTGAATGCGTAGCAAAAGAACAGGAAAAAGTATCATATGATGCATCTGCCCCTATATCAAGAAATGATTTAGATGCAAGATTGATTAGTGATTTAGGAAATCCTGGCAGCGAATTAAAGTTTTTTAAGGAAATTGAAGACATTAACAACATAAGCAAACATTACACAAGTAATAAACTTGAAGAAAATGTATATTTTTCAATATTCGTAAATGGCAATAAAGGAACAAGAGTTACCTATAAAATATTAAAAGTAAAAAATAATCTTGAAACAGGATTTAACGGAGCAATAATACAAGAAGTAAAAAACGGTGAAACAATTGCCTGGGCTGATGGTTCAAAGGGGTTCGATAATCTAGTAAAAAATCCAAGTGCCGAAACATTGATAGAAATTTTTAATGATTGGGGAATCAATGATGCTTTAGGAGTAGCAAGAGGAGAAATTTATCCTCAGTTGAGAGATCTCAAAAATTTTGTCGATGAATATTTGGGAGAAAATGAAAATAACCATATTGATGTCGGAATAGGACAATCTTTAATGGGTGTTTCTATGGGAGCTTTAGCCCTAACAAAAGGATATGAAAACATTAAATTCAGAACATACAGTGGATGTGTTTCTTCTGATTTGCGTCAAGCAATTGCTTATGAAGAAGGCTGGGGCTTAAATGATTTGGATGGAGCAAATTTAGAATCTTACTACACTCCTGGAGAACCTCTGTTTAATCTTTTAGAACCTTATCATGGCGCAAATACCATATATATGAAAGAATATACTAGTGAAATTGGGTTTTCTGCTCATGGAGCAAAGGCTTATTTTAGTGATAATAAAGCAGGTTCAAATTATTTTAAACTAACTGGTTTTAATGAAGAAAAACTTCCATTCTGGAAACATCCGCTTCGCACTTTTTATCATGTTACAAAATCAGGATCAGGTGTTGAAATTGGTTTAAGAATTGAAGTAAGTGGACTTTTTGACAAGAAAGATGCTCTAAATAAAGCCAGCGAACTTAATAAATTTATAAAAGATGCTGGAGTAAACGCAAATATAGACATTAAAGTACAAGATAAAACATATAAAACTATTAAAACAAAGCGCATATTACTCCATGGCAGTGTTACAAAAGAAGAGATATATGAAGAGAATCCTGATAAAATTGATAATTTTAGTGATGATGGGACAATATACTTGATAGAGCCCGGAGAAGAAGATACAAAGATTAAAATGCCGCCCCAAAGTTATAAACCTGTAGATTATAGTCCATTGGTCTCAGAAGTAGATGATATCCTAAGTGGAAAGGTTGTAAAAACAACAGATTTGCCTATACAGAACAATATCTATATTCCAAAATCGTCATCAGAGGGTTCTCCGACGCTTGATAATGTCTATTATCAATACACGACAAAGCCAAGCGGAGGAATTTTATCGAAGTTATTTATAGTTGTGCAACTTGCCGCCAGTCTTATAACTCAGCAGTGGTGGGCAGCTGCTTTTGTTGCTGTTGATTCGGGTATCGTCGGTGATAAACTAGCTGAAGCAGCAAGAAGGGCAGAGTTGTTAAATTATGCATTTAATGTAGGAAAGAGTGCCGTAAAAAATGTATCGGCACTTATAACCGGAGTATCAATGAATGGTTCTGATATTACAGGTTTTGCCCAAAGTATAAATTCAGGAGGAACATTCGTTAGTGCGATAAAGCCTGTAGATAATGCTTATAATTTATCTGAAGAGGCTATAGAGAAAATACTTGATAATACCAGACTTGTAGGAATTGTTGTGAATGAATTCCAAACAGCCGCATCAGGAAACAGTACGGTTCATTCTGTGAATGTGGCAACAGGAAGCATTAGCGGAAGTGTTGAGTTGAACAGCAGGTTGACAGAACCTGATGTATCAACTCCTGATGAAGACAAAACATTTAAGCTGGATGTTAAGGATAGAGGATGTCCAATTGTTTTGGATATGGATAAAGATGGTGTAGAAACTCTCGATATAGACAAAACGAATATATATTTCAATACTCAGAATACAAACTTTTCGACAAAAGTTGGCTGGATTAGCGGAGATGATGCGTTTTTGGCTGTAGACAAAAATAACGACGGAAAAATAACAAGCCAGCAGGAGTTATTCGGGGCAGAAGGCGTATCAGGTTTTGATATGCTAAAAGAGTACGACTCAAATAATGATGGAGTTATAAATGCATCTGATACAAGATTCGGCGAGTTAAAAATATGGCAGGATAAGAATGAAAATGCCATTACAGATGAAGGAGAGCTGAAATCTTTGTCGGATGCAGGTATTGTATCTATTAATCTTAGTGCTGAAGATATTAATATAGAACAAAACCAAAATACTGTTACAAAAATATCTTCATACACCAAAAGTGATGGAAGCATTAATGAAATTTATGATGTTAACCTCGCATTTAATAAAATCTATACTCACTACAACGGAGATTATGAACTTAGTTTGGATGTAATAAATATGCCATGGCTGAGAGGGTATGGTCAGGTTGAAGATTTGGAACTGAAGATGTCAAATGATAAAGTATTCAAAAATTATGTCAAAAATCTTGCTGCTATGGATGATGCAAAAGCAATTTATGACAAAATGGATGAGTTTCTCGCAAAGTGGATTGGCTGTGAGAATATAGCTGCAGATTCAGAAACAAATTCAATAAGTGACAGAAAAATTGCTATTTTGGATAAATATCTTAACTTGGGCATTTCTGGAACAATTACATCAGAAAAGAAAATATTTATCGACAGTGCATATGCGAGTTTGAAAGACAAGATTTATGCTAATTTTATTGCCCAGACAAGTATTGGTAATGCATTTGAGATTAACTATGACTACAATACAGATGCGATACTATATAACGATAATACTTATGATAAGCTTGTGACAAATCTGCTTGATCAGAAAAATTTCTTTGCATCATATATCGTAGCTAAAGTTCTAAGTGATTCAGAAACTCTTGATGGCAACAAGCTTGCTTATTCAATAACAGAAAAGGGCTATGGCGCTTCTTTGATATCTTATCTCAACAGCGGATTGCAGATATTAGAATCAGGAGAAATAGCAGTAGTTGATCCAAATACTCCTATGTATGTTATAGGCTCTTCCGGAAATGACACTATTGAAGGGACAGATAACGCTGACATAATCTATGGAATGGATGGTGACGATATCCTGATAGGAAATGCTGGTGATGATTATTTATCAGGAGGCGGAGGAAATGATACACTATTTGGCGGGGACGGAAATGACACTCTTGACGGAGGAGAAGGTGATGATGATTTACAGGGCGGTTATGGAGACGATGTCTATATTTATAACGGACAAGGTAAAGATACTGTTCTTGACGAACGCTGGGTAAAAATAGCAAGACAGGAGTGGTATCAGAGCGGATGGTGGATTTTTAAGAGATGGAAATCAAGATGGGTATATCAGGATCAACTTGTTGATGCAGGAAATGATACAGTAATATTCGGAAAAGATGTTAAAGAAAAAGATATTCTAATTTCTCGCAGCGGAGATGATCTTGTTTTATCCCAAAAAGGTACAGATAATTCATTAACAATCAAAAAATGGTATGCAACTTCAGAGCAGCGAGTAGAAAACTTTGTATTTGATGATGGTTTTGTAATTAATTCTGATCAAATTATGAATATCAAAACGGATACATCAGGAGATGATTATATTACAGCTGATGATAATCCGAATTATATAATAAACACCTCAGGAAATGATACAATTAACGCCCAAAAAGGCAATGATGCGATTATCAACTATGAAGGAAATACTACATATATCTTTAATATCGGTGATGGTAACGATACAATTCTCGACTATAGCGGAATAGATAAAATAAAATTCGGTGCAAATATTTCTCAAAGCGATGTTAAATATTACAGACACAACAATGATTTGGTAATAGGTGTTAAAAATTTTGAGGACTCAATAACTGTAGTTAACTGGTTTAAAGATGAATCGAACAGAGTTGAATATTTTGAATTTTCTGATGGAAGCGTACTTTTTGAAGAAAATATTATCAATACACTATCTGCTACAATAGCAACAGGATATGATGATGTAATAATAGGCAATGATGAAGATAATATAATAGATGGGCTGTCTGGTAACGACTATATTGAAGGCAGAGGAGGCGATGATACAATAATAGGCGGTCTTGGTAAAGACATCATGAAAGGAGGAACAGGTGATGATGTCTATTATGTTGATAATGCTGCAGACGAGATAATAGAAGAAGAGAATGAAGGAACAGATTCTGTAATGTCCGCAGTATCGTATGAACTGCCTGATAACGTTGAAAATATTACCTTAACAGGTACAGGAAGTATAAATGCAAAAGGAAATTCGTCAGATAATATAATAACAGGCAACGATGCAGATAATATACTTGATGGGAATGCTGGAAAAAATACCCTCAAAGGAGGAAAAGGCAATGATACATACATTATTAATGCATCAAACGCTAATGATACAATTATAGAAAATGCAGAAGAAGGAACAGACACTGTCAAAGCCGGTATATCTTATACTTTGACAGAAAATAATGTAGAAAATCTTATTTTAACAGGAGAAGAGGATATCAATGGTACAGGAAATTCACTAAATAATATAATAACAGGAAATGCAGGAAATAACGTTCTCATAGGTAATGCCGGAGATGATATCCTCTATGGCGGAGGTGGTGCTGATACACTCAAGGGAGGAATCGGTAATGATTCATATATTGTAGATAATAATGAAACAATTATTCAGGAAAATTCAGGAGATGGAACTGATATTGTTGCAGCATCCGTTAGCTATACGCTTACAGATAATGTAGAAAATCTTACGCTTACAGGAGAAGAAGATATAAATGGTACCGGAAATTCTTTAAATAATATAATAGAAGGAAATTCAGAAGATAATATTCTTGCAGGAGGAAAAGGAGCTGATACACTCAGAGGCGGTGCAGGCGGAGATACTTATATCTTTAATCTCGGAGATGGTCAGGATGTAATAGAAGAAGATGACCCTCTATCATCATCTGTTGATAAGATTAAGTTTGGTTCAGGTATAAATAAAGATAATTTGACATTTACCAAACAAGGTTATGACCTAATCATTACGATAAATAATACTTCAGATAAAATTACCATTAAAAATTCAAATCTTGCTTTTGGAAGCAGGATTGAACGTTTTGAATTTTCTGACGGGTCATATATCGATGCAAATTCTCTGTATACATTGGAAGCAGAGAAAGCAACAGAAGCAATATTTGCTGATGTCAGTTATTTGAAAATAAACTCTAAAGCAAGCTCTGTTGACAGGGAATACCATGACGACGGTAAAACATTAAAGATGGAAAGAACTTATGGTGATGACGGTGTTATTGAAAAAGAAACATTTTACGATGAAAACGGAAGAAAGTCAGAAGAGAAGACTTATAACGATGCAGGCTTGATATCATCAGACAAAACATATACTCTTTTGGCAACAGGTCTTACCCTGGAAGAACGCAAGCAGTATACATACAATTCTTCAAATAAAATATCTCAAATTGAGTCGTATTCAGGAAACAGCTTTAAGTCCAGAGACACTTATTATTACAGAAGTGATGGTTTGCTTGACTATATTCATACAAGCTCAAGTGATGCAAGAGAGGTATATACATATAACAGTGATGGAACTGTAGCATCAAGAACGTCTATTGTTTGGTATAACAAAGCCATTCCTCAGACAAATACTGTTGAATATGAAAGAGCGCAGAGAAATGATAAAGTAACAACTTATAAATACAATGCAAATAGACAAATAACAGAAGAATATACCTCTGAACTATATAGTGAGAAAATAGAGAAAAGAATTGGTAATAGACTTGTGTATTCATATTTTGTGTGGGAAAAATACAGAACATCAAACCAAATACTTTATACCTACAACTCAAATGGAGATATTACTTCGAAAAAGACATATGTCTGGTTTGATAAAGATATTGTAGATACATTGGGTCGAGTCCAAAAAGAATGGGGCTCCAGATTAGACGAAGAAATAACTTATACATATAATTCTCAGGGACAAATTACAAAAGAACTGGTCCGTAAAGCTGAACAAGAGAAAAGGGAAACTTCGTCAGGAAAAGTTTACTTTGAGTGGGTCACTCATGATGCAAAAGAGACAAACTATACATATGATGCAAACGGAAATATCAAGAATAAATCTACATATGTTTGGTATGATCAAGATTCTATGACAATGAGCGGTCTGACATATACAAGAACAAAACGGCTTTCAGAGCAGGTAGACTATACATATAACTCATATGGGCAAATAATAAGTGAAAAATATAAAGATGATTATTATGTATATGAGCTCCAACAATTTGGCAACAAACAACATAATTGCCATAAATGGGGAATGAGAGACACAAAAGAAATCACCTACACATATAACGATATAGGACGATTAACGAAAAAAGAAACATATAAATATAGTATGAACAATAACTCTTGGACTCGTTCTTTATCAGAAAAAGAAGAATATGAATATGACTCTTCAGGTCGTCTTGTTTTGAATAAAAGATATGTTGGAAGCAATCTTCGAGATGCAATAAAATACGAGTATGTTTTTGATGAAGATGGATATCTGATAAAACAGATTATCTACAAAGGAGTCATATCAAATAATACCATTACTTCTTATAAAAAACAGTCAGAGGTTATTGTGAACTCTTACTATAACAACTTAATAGGGGACAATGGCAGTGATATACTAAATGGAAGTAACCAGAATGATAATCTCTATGGAAATGGTGGAGCGGACATTTTATATGGAAATGACGGCAATGATCTTCTGGATGGTGGAGAAGGAACAGATCTGCTCGTTGGAGGAAAGGGAGATGATACCTATGTTCTTGATAACTTAAATGATAAAATAATTGAATTTGAAAACGAAGGTATTGATACAGTAAAAGCGCCTTTCAACTATACTCTTTCAAATAATCTTGAAAATCTTGTACTGACAGGAGCTGATAACATAAATGGAAACGGCAATTCTGTAGATAATATACTTGAAGGAAACAGTGGTTCAAATATTTTATACGGATTATCTGGCAATGATACTTTGTATGGAATGGATAAGGCTGACTCTTTATACGGAGGTGAAGGAAATGATGTTCTTTCAGGCGGGTTAGACAACGATACATTATATGGAGAAAAAGGCTCTGATACCTTAGAAGGAGGGGAAGGCAATGATTTGTTAGTAGGCGGAGAAGGAAATGACACGTATAAATTCAGCGGTAATTTTGGTTCTGATACTATTAAGGAGTCTTCTAGTGGCAGTGGAGATCTAAGAGATACAATTATCTTCGAAGATTTGAATTTTGAAGATGTTAAATTCTTTGCATCAGGCACTAATTTAATCATAAGGAAATATGAGAAAGGAGTTGCTACAGGTAATCAGGTTTTAGTATATGATCATTTTAACCCCAATAATATAAACCGAATAGACTTCTTACAATTCAAAGATAGAAATATTACAGCAGGAGAAATTACACTTTTCTATCTTGAAAATACATCTGGTACGGATAATTCTGAAGAAATATATGGCTCAGTCACTAAAGATACTATTTATGGTGGAGCAGGGAATGATACTATATTTGCGTTAGATGATAATGATGCAGTCTATGGAGAAGCCGGAAATGATGTAATAAACGGAGGCTCTGGTTCTGATGAATTGTATGGTGGCAGTGGAAATGACACTTACAAATTTAGCGGAAGTTTTGGCTCTGATACTATCTATGATGCCTCAGAAACAGGAGAAGACGGAGGCTCCGGCGATACTGTTAAATTTGATGACTTGAATATTTCAGATGTAAAATTCTTTGCATCTGAAAGTGATTTAATCATAAAAAAATATCAAAATGGAGTTGCTACGGGCGATCAAGTTTTGATAAGAAACCATTTTGCAGAAGGTAATATAAATAGAATTGAGTCATTCCAGTTTAAGGATAAAACTATTTCAGCAGATACACTTGTTTCTTCATATCTTGAAGTTATAAATGGAAGCAGTGAAGATAACTATATTGTCGGTTCAGCAACAAATGATATTATTTATGCCGGAGCAGGAAATGATACTGTATATGCAAAAGATGGAAATGACTTACTGAGTGGCGGTGCAGGAAATGACTATTTGTACGGTGGCAGTGGCAATGATACATATACATTTAGTGGTTCTTTTGGCAGTGACACTATTTATGATATCTCCGAAACAGGTGGTGATGGCGGCTCAAATGATACTATTTTCTTTGAAGACTTAAGCAAAGACGAAGTAGAATTTGAAAAATCAGGACTTGATTTATATATTAAAAAACTCTTAAATAATGCACCTACAGGTGATCAGGTTTTAGTTAAAGATTACTTTAAAACAGACTCATTTGGTAAGATAGAGACTATAAAGTTCAAAGATGGAACTGCCGAGCCTGACACTCCGGGAGAAGAAGAGGAGGAAGACATTCAATATAACACAATAACAGGATCAGTTTCAGATGATACAATAAATGGAACTTTTGAAGCCGACCATATTTATGGATATGACGGTAATGACAGAATTGATGGAAAAGAAGGCAATGATATCCTGGAAGGCGGAGCCGGTAATGATGTTCTAACCGGAGGTTCTGGTATAGATACGATGATTGGTGGTGTAGGAAATGATGTTTATTATGTAGATTCAAGCGAAGATATCATTATAGAAAAAGAAAATGAAGGAAATGACATTATTTGGACAGAGAGTAGTTATACAATTCCTGATAATGTAGAAACATTGTATATGCTAGGAAGTAATGATTTATCTATAACAGGTAATGATATAAATAATACTATTGTCGGAAATTCAGGTAATAACCATATTGTAGGTAATGTAGGAAATGATTATATAGAAGGTGGTGCAGGTAATGATATCCTCGAAGGAGGAGGGGGAAATGATATCCTAAAAGGAGATGAAGGTAATGATACAATGATAGGAGGTATCGGCAATGATAACTACTTTGTTGATAGCATCTATGATGTCATTATTGAAAATGCTAATGAAGGAACAGATGTCATTACTTCGAGTGTAAGCTATACAATCAGTGCAAATGTTGAAAACTTAAATTTAACCGGCTCCGAAGATTTGACTGTAACTGGTAATGACTTGCTAAATGTTATTACAGGAAATACAGGAAATAACTATATTAAAGGAGAAGGCGGTGATGACTATATAGATGCTAGAGAAGGTAATGATACACTTGAAGGTGGAACTGGGAACGATGTTCTTATGGGAGGAAAGGGAAATGACTATATAGTGGGCGAAATTGGAAATGATGTACTAAAAGGTGATGAAGGTGATGATACAATGATAGGTGGTGTCGGCAATGATAACTACTTTGTTGATAGTATAAATGATGTCATTATTGAAAATGCAGAAGAAGGAACAGATGTTGTTACAACAACAATAGATTATGTTCTAGGAGAAAACCTTGAAAACATGAACTTATCAGGAGATGGAGATATTTCTGGATACGGAAATATCCTCGATAATGTTATAGTTGGAAATTCTAAAAATAATTTTATTTCAGGTGGAGCAGGAAATGATTATTTAGACGGAGGAGCCGGCAATGATTCTATTGATGGTGGGTATGGATATGATATGTTGACAGGAAATGCTGGTGATGATAAATATTTATTCTCAGAAAATTCATTATCCGATACAGTAAGTGATACATCTGGAAATGACGAGATTATCTTTGACTCTACAGTTAATAAAAATGATATTGCTTTCTATATTGATGCAGATGATACTTTAGTTATAGATTATGGGGCTCAAGCAGGTCATGACGTTGTAAGAGTACAAAATCAACCAGTTAATACAATAGAGTCTGTTATTGTAGATAATGGAGATAATCAGTACTACATTTCTAATGCAATAATAAATCAGATTATTCAAGATATGTCTGCTTATGCTGTTGAAAATGGCATCTCATTCAATTCTGTATCAGATGTTAAATCAAATGAAGAGTTGATGAATTTGGTAAATAGTGCCTGGACGACAGCAGCATAGATATATGTTAATTAAAAGGTAAAATTAATAATGCAGACGGGCTTAATTGCTTTTGAAATAATAGCAGGCATAAACAGAATAGGAATAGATTTACGTTCGATAATTCGAAAATATGGTATTAACGATGAAGAAATAGAATTGAATGAACTTTTGCGAATAATGAAAGATTTTGAATTCAAAGCAAAAGTAAAACAAGAATCTATAGATAGAGTTATTGAATCCTATCCTATTCCAGCTGTTATTATTAAAAAAGATAACACATACGATGTCCTTCTAAAAGCTGATAAAAATAATAAAAAAGTTCTAATTTTTTCTATAAAAGAGAATTTAACAAAAGATATATCATTTGAAGAACTGGAAAATCTTTGTGACAACAAATTTATAATACTCACACACAAGATGATTAACTCTCAAATAGTCTTTGGATTCAAATGGTTTTTCAATGAAATACTGGTGTATAAACAAGTAATTTCTGAGGTGATGTTAGGCTCTTTTATTGTTCAGTTATTCGGACTTGTAACACCACTATTTACACAGGTAATTCTTGATAAAGTCATAGTTCACAGAAGCATAATGACGCTTGATGTATTAGCTGTCGGATTTGTTATTGTTATGATTTTTGAACTGTTGTTGAATTTTTCTAGAAAATATATCTTTCTTCATACAGCTTGTAAAATTGATGCAAAACTTGGAGCGAAACTTTTCAGGCATCTTTTTTCACTACCTTTTACATACTTTGAGAATAGAAAAGTCGGAAATATCATAACAAGAGTCCGGGAATTAGACCAGATTAGAGAATTTATTACTAATAAGTCTGTATCCGTTATTTTGGACTTATTTTTCTCATTTGTATTTATAATTATGATGCTTTTATACAGTCCTATCTTAACATTATTGGTAGTCGGATTTGTTATTATAATTGCAATATTATACTTAGTTATAACCCCTGAGATGAGAGCTCGGCTAGAAAAGAAATTTCAGATGGGAGCACAATCCAATTCTTATCTTGTAGAATCAGTAACAGGAATCCAGACAGTTAAGTCTCTGGCAATAGAAGGAGGAATGCAAAGGAAGTGGGAAGATTATCTGGCGAAATATATAAATTCTTCTTTTAAATTGTCGAATATGGGAAATATAGCAGGAGCCTTGTCAGGTATGCTACAAAAGGCAATGACAATAAGCATTCTATATTTTGGTGTAAAACTTGTAATAGATAATAAACTTACAATAGGTCAATTAATTGCATTTCAAATGTTCTCTAACCAATTTTCAGGGCCAGTGCTGAGACTGGTCAATTTGTGGAATGAGTTCCAGCAGTGCTTGCTGGGAGTTGACAGATTAGGAGATATATTGAACAATCCAATTGAAATGCAATCAAGTCAAGCTATTACGCTTCCACAAATACAAGGTTCTGTAAAATTCGACAATATTTGTTTCAAATATTCTCCAAATGCTCCATATGTAATTAATAATTTTAGCTATTTTGTAAAACCAGGGATGAGTGTAGGAATAGTCGGTCGAAGTGGCAGTGGAAAAAGCACAATAACAAAACTTATACAAAGACTCTATTTATGTAATGAGGGAACTATATATATAGATGGAGTCGATGTTCGTCAGATGAATCCGACTTGGCTTAGGTATAACATAGGTGTTGTTCTGCAAGAGAACTATTTATTTTCTGGAACTATTAGAGAAAATATATCGTTATCCAAACCTGATGCGTCAATAGAACTAATAATTCAGGCTGCTAATATGGCAGGAGCCCATGAATTTATATCAGAGTTACCGGAAGGTTATGATACACAAGTAGGAGAAAGAGGCGCTTCTCTTTCAGGCGGTCAGCGGCAGAGAATAGCAATTGCCCGTGCATTGATTACGAATCCTCGTATTTTTATTATGGACGAAGCGACATCAGCTCTTGATTATGAATCAGAACGAATAATTTTAAATAATATGATTAAAATTACTAAGGGCAGAACAACTTTTATTATAGCTCATAGACTTTCTGCTGTTCGTAACTGTGATGTAATTCTTGTAATGGATAGAGGAATGATAATAGAGGCAGGAAACCATGAAAAGCTAATGCAAAAAGAAAAAGGATATTATAAATTTTTATACAGCCAGCAGGAGGTTGTAGATGTTAAGTAAAATTAAAAATAAAATACTTAATTGTATAAAAAGTATTAATGATTCATATGAATTTAAACCACTTTTAAGTGAAATTGAAGAGTCACCAATTAGTCCATTGGGACGTTTTACTTTTTGGACTGTTACTTCCCTCATAATAATAACAATATTGTGGTTGGTGATTGGAAAAATTGATATAGTTGTTTCGGCTCGTGGTATTGTTATTCCTGATGGAGAAGCAAAGATTATTCAGCCGCTTGAAACAGGTGTTGTAAAACAAATACTTGTTAAAGAAGGTGATTTTGTAAAAAAAGGGCAATTACTAATTTTAGTAGATACTTCAACAACTGAAGCACAGCTAAAAAGTGTAAACAAAAATTTAGAGCAGAGCAAAATAGAAGCTGAACGTTTGAAATCAAGCGGCAATAACAGTGAGTTCTCAGCGAAAACAGATAACAAAGAACTTGCGGAAGAACTTGAAACGCAGCAAAAACTTTATCAGGAAAATCTTTCTGCAATGAACAGCCAGGTAGCAGCTAAGCAACAAGAAATTTCTCAGATTAAAAATCAAATAGATGCAGCCGTTGCCCAAAAAAGAGACTATCAATATCAACTGACAAATGCTGAAGACAGAGAAAGGCGCTTAAAAAATGTAATAGATGTTATTGCGTATGATGAATATCAGGAGGCACAGAATAAAACAAACAGCTTGCAAGAATCGTTAAATAGAACTATTTCAGAAATTAAAAAATTAGAAGCACAAAGTGTTCAAATACAAAAAGAAATAATGCAGATAAAATCTGATTTTAAATCCCAAAATTTGACAACTCTTGCTAATACGCAAAAACAGATTAATGAGCTTGAGGCGAATAAAGAAGAAATTGAATTCAGTAATCAAAATCAAAAAATTACGGCTCCTTGCGATGGATACATAGATAAACTTCTTATACATACAATAGGTGGAGTTGTAACACCTGCTCAAGAACTCATAGCCCTTACTCCGGTAGAACAGCCTCTGCTTATCAAGGCTCAGGTTCTAAATAGGGATGTTGGCTTTATTAAAGAAGGAATGCCTGTTTCAATAAAAATTGATACGTTTGAATTCCAAAAATACGGTATCTTACATGGAACAGTTAAATCAATCTCGCAAAACAGCATAAAAGATGAAAAACTCGGAGAAGTTTATGAAGTTTATATTATACCTAAAGAACATACCCTTCTTGTTGAAGGAAAAGAAAAGCAACTATCAACAGGTATGACTTTGAATGCAGAAATTGAAATTAATAAAAGGCGTATAATCGAATTCTTTATCTATCCGCTTATTAAATATCTTGATGAAGGTATAAGTGTAAGATAGCTATTTCAAATAATTAGTAATTTCATCAATTATATTTTTTTGATCTTCATTTTGTAAAAGAATATATGGACGAGCCGGAATAGTAACGGAGTGATTTTTACCAGCCTCTCCTCCCAGTTGATGAATGGCTGCATAATCAAGATTAGAACCTATAATAGCGCAATCATTGTCATAATAAGTATTAACGGAAGATGCAAGTTGCCCTGTAACTTGTAAAATTTGCCCCGGCCAGTGTCCTTTTTTCTCTCTTTGTTTCTTGGTTGAATCGGCAAGATCTTGCCATTTGTCAGGTCTGCCTTCTGCTTTGAAGTTTTCTTCTGTGGAATATGCTAAAATCCCTGCAATGTTTTTCATTACAGGGCGCAGGTTTTCTGCTTTTTTAGCAAGCTCTAATAAATGTTTTTCAATTTCTTTATTATTTAGTTTGATTTCTATTGGCTCGGACATATTCTTGGAACTTTTCTTTTATAGGATAATTTGCAATAAGAAGTTCATGATACAAATTATTTTTAATTCCTTTTCTGTTGTTAATTCCTTTTTGTCTTTGAACTTCTATCATTTCAAAATCTTTGTAGAGTTCTCGAATTTTAGGAGAATCATCATAGGAGAGTAAAAATTTCCCTTTTATATTTTTTAATGTGTCTCTTAATCTTTCATGTTCAAAATCTTTTGTTGTTGTAACTTCATAACCATAACCAGTAGAGTATGGTGGGTCGCAATAAAAGAATGCATTTTCATAGTCATATTGTTTGATTAAATTTTCAAAATCTTTATGTTCTATAAGCACTTGATCTAAGCGTTCATATATTGCATCAATTTTATATAGTGTGTTAGCAAGACTTTTACAAGCACCACCAGCAGATTTTCTAACACAACCAAAACTTGTGCCTTTGCCACCAAAAGAACGTGTAATTAAGAAGAAAAATTGAGCAGCTTTTTGAACATCAGTAATAGGCTTTAAGTTCATAAACTGCATAAACATCTCTCTAGAACCAAGTAAATATGACAGTTCTTCTTTTAGCGCATTAGGATGATATTTTACTATTCTGAACAAATTAACAAGCCTGCCATCAAGATCGTTGTATATTTCAACATCAGCCCATCTGTCTTTAAAAAAGAGTACCCAAGCTGCACCACCAAATGGCTCAATGTATGTTTGTATATTATCAGGTGCAAGATTTGAAATAATTTTTCTGAGTAACCTTTTTCCACCTACCCAGTTTATTAAATGTTTAGCATCGATAGTCATAAAAACTCCTTTTAAATATTGTTTAAACCTTGTTTAAATCCTGATTAAGCAGCAGGATTTGAGCTCCAACCTACATCAGGTGCAATTTTCTTTTCAGTCAGAGGGTCTGTATAAACAGTTACCGGCTTATAATCCCCAGATTTTTTAGAAACTAAACGCATCTCTTGAGATAAACAGCCATCTGAAGAACTAATTTGGGATTTCTTTTTAATATTGTAATGTGCAAGAGCATTTACTCTGCAACGACATCTCCAACCGTTTGGCGGATAAAAGCTACTCCAAAACGGATCATCATATCGGAATATTAAACCGTTTAACTGAGCATGTTCAGGTCTTGTTCGTGCATCAAGAACAGCTACATATTCCCAGTAGGGTCTGCTATCAGTATTTTCAATCTGTGTTTTATATCGTCCTGCTTGATAAGAAGTTTGCATATTAACTCTATAAATAGTTTTTAAACGATTCACAGAACCAAGCTGAACTTGCTCTGCATTTCCTTTAGAATCAACAACAAACTCTTTTCCCCACCAACCTTTCTTTTGAAGAATAGGTTGCAATTCTTTTTGAAATGAACGAAAAGTTTGTCCTTCAGAGATTGCTTTCTCAACAGCTTCTTTGATATCTTGTAATATATCTTCTCTCATTGCTTTTGCAACAGTAAATGACTTGTTGTGAGCTTCTTGCCAAATATCATACCAATCCCACGAAACCTTGTTGTGCTTTTTCTTCAGGTATTTAATTGCAAGAGTAGGTGATAATTTAAATAGACCTTTAAGTTCGATCATTTTCGACCTCAGCGATTTTTTTTGCAACAGCCTCAACAACATTCACAGTGACGGCATTCCCCGCCATTTTGTATAAACGGCAGTCCGAAATACCTATTTTTCGTGCGATTTCTACCATTTCATCAGGGAAACCCTGTAGCCTGAAACACTCAAGTGGAGTTAACCTTCGGATTCTGTATCCGTCAATAGTACCAATATTACATTTTGTATCAAGAGTCTGAGAACAACCTTTGCCGACTCTTCCACGTCTTGTTTTAGATTGAGAAAAAGCCAAATTTATTCCGTCTCCAGGGATTGCTTCATCATAGCCTTTTTTAGTTCCATTTCTTACAAGCATTAAAGGAATATCTCCTCCAACTTTTAATGTTTGTACTGCATTAGAGGTGGTATATTTATCAAAGCGAGGTTTGTTTACAAAATACAATCCTGTTTTAGCACCGAGTCCTCCGCCGTTTGCAGTAAGACAGGAGCTTAAACCGTCCTGTAAATAAATTCTGTCTCCCTGAGATGTTCCGTTACTCATTGGATGTTTGTTGAGCGTGCTAATATTTTCACTTCCGCATCCTTTGATAGGAAATATTTTTCCGGGACATCCTTTTCCATAACATCCAACAATGTACACTCTTTCCCTGTTTTGAGGAACTCCGAAGAACTTAGAATTAAGTAATTGCCATTGCACTTGATACCCAAGGTCGGTGAGAATTTTAAGTATTGTTTGGAAAGTTTTGCCTCTGTCGTGATTAAGTAAGCCTTTAACATTTTCGAGAATAAAATATCTGGGTCGTTTGTCTTTGAGAATCCTTGCGACTTCAAAAAACATTGAGCCTCTTGTGTCTTCAAATCCTCGTCTTTTTCCTGCAATCGAGAAAGATTGGCAAGGAAATCCAGCACAAAGGATATCAAAGTCGGACAATTCTTTTGTATTAATTGTTCTGATGTCATCAAAAAATAACTCCTCTTCAGTATTAAAATATGCTTTGTATAAATTGTTTGCATATTTGTCATTGTCACAATATCCGATGCTTTTAAATCCAGCATTTTCAAGTCCTATTCTGAAACCACCTATACCAGAAAACAAGTCCAAAAAAGTTAATCGTTTATTCAATTCCATCTAGCCTACCCTCTGCTTCACATAGAAATAATGCTTTTTGTAGAGCCTTTTCAAAATCCTTTGTATTAAGATTTTCATCCTTGAGAGCTTCTTTAATTTCAGAATAAGAATTTCCATTCATAATCATTTCTATGAGTGGAGATAATATTTTTTGTGATTGGAACTCAAGCTCATCTGCCGCAATCAGGTCAAAAAGTTCATCTACCTGTTGCTGACCGTTGGAACTTTGAATTTCTTTAAACTGACTGAATGCAGGCTGTGTAATTTGTTGTGGTTTAACTATTTCAAAATCTTCATCTTCAAGACCATAGTTTTTGATGAAGTATTTTTTTGAAAACTGGACTCCGCTTTCAGATAGTGTTTTATCTCTTTGAGCCAGATTAAGGTCTATATCTTCTTCTTCATACAATTCAAATTCAGGAATTTCAGAATTTATAAAATTTAATTCGTAAATCCAACGCAATAGTTGATTTATAGTTTTTTCAACTAACTTTTTATCTGAATCGATAATGTCCTGCCTGACTTGGAAATGAGTGTTTGAAGCGGCATAACTTCCAGTGCTTCCAATTTCAGTGGTAAGCGTTTGACCTATAATTGCTTTGGAGATTTCTGCGTTCATTTTGTCTATAAGTTTTTCAAAAATTTCCGCAGATGAAGATTTTTCCGCTTCTTTAATTTCTACCGATGAGTCGTCAGGAATAACAGCAATTGCATCTTGTATCATCCTCTCCAGTATATCTGCCAGTGTGTTTGTTTCTTCTTGAGATGCACCTCTCGGATGTTTGCCGATTATATGGGGCATTCCATATTTTTCAGTAAATACAGTCCAAAATTTCAAACCGCCTTTTTTGAATACAACCTGCCAGAATACTTTAGAAAGAACCCTATCTCCATAGGGATTGTCGTATGATGCGTTGTATTGAGGGCATAAGAATTTTTTAGGTGGAAGCTCTTCTCCAAAATAGTTTTGTTTAGTTTTAAAGCGGAGATTGTTGTTCGCATCATAACAAAACCATTCGGGTGGTTTCGCTTTTAACTCTGATGGAAGTATTAAGTTGCCTTCTTTTTTCCATATAATTTCTATTGGTTGAAATCCCCATAGAACCGAGTCAAGAATATCATTTATTAGCTTATAAACGTCGAGCTTTTTGAGTAAACTTGAAAGTAACTCAATATTTTTGTCTTTCTCAAGTCCTCGGGCTATTTCCCACTCAAGTGATAAAACTCCGGCTTTTCTTGATTGAACGCAGGCTGTAACGTGAGGATCGCACAGTAGTTCTCTATATATTTTTATATCTTTGCCTTGCCTGCGAAGAACAATATCAGGGTCAGGCAAAATGTTGCATAAAGAATAAAAATTTAGGGAACGCTGGCGTGTTGCGATTTCTTCAGACAACGATTTTTTTGTATTTGCTTTTTTAATTATGCTTTCATCCATAAGAAATTAAGCACCTATATTCTTTTTGAATACAGTTAAAATGTCTAACAAACCGACTTTGTATATGTTTTGTAATACATCGATCTCAAAAACTTCTTCCGAATCAACAACTAGCTTTGCATAAGTAACCGCCATTGTTGTTTCATATTCTGCATTGTCCTGAGGTTTGATTGTTCCTAATGGAAATTCTTTAAAAGTGCCTATTAGAAATGCAGTTGCCGGGACTTCTTTTATTTTTCCAAGCCCGTTATATGTTTCCAAATTTGCTCTAACCTGAAGAATTGCTGCTGTAAACGGATTGGCACAGGTTCTAAGAACATCAGGATATAGAGCATTCCATTTAATCTTGCATTCCAATTTATCAATACCGGCAAAAAACTCGGCAGAACCGACCATTCCAAGAGCTTTATGTTCAGCCATTTTATGTTTTATCTGAGGTAATTGAACCTCTTCTGCACGTCCGAGCAGATTGTTGCCGTTCATATAGACATTACAATTAGTGAGCTTATTAATCTCAATCTTATTTACCAAAATTTATCTCCCAATTATTTTTTGAAAAGAGCGCAGTTAGTGATTTCTGTGTTTTCGTAGTGTAAAATTACAAGTTCTTGACTTATGCATTGAATAAGAGGACATTTATATATGTTTTTGCACCTATAACAAAGATCGTTTTCCGTTGTGTGAATTTCTAATTCCGCTTTATCGTTTACAATTGCGTACATCTATGCCCCCAATGATTGCAGAAGTTCTATGTCAATGAAGCTCTCAAAAGTTATCCTCTCAGCAGGAACTGGTGGCATAAACTCTATGTCAAAGGTCAAATGACCGTTTGCAACTTCTGTTACCGGGTTTTTATCAGAGTTATATGAGCATTTGCCGTCAATTAATGCACCTCTGCCGATTAATGTTCTGATAAACTGATTTACAGTTTCCACGATTGAATCAATCAGACCGTCATCTATCGGATAATCGATAAATTGGAGCATTGAATATTCAACTGACTCGTGCAAAATATCTGCGGTTCTTCTAACATTGATAAAATTAGTTGGATCTGTTGATGTTGGATAAGCAGAACTTCTGTTTCCCCAAGTCAAGAAACCTGTTCCATAAGAATTAAAAACAGTAAGAATACCAGCCTCATTCAAAGCATTAACTTCACTGGACGGGTCATTTATCATAGATGTCAACTGCCGCTCAAGACCAAGAATATTCTGTATAGAGGTATTAGATGGTGACCAATGATAGCCTTTTTCTATATCTTTTGCGGCTATAACACCGGCTAATCTTTGGGAATAGGGTTCAAGAACAATTTTGTCATTGTCACTGTCATAAACTTTCAAATGCGGATAACAAAGAACAATTCTATCAGAGGAAACATTAAAATTAATCTTTCCTTCAGAACCTCTTCCAGTAATTGCCTCTTGAACGGTTGCGCCAACAGGTGCATCTACAATTCCGATAGCACGGATTTTGTTACAAATAGAGTTTATATTTGCAACAACCGCACTATCTTCACAGTACACAGGAGCGATGATAGTTTTAGGATAATATCCGAACATTGAATAGCAATCTTCAAATGCTTTCATCCCTAACCGTTTCCCTGTCAACGGATCAATAGAACCGTTGATTTCACCCATCGTTACATCTTCAGGGGCTTCATGTTTATCAGGATTGTAAACATTGACAACAATTACAATACCGGCACCTTGGTCAAAAATCGCTTTAAGTGCTTGAGGAATTGTAAATCCGGGTTTGTGATTACCAAAGTATTTAACAGCTTCAATTTCATTTAAAATTAAAGTAGGTGTATTGATTGATTTATATTCGTCAGAAACATCGTTGATTGGAGCGGTTCCCACAAGACCAATGACCGCAGTTTTAACAGTCTTGATAGTGCGTGCTCCTTTTTGAACTTCAATTGTTTCGACGCCATGCAGAAAACTTGCTGGCATAAAACTCCTCGTTATTAATGTTTATTTGTCTAATAAATTTGAATGCAGGGAACGGATAAAGAGAAATTGATGGCATATTGCCATATTCCTTTGTTTTCAGAAATAAAATTTTCTTTAATCGGGGTTAATTCAGAGCAACCTTCTATTTCATATCCAGTAAGAGCCAGCCTTACAGTATCAAGCAATTCATAGGCTCCCTCATTAGAGCGAAGATTGCGGGTTACAATAGTTATAGAAAACTCAGCGGTTTTAATTTGGTTGACAAAGCCAAGGCTCTGAGTAGTACTGTAATTGGCACCCTGATAGTGTATAAGAATAGCTCCGAGTGGATGTATCAAAATAAATTCAGAAGGTTTATCAGGAAAAGGTCTAATAAGAACTTCGGGGATTTCTTCTTTTAATCTTTCGATTATTTTGTCTTCAATATCTTTAATATTCATACATTACCCTGCGAAAGATACTATCCCGATAGCTTTTATTAGTTTTGTATCCGGCATCTTGTGCAGATATAGAAGTATCATTCTCCGTTTCAAGAGAGATTGCACCTTTTTGAATATCTTGAAGTATCTTTATTGCATTTTTGTAATTTGCTTCAATTACTTCAGGCATATCGTCACGCATTCTTCTTGAATATAGCCTGTAAACACTTAAATCTATTGCCACAATACGGAGTAAAGGAAAACGGGCATCCAGTGGTAGTGTGTACCTGCCACGCAGATACCCGTCTATGAGCGTAGATGAATATATGATTGCCTCTTCGGCAACTACACGATCGACTTCATCTTGCTCATAATCAGAAGTCAGCTGAATGAGGGTGGAGGTTGAGACATGTGTTTCTATATCTTCGATCGTGCAATAATCCATTTATATACCTCTTATAATTCTAATAAACTCACCTGCGGCAGATGCTTCATCAAGAGCATAGCCGTTGCATTCTTCACTATCAGAAACAACAACAGCTCTGCCTTCTGAATCTGAAGTAACTTTTGCACCAACGGTAACAGCTCCGCCGGTTTCTACCAAAAGAATTCCAATTATTCCGACCGGTAGCATGTCTTCCATATCCGTATCAACATCAGCAACACCGTAGGCTTTAGCATTTGCAGTGCAGTAATTGCCATCAAAACCGATAAAGCGACATTTTTTAATATTTGTTTTGGGTGTGATAGAAGATATCAGAACTGGTTTATATGTTTTTTCTGTCATTATTAATTATCTCCATCTTGTTGTTCGGAATCTTCAGAGTTTTTGTTTGACTCGGACTTTGAGTCTGACTTTGTTGACTTCGTTGAAGTTTTGGTAGTAGAAGTATTTTTTTCAGAAATCGGCTCCACAAAATCAGGAATGCGAGCAGCTTGCTCTTCTGTAAGCTCAATTTCTTTCCCTTCACCGTATGTTTTTTTGTTATGCAAAAGAGTGGTGTGTCTAACCAGATATTTTGGCATTTTTTGCTCCTTTAATTATTCATTTGTGTTAGAAATTAAATATCCAGCCTCAGCTCCGACTAAGAATGGGGTATAAATATCAGTTGCCCTGATATATTTGACTTTGTTGCCTTCTTTGGAATATTCGTCAATATTCAGAGCATCTTTCAGTCTAACTGTGTATGCAAAAGACGGATCATATTCGGTTCTTGATGAGAGCTGTGGAACATAGGCAAGTACGATATTGTCTTGCCAAATCCTGACAAATTCACCTTTTTCATTAGCAAATATAGATTTGCCAATGTATATGTTTTCAACTTCAAAAATTTCTTTTAAAAGTTCAAGTGTCACAAGTTTATTAAGATTGTCAGAAATCAAACCTTTTAATTGAGGATGCTTTTTCAGTACACGCCAGGCATCCTGACCGATGACCATAACATTTGGATCAGCTGCAATTTTTTTAGATACGGCATCTTTTGCATCATCGACAACGCCTTGTGGGTCAGAATCCTTATTTGTAAAACAGGATGTGCCTGATAATGCAATCTTGTTTCCATCAGGATAGTTTTTAGGATCTTGTGCCAGATCAGCGCATTGTTTTTCGTGCTTTAAAAGCAAGCCTTGCGAAACAACATTTGTTGCGTGAAGCTGTAATTTCACTTTTTTCGCTTCATTTTCTTCACGATAATCGATAGGGTATGATAAATCGTGCTCAGCTAATGTTGCAGTGTGTTTAGTAAAACCTTTAGGTGAAATCACATTAGAGTTTGCTCTGATTGCTCTTTCAGTATCGTGGAGAGCAAAAGCCTCTTTGTTAAATTGAAATATATCAATTTTCTCAAGCTCTGATGGAATTGTCGGAAATAAGTGTTCGGCAATAAATGCATTGTTTTTGTAGCCACGAGCTACTTCTGAAAGGTACGCATTAATGCGTAATTCTTGTAATCTACCCATTCTCTCTCCTATAATTTTATTTTTAAGAGGGCATCCTTAAAGGGAATTCCTGCTTTTTGTGCGAGTGCTTTTGCTTCTTTGAAGATTTCAAGACTCTCTTCATCGGCATTTGCAAATTTTTCGGCTTCCTCATCTACCTCAGAAATTTTGTCTTTTTTGACAATTTCCTGAAATTCTATCTGTTTTGGCAGAGAATTAAGCAAATCCTTAAATGCATCGACTTGAGAGTCCTGCTCATTAAACTGTTTTACATTTTCGAGGGACATTAAAATCTTCAAACTCAAGTCTTTTTGACTCGGAGTTAAATGTCCGTCATTTACTTTTTGATTTAGAAACTGTTCAAACTTATTCTGTGTAATTTCATTACGCAGCTTAAGTAATTCTGCCTGTGCTTCCTGATAAGCAGATGTATTATTTTCTAACTTAGCAATAGAAACATTCATTTGTGCAATTTGTTCTTGCATTTTAGATATTGTTTCTTTTGCTTCTGACAATGTTTTAATTGTTTCATCATTATTAGTAGAAACTGCATTATCAGCTGTAGTAATTTTTCCGTTATTGTCGGGTTTAATATCTGTTTCGTCTGATGCTTCGAATATAAAAGTATCAGCTTCTCCTTCTTTAAATTCAACAGGTGCCATACCTTTTACCTGTGGAATACTTGCACCAAGAAAAGAAACAGCTTTTAAATACGGCTTTTTACCTTCAAGATTTCTGTATATTTCTACAGATATTTTTTTGTATTTACCGCTTCTTACAAACTCCTTTAATTCCGGCGATAAATCTTTAAAACTTGCTTTTAATTTGCCGTTTTCTGCTTTTAAATCAGAAACCCAACCATATGCAGGTCCTTTTTGTTCGTGATCTAAAGTAACAGGTGCTTCACAAAATTGTGGGTCATAGTTCTGTGCAAGTGCGTCAACTTCTTCTTGTGAGAATGAGCCTTGCGGATATGTTCCTGCTTTAAAAACCTCAAAAAATTTCATTAATATCTCCGTTTCATAAACGATAAAAAAAGTCGAAACTTATATTCGCAGTATGAAACCTTGCAGCAGCTATATTCAAATGAACATTTCACTATTTTTTTTATGAAATGTTCATTTGTTTTGTATGTTTTCAAAGCGTTATCTTGTAAATATTAAAACAAGGGCGCAAGCTCTTGTTTCTTTCCCCACTAATAGTTAAGGAGTATTATGGATTTTTTAAGTCAAGTCTCACCTTTGATTGAGAATGTTGGTTTTCCTGCATTAATATTTGCAATTTGGTATTTGTACCATCAGTCTCAAGTTAAGGCGTTTGAGAAAATAATCGAAAATAATTTTGAAATATTAAAAGACTTGTTAGAAAGCAATCAGTATCACGCAGCTATCCTTTCTAGAATAGAAAGCAAGATTGATAGCAATATGTGGTGTCCTGTATTAAAAAAAGAGGTTTCTTAGATGAATATCGAAAGATTGCAATTAAAAGGAATGCTCGCTGATGCAAAAAAGCAATTTCGAATAAAAGATACAGAGGCATCAGGTTTGATTATTTTGCTTCGTTCACTTTTGAATCCGTATATCCCAGTAACGGAGATTGATACGCAAAAAGTTTCTGTACATGTCGAAAGACTGCACGGAATCATTTCTGAAATGAAAGAGAAGCAGAAACAAATAAAACAAATGGAGAGTGACCTTGAATAATAAGGCATATCTATATAATGAAGCTGAACGATTCTATGTGTATAACGAATGTACTATTGATGAAACAGCTTCTAAACTTGAATTAAACCCGAAAACAATCTGTCGTTGGAAAGCTAAAGGTAATTGGGACAAAAAAAGAGAAGAGTTCCGTAAATCAAAGCAGGCTTTTCATTCCGAACTGTATGAATTTGCCCGTAAACTTATGCGAGATATTTCAGAGGATATGGAAAACGGCAAAAAAATTGATCCGGGCAGAATGTATGCTTTTACAAGAATGCTTCCTCTAATCGGCAAAGTTAAAGAGTATGAAGACGAAGCCAAAGCAAATGAAAAACAGGAAGAACGCAAAGGTCTCACTCCCGAGTTAATAAAGACAATTGAAGAAGAAATCTTGGGAATAAAACACACAAATGGATAAAAAAAAAGATTGCCGATAAAGGCTGAGAAAACACCGTTTTTTCTGCCTTATCAGCTACGTTGGTTAAATGATTATTCAAGAATAAAAATTTGGGAAAAATCACGAAGAATAGGAGCGACTTATGTTCAAAGTTACGAAGATGTAAGGGATTGTGTATATAAAAGAGTACCCTCAGTTTGGTTCTCGTCTGCTGATGAATCAGCAGCAAAAGAGTACATTGAATATTGCAAAATATGGGTAAGTCTGTTTCACGTTGCAGCAAAAGATTTAGGTGAAGTTGTAATAGACTCTGAAAAAGACATCAAAGCACTTGTAATTGAGTTTTCGAATGGTACCAAAATCCACGCACTCAGTTCAAATCCAAATGCCTTCCGTTCAAAAGGAGGAAAAACAGTCCTTGATGAGTTTGCCCATCATAAAAATCCAATGCTGATGTGGAGAGCAGCCAAACCATGTATAACGTGGGGATTTCCGTTAAGAATCCTTTCTACTCATAACGGTCAGCAGGCTCTGTTTTTCAAATTTATTGCTCAGATTTTAAAAGGAATACTTAAGTGGTCACATCACAAAACACCAATCCAACTTGCAGTTGAAGAAGGATTGGTTGATAAAATCTACGGCAGAAAAACAACAAAAGCAGAACGAGAGCAATGGTTAGAAGAACAGAAAAGAGATTGTTTTGATGAATATACATGGCTTCAGGAATTTTGTTGCGTTGCAATAGACGAAGCATCTGCTTTTCTACCATATGAACTTATAGCTTCTTGTGAAAAAGAGGATATATTAAAAAATTTAGAAGATATAAAAGGAGATTTGTATGTAGGAATAGATATTGGAAGACGAAAAGATTTAACAGCGATTTGGTGTTTAGAAGTTTTCGAACATATTAAATATACAAGACTATTAAAAATCTTAGAAAAAACACCGTTTAAAATTCAATATGAAATCATATCTGAGATATTAAGACATTCGCATCTTCGCAGATGTTGTATTGACGGGACAGGACTTGGAATGCAAATTGCAGAAACAGCGCAAGATGATTTTGGCAAATATCGAGTCGAAGCTATAACTTTTACTAATAAAGTCAAAGAAGAAATGGCATATAATTTGCGTACTAATTTTGAAGATAAAACAATCTATATTCCTTCAGAACACAATATTCGTGAAGATTTGCACTCGGTTAGAAGAATAATAACTGCCTCTAACAATATTCGTTTCTATGCTGATTCTGATGAAAACATAGGTCACGCAGACAGATTTTGGGCTTTAGCATTAGCTTTGTATGCTTGCAGTACAAACCTTTCACCGATACATATTGCATCAAGAATGGCATATAAAACCCCTAAGCTCACAGACGGATTTTAAGCAACTTTTTTATACACTTATATACAAATCACCTATTTTGAATTTTAAATGTCTTAAATCGCAATTTAAACAGAATTTAAACAGAAAAGAAAATACATTTATATAAAACAATTCAAGTTTTTATTTTTTTATAAATTTTTTTGAAAAATAGATAGCTCAATTTGGAGATTAATATGGTAAAAGAACTTACACTGCCATCAGGTAAAACTGCAACAATTAGAGATGGCAAAGGAAAAGATTTGCTGCAAGCACAGATAAAAGCTAAAAATTCAGAAGAAATTCCATATGCGTTAATTGCAGAACTTTGTGAAATCGAAGGTCAAAACCTAGTTTACGAGGATATTTTAGAGATGGATCTGTCTGATGTAGTAGCGTTGCAAGCTGAAATATCGGGAAAGTTTCCTCAATCCCTGACAGCCAAAGCATAGTGCATTTAAGTAAAACTACCGGCTGGTCATACTCGGATATTTCAGAAATGACAATAAAAGAACTCTGCTTCTGGGTCTATGAAGCCATAAATTATACGAATAAAAAAGGTGAAGCAATAGAAGAATGCTTGACACAATGATGAAAGTTTCTTTAACACTCATTGCCTTCGATAAAATGTCGAGGGTTATTCGTGATGCTGTCACAAAATCGAACGAAGAATTTGATAAACTTCAAGACAAAATCAAAAAAACTTCAGAGATTTTAGATAACCTTGGGCAAACAATGACGAAAGTTGGAGCAGGGTTAACACTGGCCGGAGGCGGTCTTGCGCATAAACTTGGAATTACTGAGGCAATCCCAGAGGCATTTGAACTTGAACACAGATTAAGAGAACTCGGAAATATCGGACAATTATCAGCAGAGCAATTGGCGGCGATGGACAAACGTCTTGGTTCTATTTCAAAATATACAAACCAATTAAGACCTGAGATTACAGAGGGGTTAAATGTTCTTGTCGCTTCAGGTATTGATCCAGAAAAAGCATTGGATTATATGAATGTAATCGGTCGAACAGCGACCGGTGAGCAAGCTGTTATTGAAGATATATCCAGAACAGCATTTGCTGTAACAGATAACCTGAAAGTTCCTGTTTCAGAGCTCGGTAAATCAATGGATATTCTTGCTATGGCTGGCAAAGAAGGTCGATTTGAATTGAAAGACATGGCATCAGCCTTTCCAAGTTTAACGGCAGGAGCAAGCATGCTGGGTATGAGAGGCACGCCGGCAGTAGCTTCTTTGGGTGCAGCATTACAGGTTGCAATGAAAGGTGCAGGTGAAGCGTCAGAAGCAGCAAACAACTTCGAAAACTTTATTCAAAAAGTTACTGCACCATTGACTCTTAAAAACTTTAAAGAAACTTTTGGTGTTGATTTACAAAGAGTATTGTTGGATGCCGCAGCTGCTGGACGAGATCCGATTTTAGAAGTTGTCGAACTAATGTCGCAATTATCTGGAGGAGATGTTTTCAAAGTTTCCGAAGTATTTCAAGATAAACAGGTTTTGAATTTTATCAAACCAATGATGCAAAACCTCGATGAGTATAAGAGGATAAAAGAGGCAGCTCTTGGAGCAGAAGGTGTTGTTGATTCAGACTTTGAACACATGATGGAAACAACCGTCGAGCAATTTAAATTGTTAAAAATTAATATGAAAGAGCTCGTTTTTCCTAACCTTGAGCAACCGATGAAGAAAATTAATGAAATTTTGCAAAAGATTAATTCAAATCCTGTTATGCAAAAAGGATTATTCAATGCAATTATCGGTACAATTGCGGTAGGTCTTCTCTTAACAACACTGGGTACAGTTACGATGCTTATAGGGAAAATGGTGTCAGGTTATGGAAAATTTCTGAGTTATGCTCGTGACCTTACTCCAATATTGGTGCAAAATTCTGCAAAATTATTAGAGTTTATAGGTCTTAATTCTATGGCTCATAATTTGACCTACGGAGATAAAATTCGCAGATCCGGCAATAAACTAGGACTTGATTTAAGTAACTTTTCTCTAAGAAATGGGCTATTTGCAGATATAAGAAGAATAGATAAAAATATGCGTTCAGGTATTTCAAGTGGGTTTAAAGAACTGCCTGTGAATATAACAAAATCAGCAAGCTCTTTAAAAAACTGGGGTGGTTCTGCAATAAAAGCAATGCCGGGGAATTTTGTTAAAGGGTTAACTTCCTTGAAAAATGCATTTATTGGGTTGCCACGTGCCATATGGATAGTAATTAATGCATTTCGAGTTTTTTCAATATCTTTGCTTACATCTCCGCTCGGTTGGATTATCGTTGCAATAACAGCAGTTGCTTTATTAATTTATAAATATTGGAAACCTATATCCGGCTTTTTCAGAGGAATGTGGCAAGGATTAAAAGAAGGCTTGCAACCGTTAATGCCTTTGTTTAACAAAATGGGCAAAGCACTTGCGCCAATTATTGCACCTATTAAGGCAATTGTTGATTGGTTTAAAAAATTGATTAAACCTGTTGAAGATACTGGTGGCGCCGCAGAAAAAATGGGTGTGCGATTTGGTAAAGCTATTGCAAATATCATCGTTAAAATTGTCGAACTAATATCAAAAGTTTTTGAATTTGGTAAAAAAATAGGCGATATGCTTGCAGGTGGTATTCTTTCAAAGTTGGGAAAGACAAAAGAAGCTATTGGTAAACACGCACAAATTATACGAGATCACCTGCCACACTCACCGGCTAAAACCGGCCCGCTTAAAGATTTACATAAGATAAAAATAGCAGAAACAATCGCAGGAACAATTAAACCTATGCCTATTGTTTCTGCTATGAACAAAGCTTTGAGTTTTGTTTCAACTCCGTTTAATGCAAAAGTAGGGAATGCAAGAACAGGTGCTGCATCCATTGTTGTTAATTATTCACCGACAATTACTATTTCAGGCTCTGAGTCAAAAGAAGAATTTTCCAAAATGCTCAGAAAACATAAAGACGAAGTTATTGCGATTATGAAAAGAGAGAAGGAACGTCAAGAAAGGGTGAAATATTAATGTTTGCTCAACTTGGTGACATAAAATTTGAGTTAATAACTTATTTTAACGGATTACAAGAAAGGAGTTCATACAACTATGCACAACACGACAGGATAAATAATAAACCTGTTTTACAGTTTCTCGGCAAGAATCTTCAAGAACAAGATTTGAAACTGAATTTTCACAGAACATTCTGCACACCAGAAGATGAAATTAAAAAGCTAAAAACTGTTGCTGACAAGGCAACACCCCTAAAGTTTATTAAAGGTAACGGGGAATATATCGGAGTATTTGTAATTGAGGAAATTCAATCATCAACAGAGCAGGCATCGTCAGAAGGTGATCTGATTTCCATTCAGGTTGATATACGAATAAAAGAATACACCGGCAAAATCCCTCAAAAGCCCAAACAAAACAAAAAGGGATTAAAAAAGAAAAATACTAAAAAGAAATAATGGCAGATGAATTTTACACATACATTACGAAACAAAACGACAGATGGGATTTGATTGCTTATGAGTATTACAACAATGCTCTATTGTATGAAGAAATTATTAAAGCAAACCCTGAAATAAAAATAACACCTGTTTTAGAAGCCGGAATAAAAATAAAAGTACCTGTTCTAAAAGAAGATACAACTATACAATTTGAACTTCCCCCTTGGAAACAATAATAATGTTAAAACCAGTATTTCAACTCTTCTATGAAAAAAAGAATATAACTAAGGATGTTTCTGCATACGTAACCTCAATTGAATATACGGATGTAGAAGACGGCGAGTCTGATGAGCTTCAAATTACATTTGAGGACTCCGAAAACTTATGGCAAGGTGCTTGGATTCCGACAAAAGGTGATTGCCTTGAAGCCCACATTGGATATGACCTTTCAAAACTATTAAACTGTGGTGTTTTTGAAATTGATGAACTTGAATTTGATACACCGCCTGATGTTGTTATTGTTAAAGGGCTTGCAACAGGAATAAAAAAGCCATTCAGACAAAAAAATTCTCAAGGCTATGAAAGTACAACTTTAAAACAAATAGCTTTAAAAGTTGCAAAGAAACACAATCTTACTTTAATTGGCGATATTGAAGATATACAGGTTGATAGAATAACACAGAATAAAGAAAGTGACCTAACTTTTTTATCCCGTCTTGCAGAAGAATACGGATATGTTTTTAAAGTTACGGACAAAAACCTTGTATTTTATGATGTTCAACAGCTCAGAGGCGCAAAATCAACACATATTTTCTATAAATCAGACTTGAGCAGAATAAATCTCAGAGAAAAAACGAGTCAAAAGTATAAATCTGTACAGGTTTCATATTATGACCCGAAAAAGAAAAAGACTGTCAAAGCCTCTGCAAGAAATGAATCTGTAAAAAAAGGCGATACATTAAAAATCACTGTTCGATGCTCAAACAGAAAGCAGGCTGTTCAAAAAGCCAAGGCAGCATTATCAACTGCTGATACAACAATTCAAGGTTCAATAGAACTTGTCGGCAATCCTTATTTAGTTGCCGGATTGAATATTGAGTTAAAAGGAATCGGGCATTTCAGCGGCAAATATCATATAAAACAAGTTAGACATGTCATTGACAGAAACACTGGCTATAAAACATATTGCGAGGTGGAGAGTGCGTGAGCAGTGTGTGAAGACCGAAACGGCTTGCGTAGGCAAGGCGTTTGAGGTCGTAACCGTTCTATACCGACGTAGGAACGCAGGTGAAACCGAGTACCACAGGAGGAAAAAGTGTTAAGATTTGGCGTTATTTCTCAAATAAATGCATCAAAAGTAGAAGCAAGAGTACGGTTTGAGGATGATGACAGTACTTCTTTCTGGCTTCCGATACTGAAAACTAAAACATTGAAAGATAAATTTTATTCATTGTTGGATATAGGGGAACAGGTAGCTTGTCTTATGGATGAAAACTCTGAAGACGGTGTAATACTTGGAGCAATATATTCAACAGAAGATTTACCACCCGTACAATCGGAAAAAGAAATGTCCATAAATTTAGAAAATGGCTCTTTCCTAAATATAAACAAAGAAACGGATACCCTTACCGCATCATTCAAAAATATAAAACTTTTAGGAGATGTTATACATGAAGGTCACTTTAAAAATACTCAAGGTATTAGTTCGGATTCTGATATTTCTGATAAAACTTCATCGATGCAAAAAATAAGAGATACTTATAACCCTCATACGCACACAGGTAATGAAGGCAAACCTACCTCTGCACCTAATAAAACAATGTAAGAAAGGAATAAAAAATGGAAAGATTATAACAAAGCACAGATATCTTGATAAGCAGTGAGGACTCTTAAAATATACAAGTTGTTATTTTCTACTCTATATGCAATAATATATCGCTTCTTTACTATATAAAACCTATAATCTTTATAAGTAAAATCAGGTCTTTTTATACCGGACTCAGGGAATTTTGTCAATCTGCGACACACTTTTAACAGCAAATTTAAATGTTTTTTAGCTGCAATCACGTTATCTTTGGCAATAAAATCGGAAATTAAATCCATATCATTATATGCCTGTTCGGTAATAATAAGATTTAAATCATTCATATTTCGACAAAAGTTTATTAAAAGCAGTTTCTCCATCCATAACTCTGCCTGCTTTTATATCATCCTCACCCTTTTGAAGTTCGGCATTAAATGCATCAATACGTTCTTGAGAAACAGATTTTCTTAATTTCAGAAGGTTCATTGCTTCTTGGACAATATCATTCACAGAACTATATAACCCAGTTGCCATCTGTTCTTTTATAAATTTATCAAAATCACTGCTTAAAGATATATCCATGAATTTACCCTAAAATTAACACCATTTTACATGAAAAGTATAACAAAAAAAAACGAAAATCTCAATAAATTAGCCTAAATTATGACAAGATTAGAAGATATTACTTATGTAGACTGGCAACCGATGTTGAACCAAATTGGTGAAGCAGCAGAGGGCATTGATGATATTAATCAATGTATTGCCAATATTATTAAAACCCGTAAAGGTTCAGTTTCTCATCGACCGAATTTTGGTTCTTATGTATATCTGTATGTCGACTATCCGATAAGTGAAGCAATTCCAAATATTATCAGAGAAGCAACAGATGCAATTACGGAATGGGAGCCTCGGGTTGAAATAAAACAAATAACCGCATCATCAGAAAATGAAAAAATCACATTAAAAATTGAGTGGACACTGGTTGATGCAGATGAAGGTTCAACAGCGGAGGTTACATTATGACATCTAATCTGCCGGAACCTAACTTTATCGCTCGTAACCCTGAAGAAGTCACAAATGCTTGGATTAAAAGATATGAAGAACTGACCGGCAAAACTCTTTATCCTGCTCAGGTAGATAGATTTGCTATTGATATGGGAGCATATAGAGAAAATATCCTTAGAGTTGAAATCCAAGAAACAGCAAAAAAGAATCTGCTGAGTTATGCTCCTTTAGATGTCTTAAAACATATCGGTGAACCTCAAGGCGTAACACAACTTCTAGCTGATTATTCAAGAACTACCATTGAATTTTTAGTAGATGAGGCATTGGATTTTGATTTTACAATACAAGCTAATATTGAAATTGAAAGCAAAGACGGACTGTTTATATTTGCAACGACATCTGAAGTAACTCTGAAAAAAGGTGAATTGACGGTTTCTGCTGAGGCAATATGTGAAACCGCAGGCTCTGCATCAAATAATTATTCAATAGGTACTATTAATAATATACTGACACCGCTGGATTATATCTCTAAAGCCGAGAATATAACAGTGACAAGTGGTGGTGCTGATGACGAAAGTGCTGAACAACTAAGAGAAAGAATCAGGCTTGCTCCTGAAAAGTATTCAAATGCAGGGAGTAAAGGTGCTTATCGTTATCATACATTGTCAGTTCATCAATCAATAACAGATGTAATGATAACATCTCCATCTCCGGGGATTATTTATGTCTATCCGTTAACATCAAACGGTAATCCCTCAGAGAAATTAATAAAAAAAGTCCAAGATTATCTCAATGACGATAAAGTACGTCCACTGACAGATTATGTCCTTGTAAAATCTCCTGAGCAAAAAAGTTTTTCGATAGAAGCAGATATATTGCTTTATTCATACGCAGATATAGAGAGTGTTAAGAAAACAATAGATGCAAAACTTACTGAATACAAATTGCAGCTTTCTGAGAAACTTGGCAAAAATGTTGTTGCAACACAAATTATAGCTATTTTAAACAGCATTTATGGAGTGTATAAAGTAAATTTGAAAACACCTGAAGATATAGAAATCAAAGAACATCAATGGGCAAATCTTTTAAATTATGACATCAGAATCGGAGGATATGCTGATGAGTAGCGGATTTTTGCAAGAGTGTAGCAAAGCGGAACTCGTCCCTGTGAACAACCTGACGAAGCGAAGCAATTCGGCAGAATTGCATAGCAGAGTGCAAAGATTGGGAACTGCTAATAATCCAAGAAGTCTTGCACCGATAAATGATATAAATTTAAAAGTTTTTGACCAAATTTGTGAAGAACGTTTTGGAGCATTAGATTTAAATGTTTTAAATGTCAATGATGTTGATAATCTACCATCTGATGTATTGCCGCATCTTGCAGAGCAATACCATATTACCGGGAATGAGGGCTGGAAATTCTGCAAAACTGATCAGGACAAAAGAGAACTTATAAAAAATGCGATAAATCTCCATAAATACAGAGGAACAAAGTATGCAATCATTAAAGCTCTTTCTTTGATAAATATTAAATCAGATGTATCAGAATGGTTTCAATACAGCGGTTCTCCATTTTTCTTCAAAGTGCTTTTAGATATGGAAGCAAGCTACGACTCTGATTTGGAATTGCAGATTATAGACTTGATTAATGAAAACAAAAATGTCCGCTCTTGGTTGGAACGAATAATTGTTCATCTTAAACAAGAAGCGTTAATGCCGATTATGAGTTATATATCAACAAGTGAGGAGATTACTGTATGACAACAGAATTCTACTCACTAATAACAGATATTGGTTTTAATGAAATAGAAAAAGCTCTTATAAACGGCACGAAATTAGATTTGAAATACATAGCTGTTGGTGATTCAAACGGTTCATATTATGAACCCAAAACAACACAAACACAGCTGAAAAACGAGAAATACCGTGCTGAGATATTGGAAGTGACCAATTTGTCAGCAAGAGCTTTAATTCCTAATAATGTTGGCGGTTTCTATATAAGAGAAGTTGGGCTATTTGACGGAAATAATCAACTTTTGCTTATAGCCAAACAGCCTGAAACATATAAACCAATTGAATCTCAGGGAAGCGTGAAAGAGCTATGGATAAAAGTCCTTCTAAAAGCAATAAACCCTGATGTTATAGAAATTAAGATTGATTCGAGCATTCAGTATGCATCGACCCAATTTGTTATTGAACAAATCAAAAATCATAAACACCCGGATTTAATGCCTATTTGGCTTTACGATACAAATGGAAATGGAGTTGTCGACTCTTGTGAATTTGTTGATGGAGGAACATTTAGAGATGGTGGCAATATTGAATTGCCGCAACCTCCTGCCATTCCAGAGTTAATTATGAGTACAACAATATATGACAAAAATAATAACGGCATTGTTGATAATGCTGAAAGCATTGATGCCGGAGAGTTTGAAAACGAGGAGTAAAATATTATGGGAAAAATTCAAATTAAACGTGGATTAGAAGCAAATTTACCAACAGAGGCTTTGGATGGCGAACTTCTATATACAAAGGATACAAAAAAATTCTGTGTAGGAAACGGAGCAGGAAAAGCTCTGACTGTTTTTGAAAATGCTGAACAACTAAAAACATACCTTTCAGGGAAATCCGACACAGGGCATAAACATACAGCGATAGAAATTACAGATTTTGATACATCTGTCGATGCAAGAATTACTGCACAAAAAGGGCAGGCAAACGGCATCGCATCACTGGACGGTACAGGTAAAATTCCCAACGCTCAAATTCCTACTACATTTAAAGAAGCCGCTGTTGTAAATGATATAGCAGCAAGAGATGAACTTTCTCCATTTCAAGGTATGCATGCTTTGGTAATTGATGCAAGCGGTGATGAAACCGTTGAATCAGGTGGCGGAGCCGAATATGTTTATAATGGCTCAAAATGGATAAAAATATCAGAATTCAATGAGTTAGATACATTAGTTGACTGGGATAATGTCCAAAATAAACCTTCATTTGTTAAAAAGCTTGTTGAACTTGAAGATGTGCCTCATTCACTTGAAGGTCAAGCAGGAATGATACTTGTTGTTAATCCTGAAGAAAATGCTTTTGTCTTTACTTCACAATTTTCAGGAGATATCGATGGAGGCGAGTTTTAATGGCAACACAAATTAGATTTCGCCGAGGTTTTAAAAATGATTTGCCTCAGTCCGCACCATCAGGAATGCCGCTATGGTGTGAGGACACAAAGGAGTTATATCTTGGAACCGGCACAGGAATTGTTCAGGTTACAGGACAATCTATTAATTCTTCAAACGGTAAACAACCCTTTGAAATATTTTATTCTTTCTCAACAGAAATTCCAGCTGGTGCATATCCTTTGTGGACTGGGGAACTTATTCCAAACTGTAGGGAGTTAATTCCTTCATTCTGGAAAAAAGCTCTTGAACTCTCAAAAGAACAGGATGTGTTAGTTCAATTATTAACTCCAATGTCCGCAGCCTTGAATTCGCAGTATGAAGTTTCTGATTTGCAGGAAATTGAAGGTGCAGATCCAAGCTATCTTGCAATAGCAGAACCCAACTCTTATGCGTACTATCCTGATATAAAAGAATTTCCTGTTGGGGCAAAAATAACATTTAATACAGCTCAAACTGCCGGTACCTACATTTTTTCTTTTTCCACTACTGGTTCTAAAAGACCTGACAAAATTGCACCACCTACATCAGTTGAAGTAACACTTACTAAAGAAACTGGTGAAGAAGTGTCAGTTTGGACAACTTCTGATATACCGCAAGAGCTGAACGCAAATAGAGTTATTTCAGGAAAAATAACAATTGATTATACATTCAAGAGTGCTTGTTTCAAAATAACCGGCGCAAATTCTAATGAAGATATTTTTGAGGCAACCCTTTCAAACTGCCAAATTGAAAAACTAATGAATACGTTACCACCTCGTATTAGAGCTGTTACACAAGATGTATATGATAGTGAGGTCAGCACATATTTAGAAACAGGTGCATTTGTAATCGATGAAGAGTTAGGTAGTATCAGGCTTCCAAAAGTTACTAGATTTATTGCATCTATTGAAGAATTGTCTCAAATAGGAACTGCTCATAATGACCAAATTCTTGAACATACGCATACTTATAGAACAGATAACAGAAACCGTCCTCGTGGTGACGATAGAACAAATTGTTTTACATATGATGCAGAATATCAAACTTCAGGTGTTAACGGAGCTCGAAAAGGTAATGAGAACCTTGTAAAACACATCAAAGTCGGACTTTTTATACAAGTATATAATTCTGTTATTAATGAGAGTTTATTAGATGTCGCCAAATTCAATAATACATTATTGAATCATACTCATCCTAAAGACCCTCAATATTTCGTTAATTGCGGCATTCAAACAGGGACAACGACTTATGTGTACCCTCCAAGCGGCTATACAATGAGTAATTTTGTCGCATTCATTCCCAGTATTAATACTATACATTTTGCTGGAGATGTAAATAGTGATGACTCTCTATATTGTACATGGTCAAAGGATGCTTCGAAGATTACAGTAACCAGTTATAACTCGGAACAAAGAGCAAACCCTAATGTAAATTGGATGGCAGTTTGGAGGAAATAATTATGTATTATGTTTTAGTTGAAAATAATGAATTTCGAGGGGTATTAGATTATAAACCCAATATTGGTAATGATAATGTTGAAGTTATTGAATATGACGGGATTATTCCTAAAGAAAATATGACCGTCTTTGAAGGAGAACTTGTCGATAAAGAGTCACTAACCTTTATTAATGGCAAATTCATAAAACGAGATTATGAACTTGAAAAACAACAAGAAATTAATAAAGAGTCGAGGAAATATTTGAATGAGACAGATTGGTTGGTTTTAAGACATCAGGATCAAGTTTCTCTTGGCATAGAAACATCATTAACAGAGGAGGAATATCTTGAGCTTCTCCAAAAAAGGCAGGACGCACGTACAACTGTTATTGATTATAAATCATAGAGTAATAAAACAAGAAAGGACTGATTAATCTATGTTAAATAGAAAACTTTGCGGTCACTGGACTGCCGGTACATACAATCCTTGTAACGAAGATATTGTAGCATATCATTATTTGGTTGATGGTGCAGGAAAGGTATTTAAAGGCAAATATAAAATTGAAGATAATGATAACTGCCAAGATGGAATATACGCAAAACATTGTGGTGGCGGAAATACAGGCTGTATAGGCATTGCAATGTGTGCAATGGCAGGCTTTGATATGCGAAATAAAAAAACAAAATATCCTATTACAGCAAAACAATTCGAGGCTTTTTGTGCGTTAACGGCATATCTTTCTATTAATTACGGAATACCTAATATTTCCAATAGAATTTTTACTCATGCAGAGTTTGATAGAAAACGAGCCAAACCTGAAGGGAAAATTGATATTTTGTATTTGCCCTTTGCTCCCCATATTCCTTCAGATAAAGTTCCTGCTGAATTTAGAAGAAAAGTTGGCTGGTATAGAGACCAGTTTAAAAAAGGTAAGAAAAAGTTTGTTAAGAAAGGAAATTACTATGAAATTATCTAATTTTAAAGAATCAAAATTTTACACTTTTATCAGTAAAATCATTGAACCGTTAATTTTTAAAATTATTGAAAAAACTGCTCCTGCTGCAATTACAAAATTGAATGCAATTTTTGAAAAATTCTCACAACCTGTTATTGATTTGCTTTTCAGATGTAAAACAAAAGCAAAAGAAACAGAAACAACTCTTGATGACTTCTTGTTTAATCAAGGCGTAAATGAGATAGAAAAATTTGCAAATTATCTGTTGCAAAAAGTACAACAGTTAAGAGCATAAGGAGATAGCTGTGTCTTGGAGAGATAAAATCAATATAATGAATACTAAAAAGGGATTTTTTACTTCTTCCAATCGATACGGCATACCTGATATAAAAAAGGATGAGTTCGAAGTTAATGAACTCATCCCGTATCGGGTTGATGGCAATCGAAATGGGACTGCACATTTTTTTCTTGATGATTACAGATTTGAGCGTTGTTGGAATCATCCTGACAAACAGCTCCAAGAGTTAAAAAAATATGATGGAGTATTGAGTCCTGATTTTGCATTATACAAAGAATATCCTCTTGCAATGCAATTGTGGCAGGTTTATAGAAATCGTTGGTGTGCTGCATTTTTGCAAAGTAAAGGAATAAAGGTTATACCAACGATAGGCTGGTCAACAAAAGAAAGTTATAAATTTGCATTTTTAGGCGTTGAAAAAGGCTCGACAGTTGCAATACGTACTCATTGCCTTATAAAGAATGAACTAACAAAAAAATTATTCATTAAAGGCTTTGAAGAAATGAAAAAAAGACTAGAGCCTGAAAATATTCTTATTTATGGCACTGAACTGTCAGAATTAAGAAAAGAAGCTAATATCCGCTATTTTGAGCCATATAATATTAAATTTAATATGTCGAAATGATACTGTATTGAAAAAAAGACTTCACATTCCGGCGGATAGAGAGTTATGTTGGAAATGGTGTCCATTTTTATATGTCTAAATGATACAAAAATGAAGCTATTGCTTCACTTTCGATTAGTTCAGAGTGATTAATGTGGTCGTTAGATAATAAAGGAGACTACTTATGACAGAACAAAACAATGAACAGTTACTTGAGTTTAAAGAACCAGAAAAAACAATTTCCCCCTCTAATGCTTTAAAAAGCAAGAGTAATTTTGAACAATACATATATGAAAATCAAACAGATGTATTTAATTTATTTCAAGATATTTATCAACCAGTAAGGATTATTTCTGCTCAATTAACTCAAAGTCCTGAAGGACTTATTAATCTATTCCAACATCTAAACAAATTGCCTAAAAAAGCACAAGTCAATACTAATGTGGCATTAATATGGATTGTTGCAAATGAAAAAGAATTATGGCTTGATACAGTATCAAGCTTAAATAATTGGCTAAGTAGAGAGTGTAGTTTTTATATAATAAAAGCTTCATTAGAAGAAGAAAAAATGCACTATACAATACTAGCTGAACCACAAATAAGACGTAAAGGAAATAAAATGACGGAAACAATGCAATTACAAAAAGAATACTGGCAACGTTACGCAGAAATATGCGATGCAGAAGGAAATCCTGATTTTCAAGTAGAAGCACACCCACGTCATTTTCAATATATACCTATTGGAAAAACTGGTATTCAGATAGCACAAACGATAAATACTCCATTAAAAATGGTCGCATCTGAGTTATTTATTACTAATGATATTGACAAAAAAATATTCGATAAAATTTATACGCATAAAGAAGATATTGAAGCTGAATTTGGAAATGTTTCTTGGCAGAGAAACGAAGGAAAAAAATCAGCTAGAATCAGGGTTTTTGTAGATATAGATATTATGGACAAAAACAATTGGGATGCAGCTATTAAAGAACAATTAAAAATAGCTGAAAGAATAGCAGAAGTAATGTGTAAATACCTATAATTTAACAATAATTTTTAAATGCATAAACAAGGGGTACAATACCTCTTGTTTATGCTCTTGCCACTAGAAAAAAATAATATGTTCAAATGATACGTTATTGCGAAATGGAGTTACGGGTAATGTGGTGAAAGAGTTATGCTAGGAGTGGTTTCTTCATTTATATGTCGCAATGATACGAAATTGTCCTAATTCGTTGATATGCAATGAAATCAGAGTGATTAATTGCATTGTAGACAACAAAAGGAGATAATATTATGAATTACACATTAGAAAAACGTTTTAAACAATTAGAACTTCAACAAACGCCAAATTCTATTTTAGAATGCCTCTTTCAACAGTCTTTTGAAAGCAGAACAAATTATGAGGAAAAAATTTATAAACATCAGAAAGAAATAAAAAGGCTTCAATCAATTATTGATAATTTCGAAGACGATCTAAAAAAGACAAGAAAGAGAAAAGATATAAAAAGCTTAAAATTGGCAATTAAAAATTTCCAGCAAAAACAAAAACAACATAAAAAGTTTATTCGTATTATATCAATTAACACAAACATTTTATGGAAAAATGAATTAAAAATAGCCAAAATTTTGGGATATGACTTGGTGTAGTAATATGCCAAGTCATTATTGTGTCTGAATGATACGAAAGACAAGCATTGACTTGATATGCAGATTAATGAGAGTGATTAATGTCAATGTAAAACAACGCAACAAAAGGAAAGATTTATGGCAAAGAAAATTTTAGAGACACAAAACAAAGAAGACGGATTTTGGGGTACAACAGAACTTCATTATTCAAACAAAGAAACCCAACAGAGATGGAACGATGCTTTTGAAACCCTGCTCGAACTTTCAGGTGCAAAGCCAATGCAAATCAGAGAATTATTGGATGCGAGAATTGGCAGACACTTTGCTGACCAATGCTATGGAGAAAAAGATGTCAAACAAATTACAAAAGAATGTTATTTTAATTGGCTTGACAAAGCATTATTTGATGATGCAAATTCAAGCAAGCCTTTAGAAACCGAAAAAAATTCAATGTTATTCGGTACTAATGTATATAATACCATTTACAACAGGGTGGATATTTTATTATACACTTACAAAAATAAAAACAGAATTAATGAAGATTATGCCGTTTGTATAAATAAAGACTTAAAACAATACAGAATAGGAATGGATTATATAAGCCCCGTTGAAAAATAAGTATTTAGTAAAAAATTGAAATAAAATAAAATAATAAAAAGCCCTATTTAGGGTTTTTTATTTCTCTTAACTAAATTAAAAACAGGCAACCACTTCCATCATAACTCTAGAGCCACCACAATTGGAAGTGCGTTTCGCAAAAACGAATCAATTTGACACATTTGAATGTGTCGCAATGATACTACTTATCAGTAATAGCTTTACTTTCAATATCTTTAGAGTGATGAATTGTTTAGTAAAAAGAAAGTACAAATTCAGAAAGTAAAAAAAATGAATAAAAAAATATCACAGACAGATTACGATATAGAAGAAGTGCTCCTCAAAATAAAAGATATTGCTGAATTCCACGGAGTTGTATTAAGTGGAAAAGTTGAGTTTTACAATGAAGTTATTGCTGCACATTATGTAATAGATACAGAAAATAGAGTATTTTATCCTAAAATAATTGCCACAACTGACGTACCTAAACAAATCAAGAAAGGGGATTGTAACTAATTTGCAATTTTATAAACATGCAATTAGTATCTACATGAGCGGAACCTCCCACCGCTCTTTTATTTTTATTCTGATTTATCTTCAATGGCAAACTTTTTATATAAAAGTGTTCTAAGGCGTTCATAAGCCCGCAATCGTTGTAAAGTATCATCTATAATAGTCGAGTCGTAATCAAAGTCAGGTATAATGCGAGCATAGGACTTGCTTTTATCTTTCAGATCTTGAAAGAGCTTAATATGATCGTCATAATAACGAACATTTAAATCAGCTATTTCAATCTCCTGTTTAATTTGTTTTAAAAAGTCCACTTCCTTATCCCCATTGAGTACATGGTATATAAAAAAAGAAAAAGTTCAATATTTACATATTGAACTAAAGATATATGCCTATTAGGGAGTAGTTTAAGATGAACTTTTCTTTCTATGCTTATTTATGATGTTGTATATATGCCGGGGAGTGAGCTCACATTCAATAGCTAATTTGTTTATAGAATATTTAGTATTTTTGTAGTTAGAAATAATATATTTCTCTTTCAACTTGTTTAAGGCATTCTTTGGAATGGAAACAATCAACCCCGGTGTGCAAATAATCAATGCCAGCGCAGGCTTTATGCCTGCTGTTTCGGCTATAAATTTTAGGTCGTCATTCGGCATATCATCAGGTGTTACACCGTTTAACCACTGTTTAAATTCCATTTAAATCCTCTTTATCAAATCTCCGATTATGAAGTATAAGTTGTGCAGGGATAAGCTCCCTGCACTTTTTTAAGCATTAATAAGTGTATCAATAGTGCTGTTTTGAAATTCCTTAGTCAGCTCTGCTTCTAACTCTTTCAAAATAGAAATTTGGGCTCTTAGTACTTCAAAATTTCTTGCACTATTTGCAACTTTATTTAAAGAAGCCATCATATCTTTGAGATTTTCAGGCTTTTCATCTTGTAATAAACCTTCAGCAAAGATTTTAGAATTTTCTGTCAAGTTGGCTTCTAATGTCTTTTGTTTGTCTTTGATTAAATTTAGAACCTTTTTTTCTGTGTCCATTTTTATCTCCTTTTTACTGTGTACTAAACAGATGCGGCCGCATCTGTTAAATTGTTTTTCATAAGTGTAATCGCCTGAATTACTTTAGTTGCTTTGGCTTTAGTCAAAAATGATGTATCTTCGACGTTAAATTTTTGTTTTAGAAATTTTCTTAAAGATTGCTTGGCAAAAATGTCACAATCTTTATAACTAAGCTCTCTCCAAAGTCCTTCAATCATTCTTCTTTGAGCACCCGATGCCATAAAAGGTGCTCGTGCAGGATCATCGTATTTAAGTCCTCTTTTTACCCACAAATTGGCTTTTTCGGCGTTATCCTCTAGTATTTCAAGAAGTATTTTTGCTTCGGTATAAGTCAGGTTTTTAGAGCTAGAAACATCAAAACTGCGAAGCATTTCTCGGTAGGTCTCTTCATCAATACCAAGTAAATTTTTTAAAGTATGAATTTTTCTTATTTGAAATTTAGTGATACTGTATGCTCTCAATTCCGAGTTCCTCCAGTTGAAGCTGTCTGCCGTGGTGAATACCAACCTGAACGCCAAAAATAAAAATGAACAGGGCGATAAGAAATAAATAAAAGATTTTTAAATAATAGTTTTTCATTTAATCTCATACGCCATAAGCAATAGAGATGATTTTTCGATTACCATCTCATCGATCTTATCTTTCTTATTGATTTTGGCGATAAAAAGAGAATGCGAAATTAAATTGGAAAGCGTTCTCATATTGCCGTCTGAGTATTTTAAATATGTCGATGCAAGAGAAAGGTCTATATGCATTGCATCAAGAACTTTCATTACATCTTGAATTGATAATTTGTTGAGAGATTTGTAATATTTCACTCTTGAATAAAGCTGCTTGTATTCTGTCATATGCAGATAAAGCTCTGATGCACCAATGAGAAGAATTCCAATTCCTGTTTTATCGTGAATTCTTCGTGCCATTTCCAATGCACTGTATTTGAGCTTGTCAGCTTCATCTATGATTAAAAATCTGCCTGAATTATACAGTTTGTTTAATACTTCACATTTTAGTTTATATGTTGTTCCTGTACCTGAAAGGTTTAACCTTTTATGAATATCCAACAGGAGAGCCTTAGCAGAGTAGCTGGAATCGCTTTCTATAAGAATGCTGTCAAGATATTTATCTGTATATTTTTTTATTGCATAAGTCTTTCCTAGCCCGGGCTGTCCTGTACAAACGCCAATTTTTCCGCTTGTATGACACGCTCTGCTTATCTCGTGAACATATTTTATTGTTGATGTTTCGATATATGGAATTTCTGTATCAAAAGTGCGAGCTTCTTCTCTTTCGATAAAATTATTAACAACATCAATGATACGGTTATCTTTTCCTGTATAATCGTGATTTAACCAGCGGCTAATATCAGTCTTTGTTAATTCAGTAGCCTGAACAACATCAGCGTATGAGTAGTTTTTCTTTCTGAGTAAGTTAATAAATTTTTCTTTTAATTCCATATCAAGCACCCTTGCTTTCCTGTTCTAATACACAGTCCGTTTCAAATAAGAACAGGTGTTCATCCTTTACTTTATTGCGTTCTTCAAATACAGAGAGGTCAAAATTATTCATCTCTGCCATCAATTTGCTTTTTTGTATAGCTTTATCCATATTGGTATTTGCTATTCGAGATATTTTAGGTTTTATACCTTGTAAATCCTGTTTGTATAATGCTTTATAATTCTCACATTGCTCTTTCAGACTTATGTTTTGAGTCTGTTTAATAAATGCTTTAGTGATTTTCAAGTTACGTTTTTTAGCAGACATCGCAGCTTTGAATTCATCTTTGGAAACAACATCAGCATCTAATGCAGCAACCGCACTCATAGCAGAAACGTTACCAATAAATTCGTCATTATCGGCACGGAACACCCACGCCTCTTTGTAATTTTTAATATCACGACGAAGATAGACTTTGAGATCTGTACGTGCAGACATCCAGTCAGCCCAGTATGTAATCCCCAGTTCATTGTCCTTGATGCCGTTTCTGCCAATTTTGAAAATGCGGGATGTTCTCATGCAGAAGAGTTTGAGAGCATCTCTTGTTGTTGTAATCTTCTCTGTAAATTCCTGATTAAATAGCTCATCCGGTGAAAGTCCTTTGAGGACTTTACCTTGTGATGGTTTTTTGTTTAGCACATTAAGAATAAAATCATCAAATAATTCTTTGAATTCATTAAAAGGCATAATCATACCTTTTTTAATTTCTTCTTTGAGCTTTTCAGGTCGTTCAAGAATATTGCCGCCTCTGTATCCGACAGCGTGTTTTGATAAAAGTTCTTTTATCTTTAAAAAATCCCTTTCAATGGGCTTTGTCTGACCATTGTAAGGTTGAGCAAAATGAACTTTGATATTCAATTCGGATAGCATTGATGTTGCTTTTACCTGATTAGTATCAATCGTTATTCTTTTTCTTCCGCCTGCAAAGTCCTTGCAACGATAATCTTTACCGTTATCAATGATTACATCTGTTGGTAAACCGTAATTTTCTGCTGCATAATAAAATGTTTGAAAAATGTGGTCAGAATTAGGATGACCTGTTTGAAGCAGCCAGCCTAACCATTTTGAAGATTTGAAATCTCTCCATGCTGTTACCCAAGGGAATACACTTTCACCAGTTTCCGTAAGACAGGCAATGTCTATTTGTGCGTGGTCGGAGACCCATACTTTGCCGCAAATAATATTAGAATAATCACGTTCTATATAATTGCTGTATTTACGGTTCCAAGCAGAGTATCCATATCTTGCAAGATAAATAGCCTGTTTTGAGATTTCTTTTTCCAGTTTTCTTCTGAATGAATGGTGACTTGGAAAGCCGTTTAAATCCATATTTTCACGTATGGCAAATCCTTTAGTTTGCTCCCAGCAAGAGTATAGGGAAGGAGCACCTTCTTTTAGATATAAATTTTTAAAATATTCATAAAGCCTATTATCAACAATTGTCGAGCCTACTCTTTTTCCATATTGAGCAAGTAATCCGTTTATACCGAATTCATTGTATCTTTGTCGCATTTTCCGTATAGAAGAGTAAGAGGTTTGAAAGCAGGGATTGCAACTATTCCATTTTTCAACAAAGTCTATCAAGGATTTTCCTGTCAAATTTTCACATGCATTCAGAATATTGATATATTTGTCAGCTTGAACTTTAGCCCAAGCCGGAGCTTCGGAGTAACAATCCTGCTTATATTGAAAATCTTTAAATCTTTTTAAATATTCTTTTTGAATATGACTTGTTAATGAGCTGAATTTTATATAGTAAATAAATTTAGAGCCGTTTCTTTGAATTTTAAACTCAAATTCACCTTTTGAACATTTTTGTCTTAGTGTTTTAGGCTTAATATTCAGCTCATTACAGACATCTTCTTCTGCTAGCCATTCAGGAATATTTGTCTTGATTTCTGTGTTACACTGAATCATTTGTGACAAATTCCTTTATTTTTATTTTAAAAACTTTTTCAATAACGTAAAGCTCCAGTTCAGGGCTTTTGCGTTCTCCATTCAAATACATACTGACAGTACTATTTGCAACGTGGATTTCTTGGGCAACCTGTGTAACCTTCAAATCCAAGATCATAAATATAAATTTAACTGTTAAAATTTTGGGTGAGATGATTAAATTTTGCATTACAATTAAACCTCTTTAAACTGACCTCTGAAACAATGAACAGGGGCGGGTTCTGTCGAATTGTCTACGTATTTTCCGTTTAGAAACTTTTACAAAAATTTACGTGTTGTATATGTCTATTATATTTTCTGCATAAATAATTAAAATACCTGTAAATAACACACTGTGAAGGATTTCACAAGTAATACAAGCCTTTGTGATTTTATAGAATTTTTTCTATTTTAATCAAATTGCATATTTCAGATATATAAAATTTTTAAATAAATTGTGAAATATTTCATTACCATTTCTTAACAATTAATCAAAGTTTTTAATGCTTCATATCTTTTTTGAAAAATTTTTCCATATTTCCAAATCTCTTCAGCAATGTGGAGATGAAAATTATGTTTGTATGAATTGTTTTGTACTTTTCTGAAACTTCTGAGATATTGCTTTTTGATTTCCAGTCTTTCAGATTCTTTATAAGTAATACATTCTGTTGATTTTAAAACCTTATCAGAAACAAATAATCTATTATTATAAACATATAAAAACACTGTTGTGCCAAACCAATTTCTTTCTCTGCCTATCCTTGGAGCTGACTTAAAAAATATCTCCAGTTCCGATTTTTGATAGTTGTAAATTTCTTGACGAAAATAATTGTAGAATTTACATACAGCACCTTTATTAATACCTAATAAATGTGAAATGGAGTTAACTGTAATATCTTCACAAAATCCTTTTAAGATTAAATCAACGATTTCTGGTGAATGAAAATGAAAGAATAAAGGAAGCTTTGAAATTGTACCTTTAGAAGCTATTTTTTTGTTGTAAGAATAATTTGTTCCGTTTAAAATCAATTTTTCATCCGTGAGCATTTCATCAAGAATTGGTTTTATTACATTTTCTTCGACTTCTAAAACAACAGCAATCTCACTAAGCGAGAAGTTTTTCAGTCTTTTTGATAATTTTAATATTTTGTCTTTCATTTATAATCTCCCTAAGTATTGTTTCATCAATAAGCTTTATATCATTAGTTTTAGCGAGTTTTTCAATTTTGTTTATTGCCTTTATTAATTGCCGAAACTGGTTTGTCTTCATTGATAAAAACAAAATTGCATCATCAGTAAATTCAATATCTGAAATCTTAGTTATAATTTCGTGAATATCATCTTGGTTAAGATGCTCAAATTGCAGCTTTGCGTATAATCTGTCTTCAAAATGTTTGTATCTGGCAATTTTCTTATCCACTGCACCCATACCAACAAAAATAATCGGCACACCTGTTTTATCATGTAAATCTCGTAACGTTTCAATATTGCTGCCGTCTATTAAATAATCAACTTCATCAATAACAATTATCTTTGGATCGGTTCTTAAGTGATTTTCTACTAATATAAATGTTTCTTGTGTGTGCCAATAAGGTGTTTCTCCTAATTCTTCAGCAATTTCACTAAGAAGCCAGCGGCTGGTCATCCCTTTTGTTGCTCTGACATATACAGCATCGTTATTCGTTACCCAATGAATAATTGCCTGACTTTTACCAAGCCCGTGTTCTCCATAAACTAGTGCAAGCTTGGGTATGTTAGACGGCAAAGCCTTTAATGTTTCAACTAAAGTTACAAACTTTTTGTAATTTCTTGTCTTAACAAATACTTTTTTCATATTTAATCTCCATATAAACTTTGATATTCATCTGTCATTTTGTAATTCAGAACCCACTCTCTGTCCTCGGCAGATGTGCATCCGTTTTCTTTGAACCATTCGTAACGTTCATAGTTTGAACTAAACAACGGTCGATTCATCTGAACTTCACGGAGAGTCGGCTTCTTTTCCCGTTTAGGTTTTGTTTCTTCTACAATTTCAGGAATAACATCAATAATCTCGTCTTCAACCTTTTTATCAATAAGAAGCAAATCCTGATCAGGCAAAATCTCTTTGACCTTCTTGAGAATTCTGTTTTTACGCTGTTTCTGTTTTTGAATTTTTTGTCTGAAATCTTCCATATCAGCAACAGTCCCGAGATGATTTGCCATCGGATTTGTTTTAGTTACTCTGTGGGCTGTACAAATGTATTGACCGTCTAAAGAATAAACAAGCACCTCTGAAATATCAAAAAGACTGTATCGTATGTAAACTCTTTCTCTGTACCCGACAAGCATTTCATTGAAATAATGTGCTTCAAGAAACGATATTCCGTTACGCTGTATGGTTCTGACTTCACTTTTCATCATTAAATAATCAAGCGTGTGTTGATTTATATCTTCTCTTTCAACAGTATTTAAACACTGTTTAATCGACATTTCACGTGCATTAGGACAGGGCTTTGAGTTATGATAATTCAACCAGTAATAAATTAATTGTATTGCCTGTTGAACAGTTGGAATTTTATTCTTTACTGATTTTTCATACAACTTCTTGTGAAACTTTTCGCCTCTGTTTAATCTCGGAGGCTTTTCACTAATCGAAGTGCCTGTATATGAATTCATTAACTTTTCAAACTCGGCAAACTCTTTGAAAAACCTTTCTATTACTTTTGCTTTTGCATTGTACGGTTTTGCAAATACCGGCTTTATCCCTAAGTTTTCATATACCCCGTTAAACCCTTCTTCATTAAAATTACAATGCTGAAAATATTTAGCTTTGAAAGCTCTGCCGTTATCCTGATAAACAATCTTCGGAATTTTTCCGAGATTTAAAATTGCGTTTCTTAATGCACTTGCTATACACTGGGTATTCTCAGTCATCATAATCTCGTAACCGACCAATGCGGTTGACTTCCAATCTAAAAAGCCAACGAGTGTTGCTCTCGTTGGCTTGCCGGTAAACGGATTAATGACTTCAAAATTAAGAACGTGTCCGTCAGCGACTAAAACATCTCCGACTTCTATCTTAGATAAATCACGCTCAATGTATGGTTCAACTTTGTCATTCAAGGCTTTTTCTCCTTCACGCATAAGAGTCCAAACATCAAATTTCGTATCTTTAAAATGGTTCGCATATCTTCTGAAAGTTGACTCGGACGGAATATCCTCACAGCCTTCATTCTCTAAAATATATCTTGTTAAAGAAATAGCTTTGCTTATCGTGATTTTATTCGGATGAAGCAGAAATTTCATTAAAATTTGCTTCATATGCTCATCAAGAGAACAATCATACTCATCATATTTTGAATATCGATATTGTGGCATTAGTGCCTCAAACCCCATTTCATCGTAGGCTTTAATCCATCTGTCAACTGTTCCTCTTGATACACTTCCGATAAATTCATAAATCTTTTTTAAATACAAACCACTGTTATACAGTTCTAAGAAGTTTTGCATTGCTTCTTTTCTTGTCTTGTATCTCAAGCGAAAGTTCTCAAAACCTTTAATTAAATCAACACGAGCAAGAGCTGTCAGTCGAGCTTTCTCTGTAACAAAAGATGCTGCTTTGTTATTAAGAGGAACCAAAGGATGGAATTTATTTTCATCCATCAATTTATGCTGTAATTCAGGCTCAAGAGATGTGACAAGGATTTCATAGCTTGTTCCGCCTTTGACCTTAACCTCTCTGTAAATATACTTGCTGAGGTTGTTTCTTATGGAACGTGTGCTTTTCAGCCCTTTTAGTTTTGCTATTTTTTGTATGGGTATGTACTTATCTTCCATACCCACACATTAGCTCCAAAGTCGGAAGATTGGAGCTTTTTTACCGACTTATATGTCTATTTTGAAACATGTTATATAATTAAGAAATGAATAAATATAATCAATATCTACAGGTATTTAATAATAATTCCTTGAATGAAAAAACTGACAAACTGGGATATCAAGAAGATTGGGAAATAATTTTAGCAGGATATTTATTAGAAAATAATATTGACTTAAAACGGCATAAAGATGATTTACATTACTTAGATTTTTATTTTCAAAATGGAACAGATAATATCCATATAGAGGCTGTTGCACCAACCGCAGGAAATGCCAATAATAAAGTAAAAGAAGTACCTGTTATAAATAAACTATCTGAGCAGATGGATTTTGAATCAGGAATTAGAGATGATGACAAAATACTTGCTAGATTTACGAATTGTATAGTTAATAAAATAAGACAGGCAAATACTAAAAATATACCAAATACCGATTCAATAATATTGGCAATAAATACAGATAAAATTTTAGGAAGTTGGGAGAGTTCAGAAGAGATGCCTATAATACTTCGTTGTCTATATGGCATAAGTGCTCCATTTATTACAAGAGATGGTGCTATGGGTTATACATATTGCGATGAACTCACTAAAAAAGATAGTACATCAAAAATTAAATTAGGATATTTTAAAGAACATTTATTCCCATTCTCTGGTATTATATGTTCAGGTATAACAAAAGATAAAATAAATTATTCTGGCATTAGTAGTAAAGATTTTATATATTATCAAAATCCATTAAAGCCAGATTTAAGGAATGTATTTGCAAAAATTATGACAATAGATGATACCAACTTCCAACAAAAAAGTACCGACTAGTTGTGAAATATTTCACAAGATTTTTGTTAATTTTCAAAAGTCCATCGATAAAATTGCAGATACTTTGAGCAAAATCGCCACTTGTGGCTAAAAAACAGGCTATGCTTTGTTTAAAGGCAAAAACTTTTGAGGACAGTTGGTGTCCATTTCATGGACTTTTGAGTACTTT
>ERZ1643251.574-NODE-574-length-50817-cov-18.593141_pt1 | contig 50817 bp, 38 predicted proteins | sample MGYA00579261_ERZ1643251 | MGnify/ENA primary metagenome ERZ1643251 (study PRJEB29033, sample SAMEA4952267) | chicken gut metagenome | biome: Broiler Chicken; feature: Gastrointestinal Tract; material: Caecum | place: Ireland | collected 2018 | study: Broiler...
CGAAGCCCGCCTGCGCGAGGAGATCAAGCGCGGCGTGCAGACCATCCAGTACCAGGTCGTCACCCTCATGACCACCAACGGCCAGGCGCCGTTCATCACGGTGTTCATGTACCTGGGCGAAGCGGGCGAGGACCAGCGCCTCAAGGCCGACCTTGCCATCATCATCGAGGAGATGCTGCGCCAGCGCTACGAGGGCGTCAAGAACGAAGCCGGCGTGTGGATCACCCCGGCGTTCCCCAAGCTGATCTATGTGCTGGAGGAGGATAACATCCGCGAAGGCACGCCCTATTTCTACCTGACCAAGCTGGCCGCCAAGTGCACCGCCAAGCGCATGGTGCCGGACTATATCAGCGAAAAGAAGATGCGGGAGTATAAGCTCTCCAAGGGCGAGACCGAAGGCCACGGCGACGTGTACACCTGCATGGGCTGCCGCAGCTTCCTCACGCCGGACCGCAGCGGCAACGGCTGGGACAATGTCGCCAACGCCAAAAACTATGACGGCAAGCCGAAATACTACGGCCGCTTCAACCAGGGCGTCGTCACCATCAACCTGGTCGATGTGGCGCTGTCCTCCGGCGGCGATTTTGACCGCTTCTGGAAGATTTTTGACGAGCGGCTCGACCTGTGCCATACTGCGCTCATGTGCCGCCACAACCGCCTCAAGGGCACCCTGTCCGACGCCGCACCCATCCTGTGGCAGTACGGCGCGCTGGCCCGCCTGCAGAAAGGCGAGCCGATCGACAAGCTGCTGTACGGCGGTTACTCCACCATCAGCCTGGGCTACGCGGGCCTGTACGAATGCTGCAAGTATATGACCGGCAAGAGCCACACCGACCCGGCCGCCAAGCCGTTCGCGCTGCAGGTCATGCAGCACATGAACGACGCCTGCGCCAAGTGGAAGGCGGAATCCAACATCGACTTCAGCCTCTACGGCACGCCGCTGGAATCCACGACCTACAAGTTCGCCAAGTGCCTGCAGAAGCGCTTCGGCATCATCCCGGGCGTGACCGACCGCAACTATATCACCAACTCCTACCATGTGCATGTGTCGGAGCAGATCGACGCTTTCACCAAGCTCAAGTTCGAGGCGGACTTCCAGAAGCTCTCCCCGGGCGGAGCGATCAGCTATGTCGAAGTGCCCAACATGCAGGATAACCTCGCGGCCGTCATCCGCGTCATGCAGTTCATCTACGAGAACATCATGTACGCCGAGCTCAACACCAAGAGCGACTACTGCCAGGTGTGCGGCTACGACGGCGAGATCCAGATCGTCGAGGACGACGGCAAGCTGGTGTGGGAATGCCCGCACTGCCATAACCGCGACCAGAACAAGCTCAACGTTGCCCGCCGCACCTGCGGCTACATCGGCACCCAGTTCTGGAACCAGGGCCGCACCCAGGAGATCAAGGACCGCGTGCTGCATTTGTAAGGGTAAAAATACAGCTGTTGTTTTCCTTTAATTATATCTGCGATAAACTAATTATATCTGCGATAAGCGATATTTTTAGATATTGCTATCTTTAATTATATTTGCGACAGGCAAAACAGAAAGAAGGAAGCCATCCCAAAGTGGTGGCTTCCTTCTTTTCTTTTTATGCAATTATGCAGTTCCAAGAACAGCGTTTAATAAATCTTCATGAGAAGGGGCTTTCCTTCGTACTGACTTTTTTTGCTTCTGAGATTGCAGTCTCGCAAAGACCTGTTGAATAAAATCGCTATCAGCAATTGACGACACTTCTACCCCGGCAGCAATTTGCTTACACGTTTTTTCAATCTGTTTTTCATCGTACATAGAACCTACAACTTGTTGGATACTGGCAATCGTGCGGCGAATCAGTGAGGATATATCGATTTCCTCTGCGTTCTGGACGAGATGCTGCATAACTTCCTGCTGCTTGGCCTCACTCAATTCGCGCTCGTAGAGTTCCTTGCTGCTATGCATGATTTTTTCGATTTGCTCCTGCACGCCAGGTTCACTCGCACGTTCAAGTAGCAACTTTAAGTTCGGGTAACGCCGCTTCGAAACCGCAGCGACAAATTCAGGACTGATTGATTTCCGATTGGATTTCAGATATTCGTCTTGTACCGCAATGTGCAAAGATACCGCTTGGTCGATAATCCCTTTGGCTTCTTCGTAAAATGCTTCCACCAATTCTTCCGTGAGGTCAATATGTTCATCAAACCACTGGTAACAAAAAAGCTGGCTCATAACATAAGAAAAGAATTTTTTATTTCCACAATAACCCGAAGCATTGATTTCTCGGCCAAGTCGACGCGCAGTTCTCTGCTTTTTGAACATTTTAACGTAGGCTTCCGTTGTGCCGATTGCACAGAAAGCCATCTTCGTTTCATTTGTAATGACCATCAGCGATTCAAAACTGGATTCCTTTGTTGAGCTGAAATCAATGAGCTGAATTTCGTCTAAAATGATGGTGCCAATGGCAAACAGTTCAATAAGGTCAATGACCTTGTTCATTTTGCCGGCCAGCGTCTTTATCTTATCGATTTGCTTTTGATAGATGTCGGTGCTCAGCGCAAAGTCGATAGCTTTTCCGATGCTGGAATACAAAGCCGAAAAATTAGAATTGGGCTGACAGGAAATTGTTAAATAGACGATTTGGGAATAGACCTCTCCTTCAATATGATGTCGGATGACCTGCGGGTAGCGGCTGGACAGGATTTTAATGGCACTTGATTTTCCGCAGCCGGAGAAGCCCAGCATATTGAATCCGGTGTTTGCTGATTCAGAAACGTCGCCCACCAATTTGATTCTTTTTACACCGTCCTCATACACTTCGCGCGGCCTTCTAAGACGGTAAGAATCGCAAAGTGTGCGGTAAAACTCCATTTCCAATTCCTGTTCAAACGGAAGGGCCACACGGACGGCACGAATCTGATTGACCAAAAAGCGTCGGTCCAAACGAGGAAGCAACTTTTCGGCTACATCATATTGATTTAGTCCATGCGTATAATATCGTGCGACCTCGTCGATATTGGTGAGTGGATACGGCAATGCTTCGATATAAGGGTTGCCAACATCCACAGGCGCTTTTGCTTCACGATAAATTGCGTCTGTCACCGACCCGTTTCCGCCCACAGGATACTCTTGGTTGCTGTATTCGTACACTATATTCATTCGCCAGGTGCCTCCTCTTCATTGAAGTCCCTAAGAGCTTCTCCCGCTGTAATAGGAAGAATCGGAATATTTCTCTCTTTCGAAAGAGATTGTACAGCTGATGCTTCCATAATCGTTTTCTCTTCAGGGATTACTGGCATTTGCTGCGCACGAGCTCTTTTCTCTGCTGTACGATTCTCTCGCAGGTTTTCTGCGGAGGGACTAAGATGCCGCTTTTGTGCTTCGGAAACAATTTTTGCTTGCCGGTCACGAATGGCGATATCCATCTGTAAATTTGTTTCGCGCCCTATAGCGTCATCACTCTTTTTCTTGTTGCGAAGTGCATTGTATTCTGACAAAGTCATCCCCTCGTAATCTTTCATGCCGGTCTTTTTGTAATTCAGAGATGCAGTCATTAGCTTCCCTTCTCGAATATAATATAGATGGGCGATATTGCGTGGGTCGATGCAAGCACCCTCTAATTCCTTCCGACCATGAGTAGATGCCAAGTACATATCTCGCAGCAATGATTCATCTTGTAAATTTATATAGAACAATCCTTTGAAAGAGATTCCTGTGCGACCGACAGAGGCTTTGATAGGCAATAAAAGTGAGTGGCGGAACATTGCTTCGTTGGTGATAGGGCGAGGACTTCCGTTCAATAATATGCCATACTTCCAAAGGTCAATTGGTCTGGGCTCTACATTCTGCTGACGCATATCCTTTGTCAACGGGTATTTTTCCATATATTTGCGGTTGTGCCCGACGATGTAGGTGATTAAAACAGCCTCAAACTCATTGATGTTGAGGGTGGCCTCCTGATGGTGGTTAGAGCCATATCGCTTTTCAATCAAGCCTTTGCCTTCAAATAGCGAATTCTGCGCGGCATGAATTTGGTGAAAGACCTGCTCAACCTGACCTTTCAGTGAACCTGTTGCAGGAGAAACCAATTCTTTTGCGATACCCACTTTGCAACAAATCTCATCCATCGCGTGAGAAATATATTCGGCACCATAATCGCTACGAAGACGAAGCGGTAAGATTTTAGACGGCCATTCGTCTGGTCTGATTTGAATTCCGAAGCGGTTACATAATTCTTGTTTGTTATCCAGAAGATTCAAAAAGCAGTTGGTGATTCCCTGTATGCTGTTGTTGTCAAAAGCAACGGAGTAGGCAACAATCATACGGGTATATACATCTATCATAACATATACGATGGGGCGACCGACCGTCACGGATGGACTTTCGACTGAAACCAACGAAAGGTCAATTTCACATTCATCTACTTCCCACAGGTCGCCTGGTCCCATAACGCCCTGCAAATTGTCAGAGAGTAAAAGCCGTTTGTTGTTCCGCTGCTCACGAGCGGACGTTTTTGCTTTGTCCAGCTGTTCTTGCGAAATTTTTACACGAGAGAAGTTCTCAAACTGTACAAGCGTAGGACGTTGGTTTTCTGGTAATATACACACGCGAACGCCTTCAGCGGTTTCCTCCGTATAAGTATAGTGCCTACGAATCATATCACTATAAGCCGCTTTCTTACTTGTAAATCTACCAGAGAGAAATTCTTTGGCTGCCTCTTCGAAATGAGCTTTGACTTCATCCGTAAGAGGAATGCCCTTGCCAGCGATGCTTTTTGGAGGTCTCCCAGACTTTTTAATGTGCTCATAAGGAGCCCGCTCTCCAGTTCGGAGACTCCTACCGTCTATAAGCGAAGAATAGTCAAATCCGCTCTGAAGAAATGCACGGATAGTTCTCCACGTTGTATCTTTCAAAAAGTTCAGTTTCTGCATTTCTTTCTTTAATACCTCTTTGGGAGCTTTTCCGCAGAGGTCAATGTACATAGGACCATATTCATCTATGACGACTTGAAGTAATTCTTTTTTCTTTTGGAAATCCTCTTTAATCTCCAAATTGGGTAAAACAATGTTGGTCGAAGACGCCATTTTTATCATGGCGGTCCCATCCTGAACCCAAGAAATTAAATCGTTCGCAGAGTATAGCAAGATATTTAGTTTTTTTGTATTCATCTCACAAAGTGAAAACAACCCGGCTTTGTAACCGATGACTCTGTATTCTGTCTTATCAATCGTGACGATATCCGTGACACGGATTTCTATTTCAGCCATCTTCTCAGTTCTCCTCTATATTTGTGAAGCAAGTCTCGAAAATTTAGCGGCTTAGTCATATCTACAGAAATCAGTTTTCTGGAGATGAGTTTTTTCAGTAAGGAAATCTCATCTGGGAGATATTCCGCGTCATAAAAGGCAACAACATTGCGGATGTTGTCGGCCATCGCTTGGTTCATTTCTTCTTTTGTGAGCAGACGAAAGGGTACGCCATGCTTTTCCCAATACATTTTTTCGATATACGCTTTTTCTATAAGTCGCTTTTTAGATTTGAACCCTTCTAAACTACTTTTAACTGAAAGCGCGATTTCCCCGTTGACTCGTGTCACAAGGAAATCAGTCGTCATCACAATTGGGTTCCCTTGCCTGTCCGCCGGATGCTTGATGCCATAGTTTTTCGCAATCTGCATCGTTTGCTCAAGCTCGAGAGGAAACTGCTCTCGTATATCTAAATTATTGTCGTCCCAGCGAAGCAGATACCAAACGATAGTCTCGCCTTGGGATAGAAGTTGTATCTGACGCCCTGTTTTCCAATCGATTGGGTTCGATGTTGTTCCTTTAGAACCGAACTCACCTGTATATATCCAGGGTTTATAGTTGACACCTGTTCCCGTGCCTCGATGTTCGCGGATTTTCCTCGCCTGAGACGTTTTTTTCATAACCTCACGTTACCTCAAGTTTCTTTCAATTTGTATTTTCCACGACCTGACTTTTCGGCTAATCCGACTTTTACTAATCCCTGAAGAACACATTTCGCATTGCCATAATTAACGTTGGCGAACAGCTGCATTTCTTTAATAGTGACAGTTCTATTGGATTTGTTTTCCATATATTTAACAAATGCAGTTCTTCTAATACCGGTCGACCTTCTTTTGCACATCGGACAAGTTGGATTTCTTCTGAATTCGTAAATATTGCGAGAAAATTCAAATCCGCAATTATGGCGAATAATAAAGCTTGCTGTACTGGCCCTGTAGCCCGTTACATATTCAAATTCTTTGTTGATTGATTGCACTTCGGCTCGCACGCTTTCTTCTGTTCTAATAAATTGGGGCTTACATTTTTTGCACCATGGCCGAGTTAAAAACTTTTTGTATCCAATCGTAAAAGTGCGACCGCAATCCTTATGGAATAATGTCGCGGTTTCGTTCTCATATTTTATCAATTGAAAGTTCCCAAATTTATTGATTGTTTTCTGTATCTCGTTTGGAGTGTGGTAATAGTTACAAATACAACGAGTGCCCTCCAAAAAGGAAAATGCTCGCATTTCTATTACTTTCCCACATGTATGAAGAAGTTGGACTTTTTTGCCAAGGCCACGGTACGGAGAAATCAATTTATAACCGCCAACATGGTCTACATAATTTTCAAAGCGTTCTTCAGCTTTCATTTCTGCCTGGCATTTTGGACACTGAAACCCCAGATTAAATCCATTTGCATTCATACAAAATTGCGTCCCGCATTGATGGCGAAATTCTGAGATAGTACCACCTGTATGAAGAATTTCATATCCTGCAACAGGTTTTACCTTTTCGCTTGTTCCTATGAAATGATTCTTGATTTCTTGAACACTCACATTTTTCATTAGTTGTGCGATTCCTTTTGCGAAACCTATATGGGGGGTGAGCGTTACTCCATATTGAGCAGCGACTCGTATCAGTTGCTTCACATTACAATCGATTTTTGCACAAAGAAATTCATGTGCGTATTGAGCGAAATCGATATCGTTCTGTTCTACTGGAGCTCCGTCCAGAGAACACTTATGCTTCCAGCACGCCCTTACGCCCGGAAGATTGTGTGATATTCGGATGTATGGCTCTTCTTTTTGACATTCTTCGCATATGTGAGTTTCTTTTATGAAGCGATTGATTGTACCCCCTATTGGGTTTCCAAAAGCGTTTAACAGGATTTGAGTTTGACGATAATCCGTAAGAAAGGGGGCTACAGCGGGGTATTCGGTTTGATTGACAAATAGTTCATAAGGAGACATTCCACTTACTTTACAAAAATAGAGAAGATATAAATTTGTGCAGCTCGACGTATTCGAAATTGACTTTAGCATTTTATGAGGAGATACATATGATTGGATAAAACACCTTACGTCATCAATACCATTTTGTATAGAAAGTCTGGTAAACCAAGATGAGATTAGCTCATCTTCAAAAGGCTTCAAAAGAATACCTATCATACATAGCTCCTCATTTTTGATAATCGTATCCAGAGAAACAACTATTTGTTGTTTTTTGATTATACATCAAAACGAAATCCAAAAATAGTGTAATTATTAAGAAACGTATGGTTATTTATATATATTTTGCGTGTTTGTTTAGTTTTTTATGGTTATTTGCTGACAGAAACTTTTACCTATGTTATAATATGGATAGTAATTATTACACTTCGTGAGTGATGTTGCCTAATGTGTGGGGAGGTGTGCAAAGTGTCTCGTAGAGAGAAAAGGTACGAAATAGATACAATACGTACCCTCCAATTAGGTCTTGATGAATTGGATGTTCTAGCAAATTGTGGTGATTCCCTTACATTTTATGTTGTACCTAAAGTCACTCTTCCCATCAAATGTCCATATTGTGGTGGGGAGAAAGCTAACATACATATATTGCGAAATCGAACTCTTAGAGATGTTTTGCTGGATAACAAAGGCATGGGCAAATTTATAGAACTGCACTTTCAGTTCAAAAGCTATTTCTGTTCTAATTGTCAAACTACATTTACGCCCAACTTTTGTTTTGCTGGCCCAAAATCTCGAATGACGCGCCGTTTTGAAGATTTTTTGGTTCGTGAAGCGATGAGCAACTCCTTAGAAAGTGTTTCGAAAACAACAAATGGAATTGTTTCGGCAGCTGCTATCAAATCAGTGATTGACCGCTGGATACAAGCGAAGGACGCTACACGACTCCCTAGGTACACGGCGCAAACCTTGTGCCTTCTATCTTACCAAAATGTCCAATCGTACGGCCTTTTAGTGCTAAATGTTGAAGATGGTCAGGCATATTTAGTTGATGTTTTACCGGAAATCAGTTCTGAAGCAATACGTGCTACACTTCGCAAATTTGAATTGCACCGCATTCGGCAGATTGTTGTTGACTTAACGGAAGTAATTTGGGATGTCTTAGCTGAAATGCCACCCCATATTGATTGTTTAGTAGACCCCGGTTTTCTATATAGCTTGGCACGAGAAGAGCTATATGCTGTGGCTCAAAAAGATGCTAGATGGCTGCCTATGAATAACAAGCTAGAGGTTATCATGACACCTAGAAGCAAAATATTAGCAACACAACAATATACATTAAGTCAAACACTCAATCGTCGCCCACATTTGGCCGAAATGTATAATGCCACGGATAGTTTATATACAATTTTGTCTACCGGATGGTCTAAACAACGGCTGTTAGATTGGGCAAGTTCTATTTGTACATATGGGCCAGGCCCTATTGTTTCTATTGCGCAAAGGTTGTTGATTTGCCTTCCTAACATTACAAAATATGGGCAGACAAATTTTTCGGCAATGTATTTTAGTTCGATTGGTGAGCAAATCAGTCGTTATATACAGCAACTACGCCCATGTTCCGCCGCCTTGGAAAAAGCTCGACTTTTGTATCTTCTCGCTCCAGACACTATTCAGAGTGAAGATTCTTCAACGCAGCTTTTAGGTATTTCCGTAACTCGGATTTTTGATATGCTAAAAGAACAGAAATGCAGACAGGAAAGGATTTTTTGAACCGTGACACAGAGTAACGCAAAGATTGCCGAGGTCGGCAAGAACGCCCGTGAAAAAGAAGCTCTTATTTGGAATATCGCCAACAGCCTGTTTGGCGCATTCAAGCCCCACGAGTACGGCTTGGTCATTCTTCCCATGGCTATTATTAAGCGTTTTCACGATTGCCTGCTGCCCACACTGGATGCCGTTTGGGAGCAGGACGAAAAGCTCAAAACTATGCCTGCGGAACTGAAAGCAGGTTTTCTGAAGCGTGCATCCGGCTATGAGTTCTACAATACCAGCCGGTTTACCTTTGCCAAACTCCAGGCCGACCCAGAAAATGTTGCGGACAACTTTCGAGACTATATCAATGGTTTTTCGGAAAACGTGCAGGACATCCTGACACGCATGAACTTCAGTGCCGCCGTGGACCGCATGGTAGAAGCCGGAGCGCTGTATCAGGTCGTCTTGGATTTTGCCTCCGACAAAGCGGATATGAGCCCCGAGAAGGTTTCTACCGTGGATATGGGTTACATCTTCGAAAACCTTGTCCAGCGTTTTTCCGAATCGTACGACGAAGAGGCCGGTGCTCACTTCACCAGCCGCGACATTATCTATTTGATGTGCGACCTGTTGACCACGGGCGAGGTGTTGACTCCCGAGGAACAGCAGGACGGTATTCATCGCACGGTTTATGATATGGCGATGGGCACCAGCCAGATGCTGACCTGCATGGAAGAGCGCCTGAAAATGCTGGATTCCAATGCCGACATCAGTACCTTCGGTCAGGAAATCAATCCTTTTACCTTCGGCATCGCTAAGGCAGATATGCTGATTCACGGCGGTGACCCGGACAATATGCAGTTCGGCGACACACTTTCCGACGACAAATTTAAGGGATACCAGTTTGATTACTGCATTTCCAACCCGCCTTTCGGCATCGACTGGAAGCGTGAGGCGCCTATTGTGGAGGCTGAATATAAGAAGGGCGATGCTGGTCGTTTTGGTCCTGGCCTTCCCAGTAAGAGCGATGGCCAGATGCTGTTCCTTCTCAACGGTGTAAAAAAACTGAAGGACACCGGCCGTATGGCCATCATTCAGAACGGCTCCAGCCTGTTTACTGGCGATGCCGGTTCCGGGCCGAGCAAAATCCGGCAATATTTGATTGAGAACGATTGGCTGGACGCTATTATTCGGCTTCCAGGTAACAGTTTCTACAACACCGGCATTGCCACCTATATTTGGATTGTCACTAAAAACAAGCCTGTCGAACGGGTTGGCCGGGTTCAGTTGATTGATGCCAGCAAATGCTACGAACCCCGCCGCAAGGCCATCGGTAACAAGCGAGTTGATATTACCGATGTCTGCCGGGAACTGATTGTCCGCGCCTATGGTGAATACCATGACGAGACATACACGATTCAGACCTCGGAGGGGCAGCACACCATCTGCAAGAGTAAAGTGTTGGATAGTGTCACCTTCGGATGTAACAAAGTCGTGGTGGAAAGTCCGTTGCTGAACGAAGACGGTACAAAGGTTCTCAAACGCGGCAAGCCGGTAGCCGATGCAAGCAAACGAGATACAGTCGATGTTCCATTGGATATGGATATTGATGAATATATGAAGAAGGAAATCTTACCTTTCAATCCTGACGCCTGGGTGGACACAAGCAAGACCAAGGTGAAGTATGAGATTCCGTTCACCCGAGTGTTTTATGAGTACACCCCTATCGAACCGGCCGATAAAATTGCCCGCCGTATCGAAGCGCATGAACATAGCCTCACACAGAAATTGCGCGAACTGTTTAAGGAGGACTACAACAAGGATGGCGAGTGATTCTATGCAAAATAGTGTACGACACTACGAGAATATGCGAGACAGTGATGTTGAATGGATTGGAATAGTGCCCAGTGATTGGAAGCTATCCACAATCGGTTCTGTTTATCAAGCACGTAATACAAAAGTAAGTGATACGGACTATCCACCTCTATCTGTGACAATGAATGGAGTGGTCCCTCAGCTTGCTGCGGCTGCAAAAACAGATGCTCACGATACAAGAAAATTAGTCAAATCTGGGGATTTTGTTATCAACAGTCGTTCAGACCGTAGAGGCTCGTGCGGAATATCATCTTATACAGGTTCCGTTTCATTAATAAATACAGTCTTAGAGCCTCGCGAAAAAATGAGTGCTCAGTATTATGACTGGCTTTTCCATACTGTACAATTTGCCGATGAATTCTATAAGAACGGGCACGGCATTGTGGATGATTTGTGGACAACTGGTTGGCAAGAAATGAAACGTATTATTATTCCAATGCCATCATTGTACATACAAGAAGAAATCGCTGCATTTCTCAACAAAAAATGTGAGCAGATAGACTCTGCCATTTCACAAGCCAAAACCAGTATCGAAGAATACAAGGCATGGAAAGCCAGTATTATCTACGAAGCTGTTACCCAAGGCCTTGACCCCAGTGTTGAAATGAAGGACAGTGGCGTTGCGTGGATTGGAAAAATTCCTAATCATTGGAATGCTACAAAGATAGGCAATTTTGTTAGTATTCGTTCTGGTATTACACTAGGAAAACGGTATACATCTGAAAAGGCTTTGATTGCACGTCCCTATTTACGAGTTGCTAATGTTAAAGCTGATAGGCTCGCACTTGATGATGTAGCAACCATTATGGTTACCCCCGAAGAAGCAAAAAAATACGAACTTGTGCCAGGGGAATTGCTTATGACAGAGGGTGGCGACCGAGACAAATTGGGGCGCGGCACTATCTGGAATGGAGAAATTCCTGGATGTTTACATCAGAATCATGTTTTTGCCGTCCACGTAAATGAGAAATATATGCTCACGAAGTATCTTGATTACCTTACAACGTCTCCTGTAGGTCGTGAATATTTCGATTTGACGGCTAAGAAGACCACCAATTTGGCAAGCACAAATTCGTCTACAATTCTTCGCTTTACGGTGCCGGTTCCACCGATATCAGAGCAAAGGGACATTGTTGCTATGCTAGATACCAAATGCAAAATTCTGGATGAGATTATTCAAGAAAAAGAAGCCCTTGTCCGAGACCTTGATGCCTATAAAAAATCCCTCATTTACGAGGTTGTGACAGGAAAGAGGAAGATTTGCTAATGACAAATGACGAATACAGTTCTGTAGTTCTCTCTTCAGTTAAGGAATTGCAAGAGCTTCGGAAGCAAGCTGTTTCTCTCGCAAAAGGTGTCATCGGGGAGACCTTGCTTTCAGAAGACCTGTATTTTTGTGCTTCATTGGATAGATGTATTCGTTTGATTGATGGCTTTATTCCTATGCTCCAATCACGCAACTTGACTTGCGCAGGAGTTTTGCTCCGTATGCAAATGGATAATTGTATGCGAACTTACGCTGCCTTAGTTGCAGGGGATAAAGAACTTCTTGTTCAGCATCTCTTGGGTGGAGAACGGATAGATAAACTTAGGGACAAAAAAGGTAACAGATTTTCAGATGGTTACTTAAAGAGAAAAATAGACGAAATTGACTCTGGCTTTGCACAAGTATATGAACAAGCCAGTGGATTTGTACATCTATCTTCAAAAGCTTTTTACCAAATGATAGACAAGTGTGAGGATGGTAAGATAGATTTTCTAATCGGCTTACCTCTTCCTGAAAAACGAAATGCTCCACTGCTAGAATGCACACATGCATATATTCATTATGTAAAGCTTTTTTTCAAATTGATTCAAGCGATGGTCAACCGCAAACGCGAGTATGATTTTTTCGAAAAACCATAAGCTGCAAAAAGGCTTTTCAATAAAATATGTTATTTTCCAATCAGGGAAGTGTGAAAAAATGAAAAATACAACAATTACTCTTGCCTACATCAACACAACAGAAAATCCATTACATGTGTTTTGCAACCTTTTCATATTTTTATTGCAAACCAAGTCTGCCAATGGTCGTATGAGAATTGATGAATTGCAGAACAGTTTTTCCAGTGAATTCGGATTAAAAATTCCAATCCATGTTTTAAAGTCATGTGCAACTGCGTTGGCTAACAATGGGAACGTTCGAAAACTCAGGAGCGGCGGTGGATATCAATATATACAATCAGACTTTGACGTGCAACTGTTTCAAGAACAATTGATTATTCGTAAACAGCAAGAAGATGAGTTGCTTTATGACTTGCAGCAATACCTGCAGGGGTTAAAAGTACAATGGAGTCTTGATGAGACTCGCGAGAATCTATTAAACTTTTTTGTAAAGTCCAACTACGCATATTATTTGTTTACTGACGGAGTAACTGAGAACTGGGAATTAGACCCTGATGACAAAAAAATCAGTAGCAATTGGTATATCTCTCAGTATTTAAAAAAGATTGAACGCGCAAAAGACTCTCGTTTTAATTACGTTATAGATATGACCCGAGGTCTAATGATTTACATTGGCCTGTGTCAATTTCCTGATTACACCCAAAACCTACAGGAAAAATTCAAAGGCACCAAGTTTTTCTTTGACACAAAATTAGTGTTAAGATATTTAGGTTATTCTTGGCCTGAAATGGTAACAGGAACACGAGAACTTGTTAATCTGCTACGTGAAGAATATGGTGGGCAAATATGCATTTTTCAGCATACTTATCAGGAAATTTGCTCAGCAATTTCAACCGAAATTGCTGCTCTTACCCCTGGTAACACCGTAAGAGAAAATTGGGAACTGGAATGTTTTAGACGACTAAATTCATACAAAAAATCTCAATTTTCCTTAGATTTAGAATTCTTAGAGCATAGAATTGTAGAAGAAGAGAAAATCACTATTGAAGATAATGTGGATGTTACAAAACCACAAAATAAGCGTTACAATATCGACCTCCTGGCATTTGTAAATCATATCTGCACAGCGCACCCAAAGTGGAAGAGAAAAGTAGTTGAAAACGATGTCGACTCAATAAATCAAATAAATATTATGCGTCGTGGCAATTATAACACTGCCTACGGCGGAAGCAATAACCTTCCAATATTTGTAACAACAAACTATGCGTTGATTAGCAGTTGTCGCAGCTTCTTCGCAAATGAATACCAAGAAAAAGGTGTTCAATTTCAAATAAACCACTTACCTATAATTGCAGATTCCGCATTAACATATCGCTTATGGCTACCAAAAGCCTCTACTATTTCTGCCGACGTTCCTGGATTATCTCTTTCTAGAATTGTATATGCTGCTCAGCAAGAAAATAGCGTTTTCTATCAAAAGTTCAAAGAAAACCTTAAGGACTACAATGGATATGGCCGAATTTCCATCGATAATCTTTCTGAACATTATAGTTCCAAACTATTCGAAATTGTTGCCCGCAATTCGGATGGTGAATATGAAAACTTTACCGAAGAAGTCTTGGCCCAATCCCTTGATGAGTTCATGAAAATTGAAAATATGAACAAGGACCATGAAATAGCCGCCTTGAATGAGAACTTACAAAACATCTCTGTAGAAAAGACTAGGCAAGAAACTGACCTTATAGATGCGTATAAAAGGTATTATTTAGAGCACATTCCTATTGGCTGCCGGCTGCTCGCTTTACTTTCAAATTTTTGGTGGGCTGCATCTGCTATTGTGGTTGTTATTTTAACATTGATGGTCAATCATATATCTTCTATGAAAGCATCCTCTTGGCTTGGGTATGTAATTTCCGTTATACTTTTTTTAAGCCCTTTCATCAATAAGTTACTTGATAAAATCATAAATCGAAATATAGATTTTATCCAAAAAAAGATTGCGGCTGTCGACAGGCAAATGTATATAAAGTATTTTAACAAACACGCTAATTCAAAAGAGAAAATTTACCAACAAGAGATAATAAGTCGTATATTTGAACACTTGCACATTGCGGAGTAACTTTTTGCCCGGCCACATAGAGAGGAAAACAGTTATGCCAGACAACGAAAAACAATTTGAAACCGATATTGAGTCCTTCCTGATTTCACAGGCCGGAGGCTGGCAGAAGGCGACCGATGCGGGCTATCGCAGTGAGGCCAGCAAAGGCATGGCCCTGGACCTGGAAACGCTGTTGACCTTTGTGCAGACTACCCAACCTATCACCTGGCAGCGGTTTGAGCGGCAGAGCAAGACCGACCCGCAGAAAAAGTTCTATAAAGCGTTTCAGGATGCGGTGGACGCCGACGGCCTGATTGCGGTACTGCGCCACGGTTTCCGCTATCGCGGCATGGAATTTCGCGTCTGCTACTTCAAGCCGGAATCAGCTTTGAATGCGACCGCCAATAAAAATTATCGGCTGAATGTCTGCCAGTGTATCCGCCAGTGGCACTATACCCATGAAAACAAAAACAGTGTGGATATGATGCTGGCCATCAACGGCATTCCCCTGGTGGCGCTGGAACTGAAAAACCAGCTGACCGGCCAAAGCATTGATGACGCCAAAATGCAATGGATGAGCAGCCGGGACCCGCGTGAGGATTGTTTCCGCCTGAACCGCCGGATTCTTGCTTTTTTTGCGGTGGACCTGTACAATGCAGCCATTACCACCGAGCTGAATGGCGAAAAAACGTATTTTCTGCCATTTAACCAAGGCAGCAACGGACCCGGTCAAGATGGTGGCGCTGGCAATCCGCCTACCACGGATGGCGATTACGTGACTTCCTATCTGTGGAAGGAAGTTCTGCAAAAAGATAAACTGCTGGATATTATCCAGAAATTTATCAGCTATCAGGTTGCCCGCGAGCAGGTACGGCAAAAAGATGGAAGCACCCGGCAGATTCTTACCCGGAAAGTCATTTTTCCCCGTTATCATCAGCTGGACGTGGTAAGAAAGCTGATTGCTGAAGTTAAAGAGAACGGCCCTGGCCACAATTATCTGATTCAACACAGTGCCGGTTCCGGCAAGTCTAACAGTATTGCCTGGACGGCTTATCGGTTGGCCAGCCTTCACAACGAAGATAGCGAACCGATTTTCACCTCGGTTTTTATCGTCACCGACCGTACCGTATTGGATTCTCAGCTGCAAAACACTGTCAGTGGTTTTGACCACACGTTGGGAAGTGTCGTCAACATTGACGAGAAGAAAAACTCTACGGATTTGTTGCAGGCAATCCGGGATGGACGCCGTATTATTATCACCACTCTGCAAAAGTTTCCAGTGATTTACAAAGAAGTCGGAAGCACTGAGGGGAAATCTTTCGCTGTTATTGTGGATGAGGCTCACTCTTCCCAGACCGGAACCAGTGCCATGAAGTTGAAAACGGCGTTGGCTGATACTTCTGACGCATTAAAGGAATATGCCGAATTGGAAGGCAAGGCCGAAGACGAACTGGAAAAAGAGAATGACAGGCTGGTCGATGAGATGATTGCTCAAGGACAGCACAAAAACCTGAGCTTCTTTGCCTTCACTGCTACCCCCAAAGATAAAACCTTGGAGATTTTCGGCACTCCGATGCCGGATGGACGCTTCCGCCCATTCCATGTATATTCCATGCGGCAGGCCATTGAAGAAGGCTTCATTCTGGATGTTCTGGCCAATTACACGACCTACAAGACCTGCTACCGTATTGCGAAAAACACGCCCGACAATCCCGATGTACCTTCTGCTCAGGCTACTAAATTGATTCGCAGGTACTCAGAACTGCACCCCTACAATTTGCAGCAGAAAGCCGCCATCATCGTAGAAACTTACCGGGATATTACACGGCACAAAATTGACGGACGTGGGAAAATGATGGTTGTTACCGCCTCCCGTTTGGCCGCAGTACGTTACGTTCAGGAAATTCGCCGGTATATTGAAGCCAACCATTATGATGACTTGGAAGTGATGATTGCGTTCTCCGGCTCTGTAACTGACCCGGATGACCCTACCGGAATTGAGTACACGGAAAATGGCATGAACGTGGACCGCAACGGCAACCATGTGAGTATCAACCAGACGCAGAATGTATTCCATGATGAGGGGAATATTCTGGTAGTTGCTGAAAAATTCCAAACTGGCTTTGACGAACCGCTGCTCCACACTATGATTGTGGATAAAAAATTGCGTGATGTAAAAGCTGTGCAGACTCTTAGCCGCTTGAATCGAACTTGCCCTGGGAAAACCGATACCTATATTCTGGATTTCGTAAACACTGCCGAGGAAATCCAAGCGGCCTTCCAGCCATATTATCAGGAGACCATCTTGGCAGAGGAAATCAATGTTGACCAGATTTACAAAATCCGAGATGAACTGCGCAACTACAAGGTCTATGGTCCGTCTGATGTAGAGTTGGTGGCAAAGATTTACTTTGACCCTAATGCAAAGAAAACAGATAGCGTTCAGGCGCAAGTAACCAATGCCCTTAAACCGGCGGCCGACGCCTATAATGCCTTGAATACCGACCAACGGTATGAGTTCCGTCGCACCATCCGCAAATTCGTGAAATGGTATAACTATATCAGCCAGATTGTGCGCATCTTCGATAAAGAGCTGCACAAAGAATATGTTCTTTGCTCCTATTTGGCGCATCTCATCCCGGATGACCCCAAACAGATTTGGAAATTGGGTGACCGAGTACGCTTGGAGTATTATCGGTTGGAGAAAACGTATGAAGGTTCCATTGAGCTGGAAGAGCATTCAAGTGAATTGAAGCCAGGAACAAAGAAAGGTGCTGGCGGTGGTCAGGAACGGAAGAGCCCGTTGGAGGAAATCATTGAGAAAGTCAATGAATATTATAAGGGCGAATTCACTGAAGGTGACCGCGTGATGATGGATACTTTGCGCCGGAAAATGAGTCAGGACCAAAAGCTGAAAAAATCTGCACGGCAGGATGGACGGCAAATCTTCGAAAAAAATGTTTTCCCCAAAATCTTCGGGGAGACCGCCCAGACCTCTTATATGGAAAACGACCAAGCCTATCAGTCCCTGTTCACTGACGCCGCAAAGTATCGGGCCATCATGACTGCAATGGCAGAAGTTTTGTACAACGATTTGCGTAAAGAGTAATCAATTATGTACACATATTCGGTTTCTAAACGAGCTAAAACGGTGGCACAGCCTCGCGGCGGGTATCTGCCCTTGAGGTCGTTTACTCCCCGCGCCATGCAGGACAACTTTGCCCTAAAGGAAGACGAAAACGTTCATGCCAGCATTGTCGGCCAAACGGTCGATTACATGAGCCGTTTTGTTTCCGGACCAATAACGGCAAAAGACGCCTTTCTCGTTTCGTTGCTTGGCACTGTTCTGGCCGGGCGACCGCAGCGCGGCGAAGAACTCGTTGGCCAAATTAAAGGGCTGGACGACGTTTCGCTGTGTGCCGCCTGCAAGTTGGCCAGCTATGACTCGTATGCTCGTTCATCTCAAGCCGTTCCTCCGACTATATCCGAGCCGGAGCCCAACCATAGTACACTTTTCAACATCCGGCTGATGGTGACCCGTATGGTGCGTTTTTTCGCAGAATACGGACCTGTAACAGCCGACGCATTTTCGCTGGAAGGAGGTTATACCGATATTGTCAGTTGCGGTGACGGTGACTTTTTGACCAGAGATACTTTATGGGACATCAAGACGTCAAAAAGCCCACCCAAACCAAAAGATACCTTACAGGTCCTGATGTATTACATCATGGGCAAACATTCTTGGAACGAATGTTTTCAGACCATTCAAAACATTGGTATCGCAAACCCACGACTGAACCAAATCTGGTTGCTGAACACCGGCATGATACCTGCCGCTGTGATTCAGCAGGTTGAAAAAGATGTGATTGGTTACTGACACACGGATTGCCAAATGGAGGGCTATTTACCATGAAGAACGAATTGTGTATTTCTCGCACGACCGGCGACAAAGCTATGGAACGTCAAGTAGAGCTGTCCAGAGGAAATCGTTTTGAAGAACAGATTTCCTTGACCATGTACGACGCAGAAACGGAAAATGAAGTCGGCTTTATTCACGGCACAATCTATTTCGCGGACGTCTTATCTGAATTTTGCCCGGAAGTCATCCGGCGCGTACAAAGCGACCCATTGACCGACGAGATGACCCGCTCCATTTTGAAACGGGAATACACTTCGCCAACGAACCGCAATGTCCTTATGCTGGCCGAACCCATTGCCATCGCAAGTTACATTTCGCAAGAGGATGTCCTGGAGGCGCTTCAAGAATTCGTTGAAAGCTTTTACGGGTATACTCTGCATGCCATCTACTCGTACAAATTTCCAGACGAGAAACTGCCACACTACCAGTCCGACGGGCGCCAATATGTATTCTATCCTGGCGAAGATATAACAGATGTTGAAGGGCTTCATTTTTACGAGTATGAGTTATAAGTCATTTGATGTCCATTGCTCCCTTCCTTGTGCAGGTAAAAGATAAAAAGCGGGAAAAAAGGTGGATATAGTGCGAGAACATGAAGCTTCCTTGACACATGTAAGTATACGGGATGCAGAACTTGGATGGCGGCATATTACTGTGGAAGAAGCATCCGACCTTTTTCCGCGGCAAACAGTATCCGCGAGTGACCGAGTTTTTATGTGTGAACTCTGTGGGCAATATGTGCCGTTTGCCAACCCAAGTAGAGGCAAACGCTACTTTATGCACAGCCGAGGGGAAGAAAACAAGAATTGTAAAGAACGAGTGCTTCGTTCAAGCGGGTATCCGCTATTGCAAGCAAGCCGTTATCTTTTACCCCTTAAAATCGTTTTTGGCTCTCTTGGGCAAAGTTTTACGCTCGCTATCGGTATTCCTAAAATTGATACACCTGATGCGGATGCTCAAGTGATAATTGTCGGAAAAGAGCCAGAGCCACATCAATTTTTTCTGGCCGAACGAATGGCTGATAAGGGTCTTACCTGGTTGAATTTAGGCCAAGATATAAACAACCAGTATACCATTCGAACAAAAGGTTTCCGAGCCGCTTACTGGCCTGAAAACCTTCCTGGAGTCAACCCTGATGGAGCCTTGTTTGATAGTATCGGCGGGAAAATGCTATATCCTGGAGACGAAGTCGTCGAGGAGCACGACTATTACCTATTGACCGATTCCATGCCTCCATATTGTGGCAGCCTTTATTGTTCTGAAGTGGCGAGAAGCTCAATAAGCGGAAAAATCTGGCGTGTCTACAAAATCAGGGCAACAACTTTTTCTTCGGATACTGTTCGCTATTTTTTACTGCTACATATGCACCTTGTAAAAAAGAAGGTGTCATTGACTCTTTTGTGGCCTCCGACTGTTAATGTGCAGGGAACGGAGTTCCACAATAGCAGTACCATATATGTAGCACATAACGGAAACTTGACTCTCCAATTGTTGCTTTTCCCCACTGGTCAACAGTTACCCCAACAGCGAAATGGCTATTTCTGTGTTGAATCAAACGGCTTTCAGCAAATGGCTGCGGTTCACTATCATGATGGACAGCGGAGTCAGAGCAACCATACTATGCTATGGAAAGGTATTATTGCTAAGGATAATACAGAACCTGTAGTAATAATTTCCGATGGCAATGGGACCCCATTGACTGAATCCGACTATACCAAATTACCTGCAAAAGGCTTTCTCTGGATTTTAGCTCCATTTGATGGAAAAATTATCGTTACGCGCGGAAACAAAGTGCATGACATCCAAGTCATCAAATCTGAAGAGCTAAAAACCGTAGAGGTGTCTTTCGGCGAAACCATCAAGCTCTTTCAAGGCAATGACATAGCCAGAATCATTTCCTTTAGGCGGCCATATCAAGGGCAAGATACTCCGTTTGTCGCCCAATTTTTGCAATTACTTCGGCAACCGACAATGAGATACACTCCGGTCAAACACACCATAGGAAATGTGATAAATCATATTCCCATGAACTCGGAACTCAAACAAGAGCTGTATGTTTGTGTTCGCAATGGCAAAATGCCGACAGAGGCATACCGTTATCTTATTGACTATTTTGCGAATCATAAGTGAAGGCGAGGATGTTGAAATGGATGAGTTTAATCAGGACACGCCCTATTTCGAAGCGGTTTCCTTGTGCGTAAAAAATGATAGTACAGAATGGTGGAGGCAATGGACACGTGTTGCTGACATAGCCGACGAAAAACTATGCGAATGCCAGTTTGATGATGATGAACAAGAAAACGCAAACGAGCAAAAATATGCTTTTTCAAAGCGATATGCACTTCCCCATAAGGTAAGGCAGTATTTTGAAAAAGGCGAGCTTGCCGTATTTGCGTGGTCTGATGCACCGGACCCGGATAGACCGGACAAAATCAAGACAAGTGTAACCTTACTTAGCCAAACTCCCATACTGGTAATTCCTCTTCATGCCAGTACGGCAAAGCAGGCAATAGACATGCTTCATGAAGGAGTTCCGGACGGAAGTACAAGCTATGATGTTATATATACATTGGTTCCATCGGCTATGGGTATGGGGCTGGGCCTACTTTGCCAATCTATGGATATGGAGTGCCAAAATGGAACATATCGGCTAAAGTTATCTGTTTCAAAACTGCCGTATTACAATCTTGGCAAGGATGATATCGTCACAATTCAAGAACTCCGCAAATATCCGGAGCTTCCAAGCTACACGTTCCTGAGAAAGATGAATCCCGGAGTTCCCGATGGAACAATTCTCGCCAAGGACGCATTGGAGATTGTCAAAAGCCGGATTCTTACCAACCAGAAAATGAGCTGGTCTTCATTCCGGGATTTTACGGCACGTACCAATAACGAGTTAAGGTTATTTAAGGCGTTCCTGCAAAATGTCACCGGAAAAGATTTATACCAAGAAATCGCCGACGATATTGGCTGTTCGGTCGAAGTGGCACAAAAATATGTTGAAGACTTTATTGCAAACGCAAATGAATACTTGGACGGGACTGAAATAGATACAGACATTCTTTCAAAGCTCATTGAAGCAAATGATACGTTGCGTACCAAATATACGCAGCAAGTAGAGGAGCGATGGAAGCATGAAGCCAAAGAAAAAATAGAACAAGCCAATAAAGAACTTCAACAAGTAAGGCAGGACCAGAAAAACTGTACTCGCACTCTTGACGAAACAAAGCATCAGATTGAACAAGCAAAAAAACATCTGGCAGAGCTTCAAGGGACTATACAGGAAAATGAACGTATTGCTCAGGATAGCTACCGTCTTGTTCAGGACAAACTTGCAAGCACAAAAGCCAATGTAGCTGAGTTTTTGGCAGAGATGTCTCTGTATATGCCTATCTCCGCGAATGGAACAAACAATAGCCCTAAATCAGCTACCATCCTTCATGGTGACAGGTTGAATGAAGAAGTTGTAGATTTGGTCGATGATTACAATATTGTAATCGCTGAACTTGCGGATAACCTATCTTCGTGCGCAGGAATTACAAAAGAGCGTTCACACCATCTACATATGGCGAGATTTCTTTATGCAACTCACCTGAGACACCAATCGCTATTGCTGGCAGGCCTAAATTCAGAAGAAATTGCGCAAACGCTCTCTGCCACCATTTATGGTCGGTATGCAGACGTCCTGGTTTGCACAGAAGATTACAACGAAAAGGCCAGCACTGAAGCCATGCAAGGAGAAGGCATTCTTCTTGTTCGAAATCCTTTCTGCGGGGATTGGCTCCAAAATTTGCTTCGGGATATGGCAACAAGTCGCAAACAAATCATTTTCTATCACCCCTATACGGAAGATTTGTCGATTGAACCGGAAAGTCTTTTCCAATATCTTATTCCAGTATTCACAACGGATTTCGTAGAACATCAGGCTGAAATAGCAGATGCTACGGGAACAATCTTGGCTCCTGATGGGAAAGCGTTCGTGCCGTCTACCAAACCTGGACTGCGTAGGGACTGGCTGGATTCTCTAAAAATCAGTTCCATGATGCAGAAAAAGATACAGGGCATCCTTTCGGATGTGGCTGTGATGGCGGAAGCTGATGATATGAATAATGCCACAGCAGCCTTTGAATACACCTTACTTCCTTATGCTGCGGTTACCCGTAAGGGAGAGCAGTTTTGCAAGCAAATTCAAGAGTCCAACTCTGTCCCCACAGAAGTCAAATCCCATATTTACCACTTTTTTGACTATGAGGAAGAATAATCGTGCCGTTTGAAGATATTTTTTCCAGCCTGGCAAAAGATTTGTCTATTTTACGTGGGACGAAAGAAGATGTTGATGCCTGGCGGCGTAGATTGATTTACAGTGCATTGGGCAAGCTGGCGCTGGCATCTGTCTGGGATGAGGAAGAGGACCTGCCTTCTGTTCAGCACTTTTCCGCATCAATGGCCGAGAGGCAACCATATTACTTACAAATTCTCGGAGCAACCGCCGATTACCTTGGCGATTCTGTATTGCTCCGCGATGAGCTGTACAGCATCTATTTGAATGCTGGCGCATTCTATCACAAAAAGAACCATCTCGCACCAGCAGTTAGCTCTTCTGCGTCCGATGGTAAGACAATCTTTCTTCGGGGATGCACCCCATTGTCTGCACACCCTATGAGTGGTTTAGGGGAATATTCGATAAATCCAGTCAGTACACAACACTATTATCATTCTGTGCAGGAGATGTTTCAACTTCACCGTCCTTTGATGGACCTTGTGGCAGAATGCGCAGCAGATGCCAATTGGAAAAACGCGGACTTCCCGGAAGATTCAGAATTTCTCACTATGCAGAACCAGAAAAAAGTCGGGTACTGGTCGCAAAAGCCAAATGAAGATATAGCGTTTGGACTAATGCGAGTTCCGCAGGCAGTCAGCTACAATTATTATCTGTACAGAAAATCTTCCAATGAATGGCAATGGAGCCAACTCCAGATATGGCAGACAAATCCCAATAACGGCCAAACAAGTATTCCTGAATGGTTGGCGCTGGCCAATGGTATTCTGATGTCAAACCATTTGTTGCAACCAGTACGCTGTTCGGGAGATATAAACTTGATGACTGTTTCTTTTCCATATTTGCTGCCTCCTATGGAAGAAAACTTTTTCAAGTTATATTCCTGGCCAATGCCGAATTTAACCTTAAATGCATTTTCACAGCGTGTCACACGACAGATGGCAACACCTGTATATCGGTCGTTCAAATCCGTTATGGAATCTCTTGGGTATTTCTTTGAGGAGGAAGCCTGATGGCAAAAGGTGCATATGAAGTTCATAGTTATCTAAAAAGTGAGTTGGAGAATTATATCAAATCACAGTTCTTTGGAAAATCCCCTCTTTTGCTGTCGGCTATTTCTTCTCGTTTGGATGAGGAAGGGGTTCTCTATCAACAGCCCTATATCGAATCGTCTCCAGCCTATGTTACGGTAGAACACGGCTTACAGGCTGCCAATATTCCTGCCTGGATGCGCTCCTTTTTCGAGAAATTGGCGGACGCCAATCTTGGCGTATACACATCACCATTCAAACACCAGATTGATGCTCTGGAAACGGCAGTACAGGGCAAAGATTTGTTTGTCGCAACGGGAACGGGTTCCGGTAAAACCGAATGCTTTATGTGGCCGATTTTGGCAAAATTGACTCGGGAAGCGAAAGAATCCCCCACCTCTTGGTCACAGAGAGGCGTGCGCGTTCTTATCATGTATCCTATGAATGCATTGGTTTCGGACCAAATCGGCCGATTACGCCGTCTGATTGGAGACCCGAACCATAAATTTGTACAGATTTTCCGGGAGACTGCGGGTAATAACGCAAGGCGTCCCCAGTTTGGTATGTACACCGGGCGCACTCCATATCCCGGAAATACGACCTTCTCCGGAACGGATAAAGAGTTGGCAAAAACTTTATCTCGCATGACGAAACCGGATACGGAAGACCAAGAAAAATTCTACCAGACCCTTCTCAAAGAAGGACGCATTCCCGCCAAAGAAGATATGGCTTCTTTTATCGACGACTTGCGGGAAAGTAGACATATCCCCAACAGCGAGGATGCCGAGCTGATTACACGTTTTGAAATGCAGGGATGCTGTCCGGATATTCTTATTACCAACTATTCCATGTTGGAATACATGCTTTTTCGTCCGAGAGAAAAGAAAATATGGGACGATACGAAAAAGTGGTTGGACTCAGCACCGGAAAACAAACTTCTGTTTGTTATTGATGAAGCGCATATGTATCGCGGTTCTTCCGGCGGCGAAGTAGCGCTCTTGATTCGGCGGCTGTTTCATCGGTTGGGAATCGGACGAGACCGTGTACAGTTTATCCTCACAACGGCCAGTATGCCAAACAATACCGACGAAGACAGAATGGCCGTTCATGACTTTGCTCAGGCATTGACCGGCGCAGATAATTATACGTTTACCTATTTGACGGGCGAAAGAGAAACAATCGCAGCCGGGCAGGGAACGGATATTCCATTTATCAAATTCAAACAAGTGACCCCTGAAGAAATTGAAGCTGATGGTGACCAAAAACTCACAGCACTGAATCGATTCTGGTCGGAGCTTCCTGGTGCGCCTACTCCTTTTGCCTCTTTAGAGGATGTATCTTACTGGTTGTATGACCATTTGGTAGATTACGTTCCTTTTCAACTGCTTCTGAAGGAGTGTCGAGGAAATGCGGAGTCGCTGCATGATTTGGCAAAGAAAATTTTCCCGGCTCAGGATAATCAGGAAGCGTTGAACGCCGTCAGTGTTTTGCTGGCAATTGCACCACTCGCCAAGAACAAAAAAGGGATGGTCCTTTGCCCAACCCGGATGCATATGCTGTTTCGCGGAGTCAACGGAGTTTACGCCTGTACAAACCCGCAGTGCCCTCATTCGCATACAGACGGGAAGATTACCCTGGGAGACATTTTCCTTTCGGATGCTGAAGACACGTGCCCCGCATGCCACAGTGCGGTATATGAGTTATACAATGACCGCAAGTGCGGCGCACTGTTCCTAAAAGGATACGTTCTGAAATCGGAAATGGATTCTTATGGCCGCGCATATCTGTGGAGATATTCTGGTCAGGTAATTGATACAAGTACCCTGAAAGAAATTCATTTGTACATTCCCGAAAAAGGATTCGCACCTCAAAACAGAGGAAAGTATCCCCTCCGCCCATGCTATCTGGATAGTCGTAGCGGATTCATCAACTTCCGTGATGATTCAATGGCGGGAAAAGATGGTGTGCTGAAACTGTATTATGCAGACTATTCTGAAAAAGGCCATCCAGACACGATTACATTTCCAACATGCCCGCATTGCAAACGTCGTATGCTTGGCTCTGAACTGACTTCCTTTGCTACGCGGGGAAATCTGTCTTTCTACAATTTGATTAAGGCACAATTTGATGTTCAGCCACCAGTGAAGGGCAAAGAAAACAATCCTCGCTTGCCGAATGCAGGGCGGAAGGTATTGCTGTTTTCAGATAGCCGACAGCGTGCCGCACGGCTTGCACGTGATATGTCGAATGCTTCTGACATGACGGCAGCACGCCAGCTGGCTGTGCTCGCTATTGCCAGAATGCAAAAAGTGACTGAAGAACAATCGCTGAACGATATTTATGGATTCTTCGTACTGGAAGCCGCATTACATCAAGTGCAACTGTATAGCGGAGATGACAGAAACAAATTTGTTGTAAATGATTGTGCAAAAATTCTTCGCGATTACAAACGCAGACAACGTGCAGGACGCCCCTGGCACCCATCTCTGACTATTGGTGATAATGCGCCAGACCAGATGAAAGAGCAGCTTCTCCGCATGTTTTGCGGTGCATATGATACCCTTACTTCTGTCGCTTTGTGCTGGCTTTCCCCTACAGATGAGGCAATGTTTGACGCCGTCGACGAGCTTGCAGAAGAGGGGCAAGAGGTTTCGGAAGAAGAATTTCTGGAAGTGTTCAATGCGTGGATTGATGACTGCTGCGATGAGGTCGCATTGGGTCAGACGATTTCCAATGATATCCGAAGTAACGTTCGAAAAGGGTATGGAGAAAGTGGATATGGCCTTTCAGAAGATTGGACTATGCCCGCAACGATTTGCAAGAAAATGGGGTGGGAGAAAAAAGGAGAAACACAGAGCATTTGGAAAAGAATATTGCAACGCCGTTTTCTTGAAAAAGGAGATTTCAGCAAGTGGTACATTGACCTCACGAAAGTTAAACCCTGCTTTGACTTGAATCACAAATGGTATCGTTGCCCAAAATGCTCAACAGTAACCCCTTACACATTAAAGGGAGGCTGCCCGAACTGTGGAGCTGATATTGACCATCCTATGACAGAAGAAGAACTTCATGCCTTGGATTTCTGGCGCGTTCCTGCCATCTCGGCCATAAGCGACAACCCAATCTATGTGATTGATACAGAAGAACATACGGCACAGCTTTCGTATAAAGACCAAAGTAATGATATGTGGTCAAGAACCGAGCAATATGAACTTCGATTCCAGGATATGGTTCGAAAAGATGAATCGCCCGTTGACATTTTAAGCAGTACAACAACGATGGAAGTTGGTATTGATATAGGCTCCTTGGTTGCTGTTGGACTAAGAAACATTCCGCCGATGCGTGAGAACTATCAACAGCGTGCCGGCCGTGCCGGACGGCGGGGTGCCAGCCTATCTACTATTGTCACCTACTGCGATAATGGTCCGCATGACACATATTATTTTCAAAACCCGGAACCGATGCTCCAAGGTGACCCTCGTCGCCCTTGGATTGATATTTCCAGTGAAAAGCTTATACAGCGTCATCTGAGTATGGTTGCATTGCAAGAGTTCTTGAAACAAGAAGCAAGTAGTCTCGAACTTATGGGCGCAGCAGAATTTGTGGACGAGAAACTGGAGGCATTCCAGAGTTTCCTGCGGTCGTTTCAAATGGTAGACCGCTTCTTGATTCCCGTGTCGTACCACGGAAGCTGTCAATTCAAGGAAACTTTGATAGACGAGCTTCAAAAGCTGAAATTGAAAAAGGAGGCGCACCCAGAACTTTATCAGGTTCCGGATGGCGTGACAACGAAAAGCAAATCGCTGTTAGACGCGCTCTATGAGGAAGGAATCATACCGACATACTCGTTCCCCAAAAATGTTGTTAGTACCTATATTTCGAACCAAGAGGGCAAACAACTTTACCAAGTGGAACGTGGCCTAGATATTGCTATCGGTGAATATGCACCTGGCCGTGCGATTGTCGTTGATAAAGCCACCTATCAAATTGGCGGTTTTTACTATCCAGGCAGCGAACGCAGAAAAGGATGTCTACTCAGCCCTGCAAAAGCTTTCGTTGATGACGAAAACTATTGCAAAGAGGTTGTAGAATGTCAGGATTGTGGATGGTTTGGGCTAAAGGAAGACCACATGAAAGCTTGCCCTTTCTGTGGAAGCCAAAACATTATGGAAACGAAACCCATGTTGCGTCCTTGGGGATTTGCTCCGAAGGATGGCCGTGCAATTCCAGAAGTGCTATTAGAAGAGGAAAGAACCGTCGTTCAGCAGCCGCTTTATTCCACTTTGCCTGAATCAGAAACGATGGCCGAAATTGCAAGCTGTAAGAATGTCCGTATGGCTTCACGAACCAATCAACGAATTATTATGATAAACAAGGGTATCGAAGGAAAAGGATTCACGGTCTGTTGCGATTGTGGCGCAGCCATGCCTGGTGATGGGGTGGATACGCTAAACGAAGTGAATCGTCCGTATATATCCAAGTATATCCGCAGTAATCGGTGCCGGCATACCAATACCAAACAAGTAAATCTGGGATACGACTTTATCACGGATATGCTTGTCTTGGAGATTTACATTGACCCCCAACAGGTAGAAACCGAGCGAAAAGACAATCTATGGCTTGCTCGCGCCGGGACATCTTTGGCCGAGGCAATTCGGTTGGTTATAAGCCGCATTATGGATATTGAATTTACGGAATTGATGACAGGATATCGTGTCCGTCGGAAAGGTCAAGATGTTTTCCTTGATGTGTATATCTATGACAACCTCTCCAGCGGTGCTGGATATGCCGTGGGAGTTGCATCAATCATGCCGGAAGTTCTTCATCAAGTTGATACAATGCTTTCTAACTGTACATGTAAATCGGCTTGTCGCGACTGCCTGAAGCATTACCGTAATCAGAATCTGCATGGCTTGCTTGACCGGCATGCTGCGTTGGAGCTTCTTCACTGGGCAAAGGATGGTACACGTCCTACTATGGCTCCCATTGCAGACCAAGTGCAGATGCTTATACCTTTGAAAGAGATACTTGAGAAAACAGGCATTCGGGTTTCCGTACGTGACGATAAAATCATTCTTCAGCTAGGCAATTCCGTGAAAGAGCTCAGAGTTTATCCGGCCATGTGGAAAAAGCCGGAAGAGCCAGAATGCATTTTCGTAAGCGACTCTTGCTTAAAGTATGCAAAACCATATGCAATACAGCAAATTACAAGTTTCCTATAATTTTGCAAATTCGTTCTTATCGCAAATATAATTAAAGAAAGGAGTTTGCAATCAGTAAAAAAATTGAGCCTTATCGCAAATATAATTAAAGGAAAACGCGGCTAAATCCTGGAGTTTATCGCAGATATAATTAAAGGGAAACAATACCTTCAACAACGAGATCCTGGCTCACAGTGTTACATCTCAAAGAGGAAGCAACAAGCCATACTATCACTGCCTCGAGCAACTGAAAAAGCGGATGGACAAAAGAGAAGAGCAGACGTCCCAGGTAGTCTTCCACACCGACCAGGGAGCTGTCTACTCTTCAAGGGCTTTTTGCCAGGCCCATCACGATTATAACATACTTCGTTCCATGTCGCGAGGGGGAACTCCCACGGACAATCCCATTATAGAGGCTTTGAATGGCTGGATGAAGGAAGAACTCTATCTTGACTTCGATCTGGCCCACTCCCATGATGTTCCGGCGCTTCTCGATGCTTATGTAGACTTTTTTAATAACCACCGTCCTGCCGCTGCATTGGGTTACAGAAGCCCCGTTCAGTTTAAAACCGAACGGGGCTTCTGATAAATATTCTTTTTACTGTCTACTTTCTCTTGACAAGTGCACATCCAGAAGGGACGGCTTCCTTTTTTCTGCTGTATAATATACACCCTGGTCGATCTCCGCGCGGGAGCGGCTTCTTTATTGTTGATTTTCGATTCATGGTTTATAATCTAATAATAGTACAAACATCTGCACAACCTGGCCTGGACCCGAAAGAACGGCGGTTAAATCAAAAAAAATGCAGGGGAGAGAGGAACGGTGCCCATCCGGCTTAATCACCAATTGCGAGAGCAAATATTTCATAACTCCATGACGTTTGCAATTACATATTTTCAAGACGAACTGGCGGAGCTGCCGCATTTGGAAGGTCCCTTACACTGGCACCCGGACTTTGAACTGGCTTCGGTGGAAAATTCAACTTTAGAATATCAGGTCGGGCAGCAGCGCATCGTGCTGGAGCCGGGCGACAGCATATTTGTCAATGGAAATGTATTGCATGGCGTTAAGCAGTTGGAAGGGAATCAACCGGAGCCAATGCCCAACATCGTCTTTTCCGGCAGTGTGGTCGCACCGGAAAGCAGCATCATTTTTCAAAAATATATCAAACCGATCGCATTGTGCGATCAGTTGCCTTTTGTAGTGTTTAGACACAACGATCGCAGTCAGGACGAGGTAAACGAATGGTTGAAAACCATTTATTCCCGTTTGCGCAGGCAGGACGACTGTTTTGAGTTGGCGGTTCAGCGCAACCTGAGCAGGGTGTTTGAGTACTTGTTTCGCAATTTTGAACGCTTACCAAAGACAGAAGTTTCACGAATACAAATCACCGCACAAGTACGCATCCAGAAGATGCTTTCATACATTTATGAGAATTATTCCAATACAGTGACGCTGGAGGATATTGCAAGGGCGGCAAATATCAGCCGCAGCGAGGCAGGGCGCAGTTTCCACGCTTATATGGGGTGCTCTCCTGTTGACGCATTGATCCAGTATCGCCTGCAAATTGCCCATGCGTTACTTGACGACAAATCTTTGACGCTGGAGGAAATAAGCTGCGCCTGCGGATTTCATTCGGTTCGCTATTTCAATCGTCAGTTCAAAAAGAAATATGGCTGCACGCCGCATGAGCTGCGAAGGTTGGGTAAATAGTTCCTGTTCGTGGGGATAATGAGGCTTCAAATTCATTGTTTTTGGTGATATGATACCCAAAAAGTAGGAAGCGAGGTCTGTTAGAGATAACATGGCGGAAAATGTGAATTATAAAAGGACGTTGATAACCTGCTATATCGGTTTCATCACACAGGCAATTGTGGCGAATTTTGCCCCCTTGTTGTTTTTGCGATTCCATAACGAATATAATATTCCTCTTGGGAAAATCGCTTTGATTTCTACCGTGTTTTATATTACGCAAATAGTGGTAGATATCCTTTGTGCAGCGATCGTGGATCACATAGGGTATCGAAAAAGCGTTGTGGTCTCCCAATTTTTGGCCGGGGTGGGGCTGATCGGTTTGGCGGTCTTGCCAAACCTGCTCTCCAGCCCATTTGCCGGAATATTGATCAGTGTGGTCGTCTATGCGATGGGAAGCGGATTGATAGAAGTGTTGGTGAGCCCCATTGTTGAGGCTTGCCCGTTTGAGCATAAAGACAGTGTGATGAGTTTGCTGCATTCCTTCTATTGCTGGGGGGCGGTTGGGGTTGTTTCCCTTTCAACAATTTTCTTCGCCATTTTTGGGATCGAATATTGGTGGGTTCTGGCCTGCCTGTGGGCGCTGCTTCCGTTGTTCAATATTTATAATTTTATGACTTGTCCCATTGAACGCCTGACGCAGGAAGGGAAGGGGTTGTCTGCGAAAAAGCTGCTCGGTATCCCGCTCTTTTGGGGCTTTCTTTTGCTGATGATTGGAGCAGGCGCCAGCGAGGCTTCTATGGCGCAGTGGGCGTCGGCTTATGTGGAATCTGCATTAGGCTTTTCTAAAACCATCGGGGACATTGTTGGGCCATGTATGTTTGCCGTTTCAATGGGGCTCAGCCGTACTGTTTATGGAAAGTACGGACATAAAATGAATTTGGTGAATTTTATGATGGGGTCAGGCATTCTGTGCCTGGCATGCTATTTGCTGGCCGCCGTTTCCGCCAACCCTGTTTTGGGGCTGATCGGCTGTATTGTCTGCGGATTTTCTGTCGGCATCATGTGGCCCGGTTCCATTAGTATTGCATCAGGTAAAATTCCTTTCGGCGGAACCGGGTTGTTTGCGTTCCTTGCTATGGCAGGCGACTTGGGCGCATCAATTGGCCCTGCCGCCATAGGCGTTATTACACAAAACGCAGGCGACAACATGAAAGCCGGAATGCTTGCGGGATGCGTTTTCCCGGCTATCTTGATCGCTTCTCTGTGCCTGATACGGCGCATGCAGTTGAAAAAGTAAGAATATAGAAACAGAACGATTGAAATCCACCCCTATTTTTGCACCCTTCAGCGGTTTTTCCATTCATCTTCAAATAGAATTGAGCCATAGGAACAAAAATGTTATAATGAACAAGGGAGGTGATTTGTCTGAACTACCTTCTGATGAACGCAAATGCGCCTGTTTTGCGCTTTTCCTGTGCCAGGGATGAATATGGCGAAGCAATCGCGCAGGAAAAGGACTGGTTGTCTACGATACGCCCTCTGGGCTACCGAAACCTGCAGTCTTTCCTTGAGCGCCGCCGGGCGCCCAAACACCGCAAGCACATTGACCGGCTGCTCCAGGAATACGGGTGCCAGGACCTTGAAGGATTTTTGCGGGTAACGCATGCCGTATCGCTTAACGACACATATTGGGTCAAAGCGGAGGAGAGCGGCCAAACCTGGGCGGATGTTTCTCTGTACACAAACGACTTTGACGAAATCGTGGCCGAAGCGGCCCTGAATGGCAACTTTAGCAGAGAATCTTTTTCCAGCACATCGCCTGAGTTTGGTACAGACGGAAGATATGCAAAATGCTGGAAACGCGAAGATACGGGCATTTGGCTATACAAAGCCGGCAGCGACACCTATGAACTGGAACCGTTATCCGAAGTATTGGCCTCCCAGATTGCAGCCGTTCTGTGTCCCAAAGCTGTAAGATATCATCTGGACTACAATCATGGCCGCCTCGTCTCAAAATGCAAGCTGTTTACAACAGAAACGGTCGGGCTCGTAAAGGCCGCAGATGTGGTAGGGGACAAACGAACGATTGCAGAGCTTCTGCCGTGGTTTGCTTCCATCGGCGGCGAGGATGAATTCCGCCGCATGTGCATTCTGGATGCAGTCATCCTCAATACAGACCGGCACCTTGGGAATTTCGGCGTGAATGTATGGAATTCGGACCAGAAAGTTTTGGGTATGGCGCCGGTGTACGACAATAACCGAAGCCTGCTCTTCGGCCTGGATGATGACCAGCTTGCAAACCCGGATTGGTACATCCAGCGCCAGGCGCCACGTTTGGGAACAGATTTTATTGCTGCCGGGCGCGGGCTGATGACCAATACAATTCGTTCGGACCTCAAAAACTTGCAGGGGTTTGAATTTGTCGAAACAGATGGAATTCATGTGGAGGGACCGCGGCTTCCTCTCCTCAGCGGTATTGTGAACCGGCAAATAAAAAAGTTGCTGGAATAATTCAAGGAAAACAAGCGCAATCCGCGTGCCGGAAAAGAGCGGCGCGCGGCAGGGGCGGCCCCGCCGGGGCCGTCCCCTTTTTTGCACCCTTCAGCGCGCTTTACCGCGGCGGGGAAATCTGGTATACTGTAAAAAACGCGCCGTATCCCGGTACGGCCAAAGGAGGGGAAACTGCATGGGGTATCAGCAGCGCGTACAAAAGAACATCGAAGTATTTGAGGATACGCGGCAATGGTACACCGCCGACCCCGCGCTGCAGCGCGCCGTGCAGCGCTCCACTGCGGGGACCGTGCTGTATGCGCCGGGGGCGCTGCGCGTGCCGCAAGCAGCGCTTGACCGGTTTTCAGCCTCCGCAGCTGTCACCGTCACCGGCGCGCGCACCTTGCAGGCGGCCGGGCGCTGGCGCGGGGCGCGGGTGGCGGTGCTGAATTTTGCCTCGGCCACCAACCCAGGCGGCGGGGTGGAACGCGGCAGCTCCGCGCAGGAGGAAAGCCTCTGCCGCTGTTCCACACTTTACCCCTGCCTGTGCACGCCGGAATTGTGGCAGGGCTATTACCAGTTTCACCGCCGCCGCGCGGACGCGCGCTATACCGATGCCTGCATCTACACGCCCGATGTGCTCGTTATCAAAACCGACGACGAAACCCCCGCCCGCCTGCCCGCCGAAGCCTGGCAGGCGGTGGGCGTTGTGACCTGCGCCGCGCCCAACCTGCGCCCCAGGCCATACAATGCAATGAACCCCGGCACGGGCGCGCCGGTGCAGGTGGGGGCGGCCGAACTGGGCGCGCTGCACGAGCAGCGGGCGCGCAAAATTTTATCGGCCGCGGCGCTGCACGGGGCCGAAGTTGTGATTTTGGGCGCGTTCGGCTGCGGGGCTTTCTGCAACCCGCCGGAGGTGGTGGCGGCGGCTTACCGCCGTGTTCTGCCGGAATTTTCTCACGCTTTCCGCGCCATCGAGTTTGCGGTTTACTGTCCGCCAAGCCAGCCGAGCGAAAACTTCCGCGTTTTCCGGGAAATTTTGACCTGAAATTCTGCCGTTTGGCACAAACCTGTGCGCCTGCGTCTTGCCGCGCCGGATGCCGCCGCGAAATGCTCGGGACCCAAACGCCCCGGCGGCCCGGCAAACGAAAAGCGAAAAGCCGCGGCCACAAACCAGACAAGGAGGAGACCCCCATGCCGAACACCTACATCGTGGATATCATCGTTGATTTGCAGAACGACTTTGTGGACGGCGCGCTCGGCACGGCCGAGGCGCAAGGCATCGTCGGGCGCGCGGCGGCCACGGCGGCCCAGGCCGCACGGGACGGGCACGCGCTGTTCTTCACGCTCGACACCCACGGCCCCGACTATCTCACCACGCGGGAAGGGCGCGACCTGCCCGTGCCGCACTGCATCCGCGGCACGGCGGGCCACGCGCTGGCCCCGGCGGTGGCCGCGGTGGCCGAAGCCGGCGACCCTGCCTGCCCGCACAAACAGCTGGTCGAAAAAGACACCTTCGGCGCGCGGGACCTGCCCGGGGCCGTCGCAGCCTTCCTGGCAGCACAGGGCCCGGGGGCGGCGGTGGAAAAGTTCCGCGTCTACGGCGTCTGCACCGACATCTGCGTGATCTCCAACGCGCTGCTGCTGCGCGCGTTCTACCCCGAAACGCCGATCGAAATCCTGGCCGCCTGCTGCGCCGGCGTCACCCCCGAAAGCCACGCCACCGCCCTCAAGGCCATGGCCGCCTGCCAGTGCCGGATCGTGGAGTGAGGGAAGGGGAGACCGCCCGCCGCTTTGTCCGGAGTATAAGTAAAGCGCCCCCGCCGGGAACCGGTTCCCGGCGGGGGCGCTTGTTGTTTTGTTGGCGGGGCTTACAGTTCGCAGGGGGCGAAGCCGTCCTTGCCCAGCACCTGCACATGGTCATAGCCGAGCGCCTTCAGCTGGGCGGCGGCTTCGTCGTAGCCGTAGGTCAGCGCCTGGGCCACATGGGCGTCGGCCGTGATCACGACCTCGCCGCCCAGCTCCTTCCAGCGGCGCAGCAGCGCTTCGCCGGGGAAGAAGTCGTCCCGGTAGCCGCGGAACACGCCGGAGGTGTTCACCTCCAGCACGCAGCGCGCGGCCGCGGCGGCGTCCAGCGCGGCGTTGGCGGCCGCTTCGTAGCGCGGCGCGCCTTCGTCAAAAAACTTGTTGCCGCGGTTGATCTTTTTGATCAGGTCAAAGTGACCCAAAATCGTCGGCTTGCGGGCGACGACCTGCGCGACATTGCGGAAGTACGCCTCGGCCACGGCCAGCCCGTCGCCGTCAAAATCGTCGCGGATGCAGGCGGCCAGGTCCGCTTCGCGGAAGTCGATCTCATAATAGCGGCCGGTCTTGGGCCCCTGCACATAGTGCACGCTGCCAATGAAGTAATCGTAGGCGGCCGGGTCGTCGTCGGAATACAGGTCCCACTCCAGCCCGCAGAGGATGTCCAGCTTGCCGGCGTAGCGCTCCTTCAGCTTGGCCACCTGCGCGCGGTACAGCGCCGTGCGGCTTTTGGTCATGCAATATTCAATATCGCAGGGGGTGTGGCTGTGGCCGGTAAAGCCCAGCGTTTTGAGCCCGGCCTTCCAGGCGGTCACCGCCAGTTCGTCCAGGGTGTTTTTGCCGTCGCACAGCTTGGAGTGGACATGCACAGAACTCAGTTTGTATTCGCCCGCCATGGTCACTGCATCCTCTCTTGTTTTACTTTATGGTCTACCACATGGCGCTTTTCCAGCTCCCGCGTGATATCCTCAACGGAAATGCCCAGCTCGATCATCAGTACCAGCACATGGTAGGCCAGGTCGCTGATCTCATAGACAGTCTCGGCCACGTCGCGCTTGCCTGCGGCGATGATGACCTCGGTGCTCTCCTCGCCGACCTTTTTCAGGATCTTTTCCAGCCCTTTGTCAAACAGGTAGCTTGTGTAGCTGCCCTCCTGCGGGTCGGTCTTGCGGCCTTCGATCAGCGCGTACAGCCCTTCCCAGGTAAACTGCTTGAGTTCGTCCGAAACATAGACCGGGTCAAAAAAGCAGCTCTCGGCCCCGGTGTGGCAGGCCGGGCCGTCCTTGACGACCTCCACGACCAGCGCGTCTTTGTCGCAGTCGGCCGTGATGGAAACGACCCGCTGCACATGGCCGGAAGTCTCGCCCTTGCGCCAGATCTCCTGGCGGCTGCGGGACCAGAACACCGTGCGCCCTTCGGCAATGGTCAATGCCAGCGTCTCGGCGTTCATATACGCCAGCGTCAGCACCTGCTTGGTATAGTGGTCCTGCACAATGGCGGGGATCAGCCCGTGGGCGTCGAACCGCAAGGCGCGGGTGGTTTCGGGATATTCCATACGGCAGCTCCTGTTCTGTGTGCGGCGGAAAAAAGCGAAAAAAGAACCAGATGAACAGATAAAACAGATACTTATAGTGTACCTTGAACACGGACGATTTGCAAGAGGGAAATATGCAAAATTCGCGCGCCGGGCCACGCGCCGCGGCGCGGGCGGGTCACAGCCGCATCTCGACGCCCTGCGCGCGCAGGTAGCGTTTCAGTTCGCCGATCTCGACCTGCTTTGTGTGGAAGATCGAAGCCGCCAGCCCGGCGTCCACGCCCGGGTGGCGCAGGAACAGCTCGGCAAAATCCTCCTTTTTGCCCGCGCCGCCGGAGGCGATGATGGGCACCGGGCAGCGCGCGGCCACGGCGTCCAGCAGCTCCAGGTCAAAGCCGTTTTTGACGCCGTCGGTGTCGATGGAGTTGACGACCAGTTCGCCCGCGCCGCGGCGCACGCCTTTGGCCAGCCAGTCCAGCGCGTCCAGGCCGGTGTCCACCCGCCCGCCTTTGGCGAACAGGCGGAACTGCCCGTTCACGCGCTTGATATCGGCCGAAAGCACGACGCACTGGTCGCCGTAGCGCTGCGCGGCGGCGCGGATCAGCTCGGGGTCGCGGATCGCGCCCGAATTGACGCTGACCTTGTCCGCGCCGCACTTGAGCACGCGGTCAAAGTCTTCCAGCGTGTTGATGCCGCCGCCCACCGTCAGCGGGATGAAGATCTCCGAGGCGACTTTGCGCAGGATATCGGTGAACAGCCCGCGCCCCTCCACGCTGGCGGTGATGTCGTAAAACACGAGCTCGTCCGCCCCGGCGGCGTTATAGTAGCGGGCCATCTCGACCGGGTCGGCCATGTCCCGCAGGCCCTCGAAGTTGACCCCTTTCACGACCCGGCCGTCCTTGACGTCCAGGCAGGGGATGATGCGTTTGGTGATCATCGCCGTCCCTCCCGTTCAGCTTTGGCAGCGGCGCACGGCCTCGGCCAGGTCGATGGCGCCGGTGTAGATGGATTGGCCCAAAATCGCCGCGTGGCAGCCCATGGCGGCCAGTTCCTCGAGCTCCTCGAGCCCGGCGATGCCGCCGGAAGCCGTCACGCGCAGGCCGGGGATCTTGAGCAGCGCGCGGTAGAGTTCGAGGTTGGTGCCCTGCAGCGTGCCGTCGCGCGAGATATCGGTCGCGATGACGGCCTGCACGCCTGCGGCGGCGCAGCGGCGGCAGAAAGCGAGCCCCGGTTCGGGCGTGACTTCGCGCCAGCCCGCAACGGCCACAAAGCCGTCCTTCATATCGACGCCGACGGCGATTTTCGGCCCGTACTTCTGCGCCATGCGCGCGGCAAAGTCAAAGTCTTTGACGGCGGCGGTGCCGAGGATGCAGCGGTCGACGCCAAGCTCGAGATAAGCGCGGATGCGCGCTTCGTCGCGGATGCCGCCGCCCACTTCGAGGTAGAGGTCGGTTCCGGCGGCAATGGCGCGGATGGTCTCAAAGTTTTCGGCCGTGCCGTCCTTTGCGCCGTCCAGATCGACAACGTGCAGGAATTTGGCCCCGGCGGCGGCGAACGCCCGCGCCTGGGCGGCGGGGTCGGCATTGTACACGGTCATGCGGTCGTAATCGCCCTGGTACAGCCGCACGGCGCGGCCGCCGCGCAGGTCGATGGCGGGGAAAAGGTCCATCGCAAACCCTCCTTACAGCTCGGCGAAGGCCCGCAGCAGCCGCAGGCCGGTATCGCCGGATTTTTCGGGGTGGAACTGCGTGCCGTACACAAGGCCGCGGCGCACCGCCCCGGTCACGGGCAGGCCGTAGTCGCTTGTCGCCAGCGTGCTGTCTGCGCAGTGTTTGGCATAGTAGCTGTGCACATAATAGACATATTCGCCGTTTTTGACATAGCGGAACAGCGGGTCGTCCGCGCGCCCGGGCGCAATGTCCAGCGCGTTCCAGCCGATGTGCGGGACCTTCAGGGCCGGGTCGCGCAGGTCGGCGGCCAGCGGGCAGACCTCGCCGGGGATCAACCCCAGCCCGGCGTGTTCGCCGTATTCATGGCTTTTGTCAAACAGCAGCTGCATGCCCAGGCAGATGCCCAGCAGCGGCGTGTGCGCGGCCTCGGCCTGCAGCACCGGCACAAGGCCGGTGGCCCGCAGCTTGCCCATGGCGTCGGCAAACGCGCCCACGCCGGGCAGCAGGATGTGGCTGGCCGCGCGCAAGTCCGCGGCCCGGCCGGTCACGCAGACCTCCGCCCCCAGGCTGCGCACGCTGGACGCCAGGCTGAACAGGTTGCCCACGCCGTAATCGACAATGGCGATCATCGGTCATTCCCCCTTTGGATGTTCATAACAGCGGTCGTCAAACCACCGCTGCGGATTGTATTGGATGTACTGCCGGAAGGCGTTCAGTTCTTCTTCGCTGCGGACGACCCGGTCATAAAACGAGCGCTGAAAAAGCGGCCGGCCGGCAGCCCGGGTAACGCGCGCCTTGAACATGCGGACCTGTTGGGACAGGCAGTTCTTTGCGGGACCACCCGCCTGTGTAGGGGACGATGCTTGCATCGTCCCGAGGGTGCTTGCCGGGATATGCAGCAAGAAATGAATGTGGTCAGGCATAATGGTGTAGAGCAGGATACCGTGCCACATCTGCAGATGCCGCTCCACGATCTGTCCCCGGGGGGTCAATTCCACAAAAACCGGAGGAGGCGGCGGCGCAGACTGCGGGCCGATGCGAGCATCGGCCCCTACAGAGCGTGCGGCGCCGGGAAGCGGGGCGTTTTCCCGCGGTGTCGGCAGAGGCCGGATGTGCCCCAACATACAGGCGCGGTCTTTTGTGCAGATGGTGACAAAATAGACCCCGGCCGCCGCGTAATCATACCCCGCCAAACGCAGCGGCTGCCGCACAGGCTTCTTTTCCATCCCCTCACCCCATCGCCGCGTCCAGCGCGGCGAAGAACCGCTGCATCTGCGCCGGGGTGCCGATGGTGACGCGCAGCCAGTTCTGGATGCGCGGGGCGGTGAAATGCCGCACAAGGACGTTCTGCTGCCGCAAAGCGCCGCACAGGGCGGCGGCTTCGTGCTGCGGGTGGGCGGCAAAGACAAAATTCGTGGCCGAATCCAGCACCGTGAACCCGCGCTGCCGCAGCGCGGCCGTCGTTTCGGCGCGGGTTTGGCAGATAGCCGCCACGGTTTTTTGGAAGTACGCCTCGTCCGCCATGGCGGCGGCCCCGGCGGCCTCGCTCATCGAGTTTATGTTGTAGGGGCTGTAGCTGAACTTGACGCGGTTCATGTCGGCGATCAGCCCCGGCTGCGCCACACAGAACCCCAGCCGCGCGCCCGCCAGGCTGCGGGATTTGGAGAAGGTGCGCACCACCATCAGGTTTTCGTATTTTGCCACCAGCGGCAGGCAGGACGCCCCCGGCCCGGCAAAGTCGACATACGCCTCGTCCACAATGACGGGGTGGTCCGGGTTGCGCTGCACGATGCGCTCGATCGCCCCGACCGGCGTCAGCAGGCTTGTCGGCGCGTTGGGGTTGGCAAGCACGATGGTCTCGCCAAGGGCATCGTAGGCGGCCGTGTCGAGCGTGAAATCCTCCCGCAGCGGCAGCACATGCGCGGGCACGCCCAGCAGGTTGCACAAAACGGGGTAGAAGCTGTAGGTGATATCGGCAAATGCCAGCGGCGTGTTTTGGTCGCAGAACGCGCGGATGGCCAGCAGCAGGTTTTCGTCGCTGCCGTTGCCGCACAGGACCCACTCCGGCGGCACGCCGCAGCGCGCGGCGATAGCCGCGGTCAGCTTCGCTTCGGTCAGGTCGGAGTAAAGGCGCAGCCCTTCGATGGTCCCGGCCACCGCTGCGGCGACGCCGGGGGCCGGGGGATAGGGGTTCTCGTTGGCGTTCAGCTTGACAAGGCCGGGCACGGCCAGCTGTTCGCCGGGTGTGTACGGCTCCAGCGCCGCCAGCGTCGGGGTGAAAAATCGGCTCATCGTCGTCCCCCTCCGCTTCACTCGGCCTCTTTGTCATAGCGGATGGTCACGCTGCGCGCGTGGGCGTGCAGGCCTTCGCGTTCGGCAAAATCGGCGATGCGGTCCTTGACCGCGCCCAGCGCTTCGGGCGTGTAGTAGATAAAGCTCGATTTCTTTACAAAATCGTCGACGCCGAGCGGGCTGGAAAACCGCGCCGTGCCGCTTGTCGGCAGTGTGTGGTTGGGCCCGGCAAAATAGTCGCCCAGCGCTTCGGGCACATGGCGGCCCAGGAAGATGCTGCCCGCGTTCTTAATGCGCCCGAGCAGCGCGAACGGGTCGGCCGTGCAGATCTCAAGGTGCTCCGGCGCAATCAGGTTGACCGCCTCGATCGCTTTTTCCAGGCTGTCGGTGACGACGATCTTGCCGTTTGCGTCGATGCTCTCGCGCGCAATGGCCGCGCGCGGCAGCGCCGGGATCTGTGTTTCCAGTTCGGCCTGTACGGCTTTGGCCAGCTCCATGCTGTCGGTCACCAGCACGGCGGTGGCCAGGCGGTCGTGCTCGGCCTGGCTCAAAAGGTCGGCCGCGACCCAGGCGGCGTTGCAGCCGCCGTCCGCTAGCACAAGGATCTCCGAAGGCCCGGCGATCATGTCGATGCCCACCTTGCCGAACACCTTGCGCTTGGCAGTGGCCACATAGATGTTGCCGGGGCCGACGATCTTGTCGACGGCGGGCACCGTCTCGGTGCCGTAGGCCAGCGCGGCCACGGCCTGCGCGCCGCCGCTTTTCACGATCTTGTCAATGCCCGCCACGGCCGCCGCGGCCAGGATGTTGGGGTTCACCCGGCCGTTCGCCCCGGCGGGCGTCGTCATCACGATCTCCCGCACGCCCGCGACCTTCGCCGGGATCACGTCCATCAAAACGGTGGACGGGTAGGCCGCCGTGCCGCCCGGCACATAGACGCCCGCGCGCTCGATCGGCGTGTATTTCTGCCCCAGCACCACGCCGGGCGTGTCGTTGACCATGATGTCTTTATGTACCTGGTGCTCGTGGAAGCGGCGGATGTTGTCCGCCGCCATGCGCAGCGTTTTGATGAAATCATCGCCCACGGCGGCGAACGCTTCGTCGATCTCCGCCTGTGTCACCAGCAGGCTGTCCAGTTCGGCGTGGTCGAATTTGCGGGCATAGTCGCGCAGGGCGGCGTCGCCGCGGGCGCGCACGTCGGCAATGATGCCGTCGACGACCGCTTCCACGTCGGCCTCGGCGCGGATGTCGCGGTTGAGGATGTCCTGCGGGGCGACGGCGTCAAACGAAAGGATACGGATCATAAGGCAAGCGCCTCCTTCATCTTGGTCAGCAGCTCGGTGAGCTGGCGGGTCTTGAACTTGTAGCTCGCGCGGTTGGCGATCAGCCGCGCCGAGATCGGCATGAACTCCTCGAGCACGGCCAGGTCGTTTTCGCGCAGCGTCGTGCCGGTCTCCACAATGTCGACGATCACATCCGAAAGCCCCAGGATCGGCGCCAGCTCGATCGAACCGTTCAGCTTGATGATGTCGATATCGCGCCCGCGCGCCTCATAATGGGCGCGCGCGATGTTCACGAACTTGGTCGCCACGCGCAGCGCGCGGCTCTCGTCGTCGGCAAAGTCCTTCGGCCCGGCCACGCACATGCGGCAGCGGCCCAGGCCGGTGTCCAGCAGCTCATACACGTCGGCGTCCGCTTCGGTCAGGATGTCCTTGCCCACAATGCCGATGTCGGCCGCGCCGTGCTCGACATAGATGGCGACGTCGCTCGGTTTGACGAGGAAATACCGCACGCGGGTGGCGGCGTTTTCCACCACGAGCTTGCGGCTGTCGCCCAGGCCCGCCCCCGCGCCGTACCCGGCGCGCGCCAGCAGCGCATAGGCTTTGTCGCCCAGCCGCCCTTTGGGCAGCGCGATGTTCAGCCAGCCGCCTGCCGCGGCGGGCGGGTCGGCGGAGGGCAGGCGCTCCAGCTCGTCCAGATACAGCGCAAACCCCAGTGCGCAGGCCCCGGGCGTAAAGCGCCGGGCCAGCAGGTCGTACCGCCCGCCCTTGAGCACCGCGCGCGGCGCACCGGCCAGGTACCCGCTGAACACAAGCCCGTTATAATACTCCATATCACCGGCCAGGCTCAAATCCAGCTGCACGCCCTCGCCGTCTGCGCCCAGCTCGCGCATCAGCGCTTCCAGCTCGTCCAGCGCGGCAGCCTGCGCCGGGGTGTGCTGGCGGCCGCGCGCCGCTGCCAGCACACCGGCAAACGGCCCGTGCAGGGCCAGCAGGCCGCACAGCGCTTCGGCCGCGGCGGCGTCCAGCCCGGCGTCCCGGGCGGCGGCGCGCAGCTCGTGCTCGCTGCGGTCGCGCAGCAGCGCCAGCAGCCGCGGCCGCGCCGCGGCGGGCACATCCAGCGCGTCCAGCAGGCCGGTCAGGTAGCCCATGTGGCCCAGCTCCAGCACCGTGCTGCCCTCCAGCGCCGCCAGGCTGCGCGCGGCCAGCCGCACGACCTCGGCCTGCTCGGCCGGGCCGACAGCGCCCAGCGCCTCCAGGCCCATCTGGCTGAGCTGTTCAAACGTGTGGCTCGCGCGGCTGGGGCGGCAGACCTGTTCGATGTAATAATACTTCTTGCACTCCCCGGGCGCGGGCTGGGCGTTTTTGGCAATGGACAGCGTCACGTCGGGGCGGATGGCCCGCAGCCTGCCGTCCAGGTCGGTGAAGGTGATGACCTGCGCGGCGGGCAGAAAGTTCTGGTTCTGCTGGTACAGCGCGTACTCCTCAAACCGCGCGCAGCGGAACCTGCGGTAGCCCGCCTGCTCGTACAAAGCGCGCAGCCGCAGCGTACAGCGCTCTGCGGGCGGGCAGATGTTCCAGTCAAATTGCATAATATACCCCTCTATCATTCACAGAATATAACGTGGATACAATATGTTGGCCGCGCCACAGGCGGCGCAAAAAACAGGCATACCAACGCGCCCTGCGCCGCACAGCGCAAAGGCAGAAATGGTACGCCTGTTTTTAAAACGTCAGATAGAACGAATTTACCCCTGGCAGCCCAAATCGTCCCAGTCGGCAAAATCCTCCGGCTTTGCGATTTTTTCTGGGTCCATCTTGCCGTCCACGACCGGCACGGGGTCGGTGTGGTCCTTGACCGGGTTCGGGTTGGGGGCGCTGTCGTCCGCGGCGGGGTACACGACCTCCGGCTGCGGGGCGGGCGCTTCCACGGGGGTCTCAGGCGCATCGGCTTCGGGCTCGGCTGCGTCGTCAAACGCCTCCGGGCCCACAATATGCTCCGGCTCCCCCCGCTGGGCAAACCGCTGCGCCAGCAGCGTGGCGGCACAACCCAGCGCCGCGCCGGTCAACACCGGCAGAAGATGACGGAAAAATGCCATGAAGATCCCTCATTTCTCAAATGAAAAAAAGTGAATATGCTCTAGTATACCACCACCGGCCCGGGAATACAAGGGCAAGGCCGCACAAATCCGGGCTGCACTTTGAAAAATCCCGGCGCTTTTGCTTGAACCGGCACACCCCGGGCCCATGCCTGCCGCGCCCCGCACCGGCCCGGAAAAAATATTTCCCCGGGCCGGTGACAAAACGCACCCCTGGCCGGTATTCTATGTGAAAGGACCTTTCAGAACAAAGCGAAGGGAGGGACAGGACCCTTGCAGGAAGAAGAATACCGCGCCGCCGTGCAGCGCTACCGGGATATGGTCTGGCGCGTGGCGCTCAACGCCTGCCGCCAGACCCAGGACGCCGAGGACGTCGTGCAGGATGTGTTCCTCAAACTGTACACCACCCGCCGCGAATTTGACGGCGAAGAACATCTCAAACACTGGCTGCTGCGCGTGACCGTCAACCGCTGCCGCACGCTGCTGGCCTGCCCCTGGCGCACGCGCCGGGCCGACGCCGTGCCCGATGCGCCCGACCCGGCGCAGGCGCTCGATGCCGGGCAGCGCGCTTTGTATGAAGCGGTGCGCGCGCTGCCGCCCGGCAAGCGCGTGGCGCTGTATCTCTATTATTTTGAGGGTTACAGCACGGCCGAGATCGCGCAGCTTTTGCACCTGCGCCAGACGGCCGTCACCACCCGGCTGCACCGCGCCCGCACCCGGCTGCGCGCGCTGCTGGAAGAAACGCCGGAATAAAACAGAAAAACGGAAAGGAGCTATACGATGTATAACGAAGATTGGGCCCCGCTCTACCGGGAAACTTTCGCCCGCCTGCACTGCCCGGCGGCCGTGCGGCTGCCGCAGCCTGCGCGCCCGGCGCGCCGCCGCCTAGCCCCGGCCGTGCTCTGCGCCGCGGCGCTGGCCGCCTGCGGCGCGGTTGCGGCGGGCGGCATCACGCTGCGCGCTTTGCAGCAGGAGGAACTGGCCGGTTTTGGCAAAAACGGCTTTTGCACTGTGGTGGACCTGCCGCTGACCCCGCAGGCAGAGCTGCCCGCCGCCGTACAGCAGCAGGCGGGGGGCCTGCGCCCGGTGGACGAGCTGGCCGACTATATTGATCGGGCCGACAGCGGGGCGCAGGACCCGAACGGGGCGTGGATCACGGCGCAGACCGGCGTGCCGCGCGGCGAAGACTACACCGCGGGCGAAGCGCTGCTGCCGTTTGAAAGCTGGCAGGAGGCGGCCGGTTTCCTGGGCTGGGCGCTGGAACCGCCCGCAGCCGCCGAAACGATGCACCCGGTGCAGGGCGCGCTGGCGGCAGACGACCGGGAAAGTTATTTCCGGGCGCTGGTGCGCCTCAACGGCGACGCCGCGACCGGGGCGCTCGAGTGCGTCGGCCTGAGCCAGACCTGGTCGGACGCCACGGGCCTGTTGAGCGTATCGGTCAGTGAGCTGGTGGGGGACGGCGAGACCGGCACGCTGACCGCCGAGCTGCGCTTTGCGCAGGGCGACACCGCCTGGCAGGCGCAGGACTACACCATGCCGGACGGCACGGTCGCGACCCTCGCCGTGCCGCAGGAGGGGGCCGACGCCAACGGCCTGTTTGCCTTCTTTGCCAAAGACGGCAGGGCCTGCACCGTCGCCTGGCTGCCCGCCGCCGGAACCCCGCCGGACGAAGCCCTGCCCCGCCTGCAGGAGATTTTAGACAGCTTTGTATAAATGGGAAGAAGCTGGCGCCGCTTTGCCGCCGTTCTTCGGCTGCCGCCGCAGGTCCGGCAGGATGAGGGCATCCCGCCCTGCGGTTGCCCGTGTGGCCGCGGCCATTCCGGTTGGTCCAGAGCATAAAATTTATTCGTAGGAGCGGGATTTATCCCGCCCGGGGAACCCTGCGCCGCCGCGGCCCGGGCCGATATGGAATCGGCCCCCACAGGGGGGCAATACCGCAAAGCCCCCCGGGGCGATACAGAATCGGTCCCTACGGGGGTCCACGGCGCGGCGGGGGCGGTTCCCGCTGCCGTTGGCCGCAGGAATGGACAAACAACCGCTTTTACACGGGGCGCACCCGCCCAAATCACCCGCCTGTCTCCGCCCGCACCCACAGCGCCGCTTCGGCGCCGGGGGCGGGCGTGTTGTTTTGCAGGGCCAGGCCGCCGTCGTGGGCTTCGGCCACCGTGCGCGCAAAATACAGCCCCAGGCCCTGGTGCGCGCCGCGCGCGGCGTCGCCGGTGTACAAAAGCTGCCCGGCTTTGCGCAGCGCTTCGGGCGTGAAGCCGGGGCCGGTGTCGCGCACGGCAAAGCGCAGCGCGCCGCCCGCAAAACTGGCGGTCAGCGTCACTTTGCCGCCGGGCGGGGTGCAGCGCACGGCATTGTCCAAAAGGTTGTCCACCGCGCGCGCCAGCCGCCCGGCCTGCGCGCGGCAGCACAGGGGGGCAGGCAGCGCGTTTTGCGCCGCGAATTCCAGCTGTGCCGGGGCGCACAGCGCCCGGCCGACCGCGCAGCGCTCGGCCCAAAATGCGGCGGTGTCCAGCGGCGCGAACGCTTCGTCCGCCGCGCCGGACGCTGCGGCGGCGCGCAGGTCGGCCAGGTGGCGCTGTGCGCGCGCGGCCCCGCGCAGGATGGCCGCGGCGCTCTCGCGCGCAGCGGGGGGCAGCGCGGCATCCTCGGCCAGCAGCTCGGCGTGGCCGGAGATCACGGTCAGCGGCGTTTTCAGGTCGTGGGTCAGCGCGGCGATCTGCTCGCTGCGCTGCTGTTCGGCCGCCCACTGGCTGCGCAGGCTGGCGGCCAGCTGGCCGCGCAGCGTCTGCATCGCCTGCAAAGCGGCGTCCAGCTCTCGGATGTCCGCGTGGCCGAACGGCGCGCCGTCCAGCGCCCCGGCGGCAATTTGCCCGGCTGCGTCCTCCAGCCGGGCCGCGGCGCGCGCCAGGCGGCGGGCCGTGCGCCGCGTGCACAGCGCTACGGCCAGCAGCTCCAGCGCGGCCAGAACCAGCATGGCCAGGACCTGAAAATCCGGCAGCCGCCCGCGCAGCGCCGGGATGGCATACGGCATTGAAAACCGGTACACAAGCAGGCAGACTGTGCCGTCCGCCAGCGTGGCCCGGCGCGAAAACAGCGGGTAGAACGCCCCGCCTGCCGGTTCGCCGTGCCAGCAGCGCAGCGCCTGCGCCAGCGCGCGGCTGTCCAGGTTGGTTGCCAGAACGGTGTCCTGGCCCGCCCCGGCGAACAGCACATACCGGCACAGCGGGTCAAGGTCTGCTTCGGCAAAGGTCTGCGCCGTGTGGCGGGGCAGTGTCTCCAGCGCGGCCAGCGCCGCCTGCTCGGCCGCATTGGCGGGCAGCACCAGCCCGCAGTTGACCAGCAGCGCCAGCAGGTACCACCACGCCAGCGCCGCCAGCGCGCATACCGCCGCGGTCAGCAGCAGGTAGCGCGCCAGCACGCCGGGCAGCGTGGCCGCGCGCGGCCTGCGGGCGGCAGAGGTCTTTTTTTGCATGCGTGAGCCCCCCCTGCTTTTATCCGGCGCGCCAGCGGTAGCCGATGCCCCACACCGTCTCGATGGCCCCGGCGTCGGCCCCGGCCGCGCGCAGCTTGGCGCGGATGTTTTTGATGTGCTCGGTGATGGCGCTGTCGTCCGCCGCGCCGTCATAGCCGAACACGGCCTCGTAGATCTGCTCCTTGCTGAACGCCTGCCCCGGGTGCAGCGCCAGCAGCTCGCAGATCGCAAACTCGCTTTTGGTCAGCGGCAAAACGGTTTCCCCGCACGCCGCTGTGCGCGCGCCCAGGTCAAAGACCAGCCCGCCGCGCAGCAGGCGGCGCGCGGGGCGGGAACCGCGCTGCTGCCGCCGCAGGTGGGCGGCCACACGCGCGCGCAGCTCGGCCAGGCGGAAAGGCTTGTTCAGGTAATCGTCCCCGCCTGCGCCCAGCGCCGTGAGCACGTCGGCCTCCTCGCTTTTGGCGGTCAGGAACAGCACCGGCGCATCGGTCAGCGCGCGGATACGGCGGCACAGCGCAACGCCGTCCTCGCCGGGCATCATGATGTCCAGCAGGATGCAGTCCGCCCAGCGGCACAGCGCCTCGGTCACTTCGCCGCCCGCCGCGCAGGTGCGCACCGTGTGGCCGTCGCGCTCGAGCGCCGTGCGCACCAGCGCGCAGACGTCCGGTTCGTCGTCAACGGCAAGGATATGGGCCATGGTTCGCGCCTCCCTCTCAAACAAACGTGCCGGTCATACACACAAAACAAACGAAACAGCGTACAGAATATAGATGTGTGCGGGATAGAACCAGTAGAACAGCCGCTTGCAGCCCGCGCCGCGCCGGCCGTTGTACAGCGCCATCAGCGCCACGGCGGCCACGCTGAACCATTCGTAATAGGTCGTGAACATCTGCGAAAGCGCAAACCCCGCGCTGCCGCGCAGCGCCAGGAACACGCTGACGAACTCGGTGGCGAAGGTCCACACGGCCCACACCCCCAGCTGTGCGCCGCGCACGCGGCGGAACAGGTACAGCAAAACGCCGCCGACGATATAGGTAAGGCCGCCGTCCGCGATGAAATTCCAGCACGGCAGCACCGAATACCCGACCGCCGCCACGACCGTTTCCAGCAGCCAGCTGCCGTCCCCGCGCGCAAGCCCGTACAGCCCGATCAGCACAAACGGCCAGGCCAGCGGCAGCACGATGGCCGCCGCGCCGCGTGCAAACCGGCGCTGCCGCAGCCAGTCGATGCCCTGCCAGATGGGGACCAGCAGCACAAGGTTGCTCAAAAAGCCATTCTGCGGGTAAAAGCCGTCCGCCCGCACAAAAAGCCCGCCGTACTGCATAAAAAAGCGCAGCAGGCCCATCGGCGCGGCAATGGCCCACAGCCGCAGCCAGTACCGCGGCCGGCTGTGCGTGTGGACAAAGCCTTCGACCGCGCAGAACAAAAACAGCGGCGCGGCCAGCCGCCCCAGCATGCTGAACCAGCCCGGCACAGCGCCGGTGAAGGCGAAAAAGTAGTGGATGTGGTCGAGCAGCATCAGCCCCAGCGCAATCAGTTTGAGCGTGGTGCCGTCCAGCCCGCGCGCGCGGGCGAGCGTGGTCGTGTGTGTCATGGTGAAAACCTTCTTTCCTCAGTGTATCTTTAGCCTACAAGATAAATCTAAGGAGAATCTAAGGAAATGTGAATTTGGGAAAAATTTAGCCGCCATGTTCCCGGCGCACCGCGGCAAGTTCAAAACCGGGGCGTTCGTGCCGCCGCAAGGTCCGGCGGGATGAGGGCATCCCGCCCTACGTTTGCCCGGAAGGTCGTGGCCGCCCCGTTTGGCCGGGCGCTTGCCGCGGTTCGTAGGGGAGGGCCACGGCCCTCCCGCAAAACCCTGCGCCGCCGCAAGCTCCCCGGGCCGATGCGAGCATCGGCCCCTACAGGGGTTTGTTATGTCGTGGGGGCGCGGCTTCCCGGTCGGCTGCATGCCTGCCGCTGGCCGTAGGGGCGGATTCCATATCCGCCCGGGGTGTTTTCGGCGGCGCGGGCCCCCCGGGCCGATATAGAATCGGCCCCTACAGGGGTTTGTTATATCGTGGGGGGGCGCGGCTTCCCGGTTAGCCGCCGTGTTCCCCGTGTTCCGTAGGGCGGGCATTTACGCCCGCCGCACCGCGGCAAGTTCAAAACCGGGGCGTTCGTGCCGCCGCAAGGTCCGGCGGGATGAGGGCATCCCGCCCTACGTTTGCCCGGAAGGTCGTGGCCGCCCCGTTTGGCCGGGCGCTTGCCGCGGTTCGTAGGGGAGGGCCACGGCCCTCCCGCAAAACCCTGCGCCGCCGCAAGCTCCCCGGGCCGATGCGAGCATCGGCCCCTACAGGGGGTTCGATATAAAACGTGGAATGCGGCTTCCCGCGCTGCGGTGGCCGTTCATACTCACACGAAACCGCACAAAAAACGCCCCGGCGCAAACGCGCCGGGGCAGGCAAAACGCGGCAGCGCGGCTTACTTGCACTCTTCGATCGTGTAGTTGAAGCCGTACTCCTCCTGCAGGGCCTTGACGGCCGGTTCGCAGTCCTCGATGAAGGTGGGGGCATAGACGCTCTGGCCGTTGTGGGCCTTCTTGTAATCCTCCACGATCTGGGTCAGCTTGGCCCAGCCCTCGTCGGCTTTGGCCTGGTCCATGTCTTTGGGGAAGTCGATGATAAATTCGCGATGCTTGGGGATGCGTGCTTTCATAGGGTACACTCCTGTTTTTTGTAAATTGTCTATACGATACGGGGCGTTTGCCCGCGTATTGCCAAAAGGGTCATTCGATGCCAAACACCCGCCGGGCGTTGGCGGCGCAGGTGTCCAGGACAGCCTGCGGCTCGGTCTGCCAGAGTTCGGCGATGTACGCCGCCACATGCGCGATGTTGCGGCTGTCGTTGCGCCGCCCGCGCACCGGTTCCGGGGCCATATAGGGGCAGTCGGTTTCGAGCACGGCGGCCTCGTGCGGGATGGCGGCCAGCACGCGCGCGGCGCGCTTGGCGCCCTTATAGGTCACGGCGCCGCCAAAACCCAGGCACAGCCCCTGCGCGGTCAGCCAGGCGGCGTCCTCGGCGCTGCCGCTGTAGCAGTGCAGCACGCCGCGCGGCTTGTAGCGGCGCAGCAGCTCGTACACCTCGGCGTGGGCTTCGCGGTCGTGGATCGAGACCGGCAGCCCCAGCTCGGCGGCCAGCCGCAGCTGCGCTTCAAACAGGTCGTACTGTTCCTGCGCGGGCAG
>ERZ1643251.575-NODE-575-length-50727-cov-20.429468_pt1 | contig 50727 bp, 57 predicted proteins | sample MGYA00579261_ERZ1643251 | MGnify/ENA primary metagenome ERZ1643251 (study PRJEB29033, sample SAMEA4952267) | chicken gut metagenome | biome: Broiler Chicken; feature: Gastrointestinal Tract; material: Caecum | place: Ireland | collected 2018 | study: Broiler...
GATAATTGGAAATAATAAATTTATATTGGAATATTTAAAAGGTTAATGCTCTGTTGTAGGGGAATAACCTTTATTTTATTACTTCAGATTCCACCAAAGGTGGAATTGAAAAGAGCCACAATTCTTTACCAAATAAAAAGCAGATTATAGTCTGACGACAAAGTTGTACCATCCATCTAAAAAAACTAGGAAAAACCTTATCTTAGACTTACTTAGCTATTAGACGCAAAACAAGTGATAACAGATATTGCCCGTGAAGAAGCTGACTTAGATACCCTAAAAGCGGGTGCAAGTCTTATCTCTGTGGAAAAAATTACGAAAGTTCCCAAAGTCGTAAAAGCGATAGGAAACGTTGGAAAGACCGGGTTTAAGAAAGGAAAAGAAGGAGAAAAAATATCAAAATCCGGTCAAGCAAAACAGATAAAAGCGAAGAATAAGGGGGGAAGTGGAAGTAGGCCAAAACATTTAGATAGCAATCCTCAAAAATTAAAATTAGAAGATTTTACAAAAGAAGTATTAGAAACCAAGCCTAGAAATTCACCTGTTCCAGAGAAATGGTATGAAAGAGGAGGCGAAATATCTATTGATAAAGATGGAGTTTGGATTTATAAAGATTGGAAGGGAAACGTAGTGAGATATCCTAATGGATATCCAGATTTTAAAGAAGCAGGAATGATGATACAAGAAGTACCAATAGGACCATTTCAAGGAAGAAATAAAGATTTTAAAAAGGTAAAAGAAATGGGTACAGTAAACAAAAAGATAGTACATGGCATCATCATGAAGATGGAATTACTCTTCAGGAGGTACCTACTATTTTACATGATAGATTTAGACATCAAGGTGGTATATCTTTTTTGAATAAAAATAATAAATATTAAAGGAGAGAACAAAATGATCAGAGGTTTTGGAAAGACCAGTATTCTTGACATAAAAGAAATTGAGGAAGGTTTAAAAATAGCATTACCGAAAGATTATACTGAGTTTTTATTGGAAAATAATGGGGGAGTAATCGATAATGATATTGTTTGCTTTAAAGTAAAAGGAATTGATGAACCAATTGCTTTAGATGTACTGTACGGTATAAATTTAAAAAGTGGGTTAAATATAAAAGAATGGTATAATGAATTTGAAGAAGATTTATTGGAAGAAATGATAATAATTGGTCATGCTTTAGGAAGTGGGTTAATATTATTAATTAATCAAGAAGATTGGAAGGGTATCTATTTTTGGGATAATACCCTAGATTTCGAATCTTCTTCAGAAGAAGATTGTTTGTATAAAATTTCCGATTCATTTTCTGAGTTCATAGACCAATTACAGTTAGATTTTTAAAATATTTCATATAAAAACAAGGTTAGCTATCCGTTTACAGCGAATAACCTTGTTTTTTTATTTTGTTTCAGAAAATGTAATTGATTTTATGAAATCGGCATTTTGGTGCATAATGGAAAGAAAACATGCAGTAGGAAAATTCCAGAACCAAAGAAAGACGAAAATCTCATCTTAGACTTACTTGGCTATTAGACGCAAAACAAGTGATAACCGATATTGCCCGTAAAGAAGCTGACTTAGATACGCTAAAAGCGGGTGCAAGTCTTATCCCTGTGGCAAAAATTACAAAAGTTCCCAAAGTCGTAAAAGCGATAGGAAATGTTGGGAAGACCGGATTTAAGAAAGGAAAAGAAGGAGAAAAAACCGTTTGGAAGCGGTTTACACAGGAAGACAAGCCAAAACCTGATAAGAATAAAGAAAATCAGTCAAAAACAGGTAGTAAGAGTGGTACAACAACATCTAAACCTAATCAAGAAGAGGCATCAAAATCCAGTCAAGCAAAACAGACAAAAGCGAAGAATAAGGGGGGAAGTGGAAATAAGGTAGAAACGGTTAGTGAGAGTGGTAAATATTCTATTACTGTTTCACAGGATAGACTCCAACACTCAGTATTAGGACAATTTAATAGCAATGGAAGACTAATTAATGGAGAACATGGGCAAGCCAATATTGATTATCTAGACAAAAATAATATAGAATACAATATTGTTAAGGTGTACGATAATGGTGTAAGAGTTGGGAATATCTCAAGTCATAAAAATAAGTTTAAGAGAACTGGAACAGTTCAAGCATAGTTTCCAAAAAGTTGGACAGAAATAGATATAAAAAATGCTGGTGATTATATTTCAAATATTCCAGATGAAACATGGGTTTTTGGTGAGTATAATGGTGTACGGATAGGAATTATTAAGAATAATGGTAAAATAGGCATAATTATATCAGATAACTCTAGACAGCCATAGAATGTATGTAAAGGAGAATGATATGATAGATAATAGGGTAGTTGAGAAGATTATAGAAGAAAGAAAAAAATGCATCCAGATGACCCACGTGTTGTGAAGAAATGGAATGAATTAACACAGATTTTTATTCAGAATGAAGAAAGCACCATAGCATATTTAAATAGTTGTTGTAAAGAAAACGTAGATTGGATAAGTGAAATATTTGAAGATATTTCAGAACAACTACAGAGTTCTAGATTTATTGAATGTATAGAACAATTAGCTATCAAGTATCCAGATTTAAATTTAGAGCAAGATATTTTGTATGCAAAAGAAGTATTAATATAGTATCCAGATAATTTGTTGGTTTATTTCCTGTGGGAATAAAAAAAGTTTGGTTAGCTGATGAAGTATATGGTGAAAATGTAAAGTTACTAGCCAGTAGACGTAAAAATCTACTGGCTTTTTTCAGGTTAAATGCAATGGTTTTATATATGGTGACATGTATTCTGAGGAAATAGAAGATACTATGGATAAAGTGTCAATATATGATTGGTTTGAAAGACTAACTAGAATTATTGAGAACCTTATGACAAAAGAATATGTTGTGCTAAGTAATGTAGAATCATATAATAGATGGATTGAATTTATGAGAAAGAATGAAAAGGTGATTGTAAGCATTATTAAAGTAGAAAGAGCTAATGGTTCTCGGGATATAGAATTCAATCTAAAAAATATTGAATATGGAGAGTGAGCTAACCAAGAAGTTGATTTCGGTCAATTGAAGGAAGCAGACATTTCTGAACGAAAAATTATCAATATCAAACATTCAAGATATAGCAGGTAAGGTTACTTGTCAAAATAGGGATGAAATTATAAAAAGATAAACCAATGGTAGGTACCAAATTGAAGGAAAGGTAAATGATGTCCGCTATGTTGTAGGGTTTGAGAATGGAAGAATCGGGCAATTGTATCCGAGATATAAATGAGGAGATAAAATTAATGATTAATATTGAAACATATATTAAAAAAAAGAATAAGATCATAATCTCTTTAGAGAATATTAATGAAATTTATTCGCAATACTTTGTACGATGTGATGATGAAAGTTGCTTAGAATATATAGAAGATTTCTGTTATTTAGATGGTGTAATTACGATTTCTTGTGATGGGATGTATATATTGGATTTTAGCTATTGGGATTTGGTGGATCAGTTATGGTCATATTTAATAGACGCTATATATGAGATATCAGAAGGGAAAAAAATGTAAAATTTTATTTTCCAGATCAACCCATTGAGTTTAAAATACAAAAAATATCAAATCATATTTTATTATTAAGTGTTGACGAAAAAAAATTTACTGTTAATAGACAAGAGTTTATAACATCAATTTTGTCAAGTGCACAACATTTTTTTTCGATATTTAGTAAATGTAATGATGCATATTCGGCTATGCAAAGTAGAAGAGAATTAGAAAAAATAAAAGAAATTAAGGGTATGAATCTGATTTAAAAAGTAGAAACCAATGGAGATAGATTTTATATTATATTAAAATTAAGAAATCAAACAGGGTTAGTTATCTATAATGTATAGGTAATAACCTTGTTTTTTTATTTTGTTTCAGAAAATGTAATTGATTTTATGAAATCGGCATTTTGGTGCATAATGGAAAGAAAACATGCAGTAGGAAAATTCCAAAGTCAAAAGAGAGACCCTTTGCCTTAGATTTCCAGTGTAGATTTTAACATAAGAATTGGGATTTGCAGTACATGAAAAGAAGATAATTTTATTGTAAAACTTAATACAGGTGATAGAAATGGATATATATTTGAACAAAGCTCCAGTAATTCTATAGTACTTATATAGTAAGGGAAAATCTTTTTATACATGAAAAGTAGTTATGGATGAAAATGGAAATATAGTGACCGTATTCACCAAAGGTAGGAGGTAAAAAAATGAACTTTTATATAGAAGATTCTATAGATGAAATAAAAATGTGATGATCATACATATAGAAATTGACGATGAACTATTGGAATATGTATATTCTTTAAAGAAGCAAACTCCATTTACTACTTTTTATGATATTGATCCCTATATACCTGTTAGCAAAGAGCTGGGCGCACAGATGCGGAGTCGATAACACGCAGATGAAAATGTGGTTATCGGCTTATTCTATTTGCTTGTCAAATATGAATAGGCCGCTATATCGATAAATTTTTTTAAATCTACAAAGGAAATGGCAAAGCTAAGAAAAGCTGTCAAGTGTCAAGATGAACGCTCACGCTTTCTATCTATCCGGTCTCAGAGGCTATAAAACGGTTTTGATTTATATGGCTTTGCGGATGTGATAAACAGGGGTCATCACCCTTTGGAAATGGCGTTTTACTGTATAACGGAATATAGATAGAAAAACAGAGAGCCAACACATTTTTGAAGTGTTAACTCTCTGTTTTTGCTTGCAACTCGTCTATCAATGTTTGTGATAATTGGTTGTGGATAGTTCTTTATCACTGTTTCCCGTTGGAATTTGAAGTTTCCAAAAAGAGGTTTGGATAGAATCTAGTCTTATATGGGATACATATTTTGACAAAATATGGTTAAATGTCGATTCAATCACTCGAAATCCGCACATTGGTTTCTATGAAAAATATGAAACAGAAAAAAATGGTCATCCAGCCACTTTATCTATTTTCTCAACCAGTAAGGGAGTTGGTTCATATTTATCTGAAAATAAAAAAAGCACAGGCAATGCATCGACTATATGTGCAGGAAAAAGGCTTTATACTGACACAAGACTTAAAAGTTGGTGATCCATTGCTGGGCTTAAAAAAGGTATCCCCCAATCTTTCCCGATTGATTAGGTTGCTATCATTTTATAAAATTTTTGTTGATATGTCAATATAAAACTAGATCATTTTTAAAATGTTTTGCTTCATATACATTAGGGGTTCTATGATTTAATGTTTTATTGAATTTTCTGTTGACTGTGCTTATACCGACAAGCATCTCATTCTATTTTTCGTTTTTCCTGTGCAAGGAATTTTCAGCTTCATAATGAATGAGTCTGAAAAATTTTATAAGTTATCTTAAAGATTGTATGGTCATGAGAGTATCCTTTAAAGCGGAAGAAATGTTCTATGTGAGAGAATGTATTTTATACATCCAAATTGTAATGTAAACAAATGAGTTTTTATGTAGAAAAGGAATAAGTTCTGTTTCTATTTTTATATCTTAAGAAAAACAATTTTTAACTTGAAATATTTTAACAAACCATGATAGTAAAGGTTTTAAAAATATTATCTGAATTTTTGTGTATATAAATTTAGGCAAGACATAGCTGGAATTTTTTGCATATTTTTGTGTCTTGATTTTCTTGTATTCTGATTTTGGAAGTTTTACAATTTCATAAGAATAAGATGTTTTGCTTTTTTGTGCAATGAATATATGTTTTTTTATCTGCTTGGTTTATAATCAAATTTTTTGCTATCAAAGAAATGTATTTTTTCCGATACTTTCATAAACATTGGAGAGACTAAACTATGATTTGTAAACATATATCCTTTGTAAAAAGATTCATTTGCAAGATTTATTTTAAGAACTATACGAGAATCAATGGATTTTCAATCAGAGGTTCTCTTTGTTTTATCATGTTTTCATAATCTATTTGAATGATTTTTGGGATGTGCTGTTTGCATGCAAAAATATATTATGTAAAAGTGCAAGGTTTTTCGAATTTGTAACCATGTAAAAAACATCGTAGTTAGGCAGGATAAGACCTTCTGGTGAAGGATTTGCGATAAGAAATAAGTGAAAAGGGGATTTATGTTATGCCAACTTTGCAGCAGTTAAAATATGTGGTCGCTGTGGCGGAAAAGGGTTCTATGAATGAGGCAGCAAAGCATTTATTTATTGCACAGCCGACTTTGTCTAGTGCTATTCGAGAGCTTGAAGCGGAAATCGGGTTGTCCATATTTTCTAGAACGAATAAAGGTGTTGTTGTTTCACAGGCGGGTATAGAATTTCTTGGTTATGCCCGTCAGGTGTTAGAGCAGATGAAATTATTAGAGGAGAAATATATTTCCGATACGCCTTCGCAAGTAAAATTTACAGTTTCCACACAGCATTACGCATTTGCCGTGAGTGCGTTTGTTGATTTGATTCAAGCCTATGGTGGCGATGAATATAAATTTTGCTTAAAAGAAACCCGAACGTATGAAATTATTTCAGATGTGAAAAATTTAACCAGTGAAATTGGGATTTTGTATCTGAATGCTTTTAATGAAAAAGTTATTCGTAAGCTTTTAAAAGAAAGTAATGCGTTGTTTCATTCGCTGTTTATTGCTAAACCACATGTTTTTATTAGTCGAAATAACCCTCTTGCTGCAAAACCAAAAGTGACGCTGAATGATTTGGAGACGTATCCGTATCTTTCTTATGAACAGGGAGATTATAATTCTTTGTATTTCTCAGAGGAAATTTTAAGCACACTGGAGCATAAGAGATCAATTATTGTGAGTGACCGCGCGACTTTATTTAATCTTTTGATTGGGTTGAACGGTTATACGATTTGTACAGGTGTTATTAGTGAGACATTGAACGGAAAAGATATTGTTGCAGTTCCATTGGATGTTGATGAGGAAATTCATGTCGGCTATATCACACATCAAAATGTGCCCCTAGGCCGCATCAGTGAGGCGTATATTCAAAATCTAAGACGGCATGTGCAAGTTTTGTTATAGAAAAAAACTATATTTAACTGCATTTTATTCCTATTTTACGATAGCTAAATTCCTCCGTATAATTACAAACAAAAAGCTTGGGGGATATGAAATGATGAAAACGTCTGTAATCGGTTTTCCGCGTATTGGGAAGTTGCGGGAATTAAAATTTGCAACGGAGAAATATTTTCGGTCAGAAATCAGCCAGGGCGAATTGCTTAAAACGGCAAAGGAATTACGAAAAGCCCATTGGTTGATGCAAAAATCAGCAGGGATTGACTGGATTCCTTCTGGGGATTTTTCTTTTTATGATCAGATGCTGGATATGTGTATGCTATTCAATGTGATTCCCTCCGAATATCAAGCACTTGGCTTAGATGCGTTGGATACCTATTTTGCGATGGCAAGAGGCTATCAAGGCAAAGACGGTGATGTGAAAGCATTGGCGATGAAAAAATGGATGAATACCAACTATCATTATTTGGTACCTGAGTTTTCGGATGAAACAGAAATTCGTCTAGTCGGAACAGCTCCATTTGACATGTACCAAGAAGCAAAAGCAGATCAAATTGAAACCAAGCCAGTGCTGATCGGTGCTTTTACCTTTTTGAAGCTGGCTAAATATCGTGGAAAAAAAGGTCCACAGGACTTTCTGCTTGCGATTGCCAAGGCGTATGGTGACATATTGGAACGTTTCCATGAACAAGGTGTGCAATGGGTGCAGTTTGACGAGCCCATTTTGGTGACAGATTTATCGGCTGCAGATGTTTGGTTGTTTGTTACCCTTTATCAAAAAATTTTGGCACAGAAAGGAAGTGTACAAGTTTTATTGCAAACGTATTTTGGTGATGTTCGGGATGTTTATTCTGAAATAATCAAGCTAGACTTTGATGGGATTGGCTTGGATTTTTTGGAAGGCAAGCAAAATATGGCGCTTTTAAAGCAACAAGGATTTCCTAAAGAGAAAGTGTTGTTTGCTGGCTTGATCAATGGCAAAAATATTTGGCGGTGCAATTATAAGAAAGTGTTGGAACAGTTGAAAGGACTTCGTCAATATGTCGATTCAATTGTTCTTGGTACGTCTTGCTCACTTTTACATGTGCCATATACGTTGGAAAATGAAGAAAAGTTGCAAGCAGATATCCGTTTATATTTTTCCTTTGCCAAAGAGAAGCTAAAGGAGTTAGCAGAGCTCAAACAGCTTGCAAGTCTAGCTGATCCTTCTCAGGAACGTGCATGGATAGAAAATGAGAAAATTTTTGCTACATTGGCAAATTCACGTGATGCAAAGGTTCAGGCACAGGTTGCAGCATTAACGGAATCCGATTTTGTTCGACCAGTTTTACGTGCAACTCGCAAGCAAATTCAACAAGAAAAACTGCAGTTGCCTCTTTTGCCAACCACGACCATCGGCTCTTTTCCCCAGACACAAGCGGTTAAGAAAAATCGAACCAAATACAGAAAAGGTGAGATTACAAAGGAGATGTATGATCAGGAAGTGTATCGCCTGATTGCCGACTGTATTCGTTTACAGGAAGAAATTGGTTTGGATGTGCTTGTACATGGAGAGTACGAGCGTAATGATATGGTTGAATTTTTCGGAGAAAATCTGGCTGGATATATTTTTACTGAAAAGGCATGGGTGCAATCCTATGGAACACGCTGTGTAAAGCCACCAATTATATTTGGGGATGTCAAACGCATCCGTCCGATTACAGTATCCTATTCTAAGTATGCACAAAGTTTAACGGATCAACCAGTAAAAGGTATGCTGACTGGACCAGTAACGATTTTAAATTGGTCATTCTCACGTGAAGATATTTCGCAAAAGGAAATGGCGTTTCAAATTGCTCTGGCGATTCGAGATGAGGTTGCAGATTTGGTGGCTGCTGGGCTTAAAGTTATTCAGATTGATGAAGCAGCATTAAAGGAAAAGTTGCCGATTCGTAAAGAAGATTGGTATCGGGATTATCTAGATTGGGCTATTTTGGCTTTCCGGCTATGTCATGCCCATACACCACCTGATATTCAGATTCATACACATATGTGTTATAGTGAGTTTGAGGCAATCATTCAGGATATTGATAAGATGGATGCCGATGTGATTTCTTTTGAAGCTTCCCGTTCTAAGTTAGAGATTTTGGATGGACTTGTAAAAGAGCATTTTCAAACGGCAGTTGGTCCGGGGGTGTATGACATTCATTCACCTCGTGTGCCAAGTACTGAGGAAATGGTACAAACATTGGAAAATATGCTTGAAAAACTTCCAGCCAAACAACTATGGGTCAATCCGGACTGTGGTTTGAAAACAAGAGGAATATCAGAAACGACAACTGCTTTGAAAAATCTGGTCACAGCGGCACAAACCGTCCGTAGCGCATTGAAATAGACAATAAAGTTGAAGTGCTTTGCCAAAATACATTTTGTATGTTTAGAACAAAGCTGTTTTTTAGTTAAATGATCTGGCTATAAAGCTGAAAAAATGATCTATCGGAATTTCATAAGACAAAGGGTATAAGAGGTTGCTTAGGCTTAAAGTATTATGTGCTATAGCCTAGCAGCTTCTTTTATTTATGCTTACCATGAAATTTTTTATATTATGTAAGTACTCTATAAATATTGTTCAAAATAAAACGAATTGAAGGAGTGGCGTGAAATGTAACAGCTTTTTTATTGGCTTCTTTACTTGCCTTGCTCAGGTTTAAAAGCTCAAAAAAACGGGAGTGATGCAGAAAATGAAACGGGTATAAAAAGTTATTATGTCTATATAGATACCGATATGTATATGTTAAATATTTGGTTGGCGCTGTTAACATATAGGGTTGAGAAAATGGTGATTGATGGTTTGTAAAGAGCATAACCGATGAAGCTCTAATTGCTATGGTTTGGTTAAGGCAACATGTTCCTTTTTTAATAACATTACGCAAAAAACCAGCAGCAAATTTTGTAGGTTTGACTAAAAATTCGTTTCCACTTGCGAAAATCAGAGGTTTTAAACAGTATGATCTTAACCATTTGGTGTAATCTGTTTTTGGTTGTAAAAATAAGTTTTAGGTAAACAAATTTAGAGGATAAAATGGATGGTTTGTTTTTGGTAGGGATGAGCCCTAGATGCAGCAGAAATCAGGTTGTCGGTTTTTTTCTTTTCCGTACAAAAAAAGAGAGGCGAGCTGTTCTTTTGTTTTACAATTTTGAGATGAAACGAATATATAGAGGTAAAGATTAAACGGCTTTTAAAAATGATTTGGAATTTAATGAAATGTGATGTGTGTATCGTTTTGTATTTTTATATTGCAAGAGGTGTATGGTACAAATACAAAGAGATTGGAGTCATAATGATCAAGATTTTCAGCATTTGATGTGTTTTTTGAATGATTCTAAGCTTGCTACGAAATATGGATATTGTCAGCGCTATTTTTTTGTAAAAGGTTTGTGAATCAAAAGGCTTTACGAAAGAAGGATTTTCACTGACTTTTTTAAAAAAGAGATGTTGTTAGCTTCACTTCCTCTAGTTTTGCTCATTTTCAGAAATGGGTTGGCTGAAGGTTTTTGCTTTTTTGCAGCAGTCCTTATACAATAAAGGGAGGATTTTATGTGTAAAAACAGCAGATGATTGCAAGGAGATGATGTTTTGACAACCGTTGGTGTAGATGCAGTTATTGCCATTTTGGTTCATTTACTTTTGATTGCTATGACATGGTGGGTGCTGAGCGCCATGCCGATTGAAAAGCTTTTTCGCAAAGGGAAAACGCTGCAAATTCAAGTTTTTATCATTTTTCTCACCATTGTGATTGCAAGCATTGTCAGTGAGTTTATTTTAACCTATTTATCTTATGCGAAAAATTTGAAATATTTATTCCCATAAATCGGGTATTGATAAAGCAATGAATCTATGAAACAGGTATAAAATCTCTTTTTCTGGTTCAGAATTGAACAAAGGGAAAGGAGATTTTATCATGCGTAAAATAATGTTTTTATGGTTTCAAATGATTTTTGTAGCTTTGTTGCTTGGAGGGGGATTCTGGTGGGGGATAATCAGTCGAGGTTTTGCAAATGATATGAACTTTATCGAGCGTGTCAATGAGAGCTGGACTCAATTGAAATTTCAAGAAAAATTGTTCAAAAAGCAGGAAATTACGCCAGATAAAATAAATTGGCTCATAAAGGAAACGGTATACCGGACTTCTTCTATGAAAGAGCAAGGTTATAAACTGCAAGAAATAAAAAAGCAGGCAGAGATTCAACTGAGTGCTGGAACGCTGCAATGGCAGTTTATAGATGGAGGAAATACAAGAAAATGGACTGCATATCAAACGGATCAAAATGAAACACATAGATATACTTTATTATTGTATCGTCAAAAGGAAACGTATCAGATCGATCTCATTTATCAATATCAGTATACAAACAGAGGAGATTTATTATCGTCAGATCATATGGAGAAAATGATTTGTGCGACAAAAGGTCTCTTCAGTTCGGAATACATAATTTTTTCTTGTATTGAAGGGCATTCCAATGATAAACTAATAAAGTCTGTACGAAAAAAGACAGATCAAATGATGAAGGAATTGGAAGCTCAACAAGTAGATTTTGTGGATGAAGGGACATTTGTCTCTATAGCTGCATACACTGATCATTGGGAAAGCACTTTTTCTTCAGCTGAGAAAAAGCTAAATATGCAACTTGCATTTCGCATTGGTGAAAGGGAAACGAAATGGTTTTTCGGTACACCGCTCCTACTTGAATGAATCAACATAAATGAGTAAAAATTACAATGATCATAATGCGGAGGGAAATGTTTTGGAAAAGATAATAGTCCGCGGAGGCAGCCGGCTTGTTGGAAATGTCCGAGTTGAAGGTGCCAAAAATGCTGTTCTTCCAATTCTTGCTGCTTCTTTATTGGCAAGTTATGGTAAAAGTGAACTAACAGAAGTTCCAGCACTTGCTGATGTGCATACCATATTGGAAGTTTTGAAAAGTTTAAATGCCGATGTTCAGTTGATGTCGGATGAAAATAAAGTTACAATTGATGCTTCGGGTACATTACATCCAGAAGCACCGTTTGAATATGTCAGAAAAATGCGAGCTTCGATTTTGGTAATGGGTCCACTTTTAGCCAGATGTGGTCATGCACGGGTCTCTCTGCCTGGCGGTTGTGCAATTGGTTCTCGTCCCATTGAGCAGCATATTCATGGATTTGAAAAAATGGGGGCAGTTGTAAAGATCGAAAATGGTTATGTCGAAGCGACAGTGGAGGGTCGTTTAAAAGGTACGACGATTTCTTTGGATACACCAAGTGTTGGTGCAACAGAGAATTTAATGATGGCGGCGGCTTTGGCAGTAGGGACAACTGTAATTAACAATGCAGCTTGTGAACCAGAAATTGAAGACTTGGCAGACTATATGAATGCGATGGGCGCACGTGTATATGGTGCGGGTACACCGACCATTCGGGTTGAAGGTGTGCCAAAAATGTCTGGTGCTATGCATGAAATTATTCCTGATCGCATTGAAGCAGGAACTTTTATGGTTGCAGCGGCAATTACTGGCGGCGATGTTTTTATTGAAAATGCGATCGGCGCACATATGACAGCAGTTATTGAAAAATTACGGGAAATGGGTGTAACAGTGATTGCTGCGGATCGTGGCATTCGCATTATTGGTGCACAAGAACCGTTAAAACGTGTAGATATTCAGACTTCTCCACATCCAGGCTTTCCAACAGATATGCAGGCACAGTTTATGGCATTGGCACTGACCTGTGAGGGTGTGAGTGTAATTACAGAAACGGTATTTGAAAACCGTTTTATGCATGTTGGAGAATTTCAACGGATGAATGCACAAATTAAGGTAAATGATCGAATGGCGGTGGTGAAAGGACCGTGTGCGTTGCAAGGAGCCGAGGTTTCTTCCACAGATTTGCGTGCTGCTGCAGCATTGATTTTGGCGGGACTGGTTGCAAAAGGTCATACACGTGTGACAGAACTGCGACATCTGGATCGGGGCTATGTCCGATTTCATGAGAAACTTGCAGAACTTGGAGCAGAGATTGAGCGAGTTTCTCATGAGGACGCAGAAGATGTTCAAATCACGAAAGCGGCACTATACCCATAATAAGACCATTGAATATGAAATGATTGAAGAGCAGCGGGTAATAATCGAACTCGCTGCTTTTATGTGGGAAACAAGTATATAACCTAGGTCATTTTTAGGCATATGCTGGTTTTAGATAAAAAATACAGTTTGAATCTGAAGGATTTTATGATTTAGATAAGGATGGAAAGGAACTATTTTGGTTCAGTATTTTTTACATATTGGTATGATGCTATCCATATGATTGTCAAATGGAATTTAGATAAAAGTCACTCAAATGAAAAACTGCACATAAAAATTGCTCTCTTCTTTTATGAAAAAGTTGCAGACTTATAGTTTCTCTTTTTAACTGAATGCCTTAGGCATGACAATGTTTTTTTACATGCTTATTTTATATTCTCTAATATTTTCTTTACATAAATAATAGAAGTGTTCTGGCATCCATCCCTTTACTTATAGTTTTGTTCCAGTTTAGGTTTTGAACCGAAAAGTCTGATGTATGACTGAAATTTTTTGTTGTAAATTAAAATGTTCGTTGTAATGGGAGCAAGAATCTATCAGATTCAGGTATATTTTTCTGCACATTTTTATAGAATGAATAGAAAGAGAATCTATAGTCTTACATCGAGAAAAAGTAAAAAAAGAGAGATGGGATAAAGAGGAGGAAATAGGGGATATGAATCAAAAAATAAAGTTGTCCATCGGTCTTTCTGCCGTTTTGTGTGTTTTTTTTCTGTTGCTTTTGTTGCCTGCATTTATTGTTTTGCAAGGTTGGTCTCCTGAGTCGCCACCCAATGTGAAGATTTCTCAGCCAATTGAGTCGCAGATCAAAAAGGAAGAAGCAGCAGTTGAGGTAGATTCAGAACCGGAACAGGTTATTACGGTTTACCGTGCCAATCAGGAAACCGTTGAGAATGTGGATTTGAATGATTATGTATTTGGTGTGCTGGCTGGTGAAATGCCAGCATCGTTTGAAATGGAAGCACTGAAGGCACAGGCAGTTGCTGCACGAACCTATATTGCACAACTTGTCAGCCAAAATGGTGGTAAGAGTGATTTGCCTGAAGGAGCAGATGTAACCGATACAGTGCAACATCAGGTGTACTACAGTAACGCCGAGTTAAAGAAACTTTGGGCTGCTGACTATCAGTGGAAGGCAGAGAAAATTCGGCAAGCTGTTGAAGAAACCGATAATTTGATTTTAACGTATGAAAATCGTCCGATTCACGCATTGTTCTTCTCAACAAGTAACGGTTATACCGAACATGCTGAATATTATTGGAAAAATCCATTCCCATATTTGAAATCGGTAAAGAGCCCTTGGGATTTGGATTCGCCAAAATATTTGAAGGAACAGACGTTTACACTTGATGATTTTAATAAAAAACTGGAAGTTTCTGTAAAACCCGGACAAAAACTGTTAAGTTCTGTTAAGCGCACACCAGGTCAGGCTATTGCCTCTGTCAAAATTGGAGGAGTGGTTTTTACTGGACGGAAAGTGCGTGAGCAGCTCGGTCTTGCATCAGCAGATTTTTCCATGAAATGGCAAGGGAAGAAAATTGTGGTGACTACAAAAGGGTACGGGCATCAGGTGGGGATGAGTCAGTATGGTGCCAATGGAATGGCGAAGAATGGGAAAACGTTTGAAGAAATTTTGTTGTATTATTATCAAGGTGTGACCCTAGAGCCTGGCTTGTCATTTTTTGTCGATGGAAAAATATAAAAAATGATAAAGAGAATGTTTATTTTCTTCTGAATTCGGCAACATTGTTTGTAGAGGTGATAAAAATGAAGGAAGAAGGAAAAAAACAATCTCCTTTCAAGCAAAAAGTTGTAACATTTAAAAACAAACAATGGTTTTATCCAGCAATTTATGTCAGTGGTGCGGCGATTATTTTAATCGGTGCTATGCTGTTTCAGCTTGTGACAAAAGAGCCAGAAATTTCACAAAACTCCGGACAGGAGCAGACAAGAACAGAGCAGCAAGGTGAGAAGGTAAAAGAAGTAGCTGTTGAGGATCAATTTGTACGTTTGCCAGTTGCAGATCAGGAGAAGGCAGTCATTGCCAAAAAGTTTTATGAGGCTTCTGCAGATGAGGCAGCTCGTCAGGCAGCATTGGTATCTTATCAAAATCAATATATGCCAAATACTGGGATTGATGTGGCAATGGAAGATGACAGTACATTTGATGTAATTGCTTCATTAAGCGGAACAGTGATTTCTACCATAAAGGATCCTGTGCTTGGAAACTGTGTAACCGTTGAGCATAAAGATGGCATTACAACGATGTATCAGGCTTTAGGAAGTATTGTGGTTGAGCCGGGCACACCCGTTGTGCAAGGTCAGCTTCTTGGTACATCTGGAACGAACTTATTGAATCCGGATTTAAAGAGTTATGTACATTTTGAAGTACGTAAAGACGAGGTCGCCATCAATCCTGAAACGGCTTTAGAAGTTGCAATATCGGATCTGGTGAAGTGATTCATTTATAAGCGTAATCCGTGAAAAGAAAAACGGGTTACGCTTGTTTTTTTGTGAAAGATTTTCAGTGTATTTATATTTTACCTTCAGCCAGCCATGGGAAAAAACCAAGTAAAAACCGTTCGGTTGCGGGCATAAAATAGGAGCCAAAGTGGTAATCTGGGTCAATTGTTGCAACAATCCATGTTCCTTTTGTGCTAACTTGGTCTACATAAAAAATGGCGCCTCCATCATCGGTAGCAATTAAAACTTCACAGCCTTCTATAGGCCAATAAACGCCGTGGTGATGCCAAGTTACGTCAGCCAGTGTAATATAGTGAAATAAATGATAATCTGGATTTACAAGATTTAAACCACTTTTGGCATCTTTTTCCAGCCACCACCAAAAGTTGGTTGGACGCTCCTCCCAATTTTGATTTGGAATCCATGTCCAAGGTTGAGGCCCAAATACGGCAACAATCCCTCCATTTTCTGCAAAGTTTATAATTTTTTCTTTGGATTGCAGCAGCAAATGTCCATTTAATTGAGAAGGTACATAAAGAACATCAAACTCATCCAGTGCGGTAGATGCCAATTCTGGCAAATAGATGTGTGAAGCAATATATTTTTTAAATCTTGGATCATAAAAAGTTTTATGATGTACAGAATTTCCACTGTATAAAATTGCAATCTTTCTCAATTTGAAACACGCTCCTTTTGTCGTTGATCATATGCCGCTTGTACCCATGCGAATGTTTGCGTACTGATACGATCTGTTGTTTTATTGGCTTGCATATAGCTAAAAAGATCATTGCCAGCATGTAATAAAATAATACCGTTTGTTGTATTTTGATCAATATAAGTGACCACCTCATTTTCCCCCAAAGTTAAAAGAATTTCGGCTTGTTTGGGCGGTTGATAGAAGCCCCGAGCAAAGAAGCCTGCAACCCCTTTGTTATAGGTCATGTCATCTTCCTTTACTCCTTTAAAGATCATGTGATTTTTTTGAATGTGAACAGCATAATCCTGAAAACTATTGATTTTTTTCGGAATGAACATAGATGCACCAGGTATCCAGTCCCGAAATAAATGACCACAGAAGATCAATATTTTCCCATCATGTAAAAATTCAAGAATTTTATCCCTTTGTGTTTGCATATACTCCTGATCGATAAAACCAGGAATCGAAATACATCGATAACCTGACAAATCAGTTTTTGCAAATGAATATTGATCCACAATATCGAAATCCTTGGCATAAAAGGGATGTGTTCTTTTTTTCAGCCCAAAAGCATGTCCAGGATCCACATATAGAATTGTTTTACACACACTATCATCTCCCCAAATTTTATTGTTACCTAAGAGTAACTTTAAGCGCTTTTAGGTTAACATGCAGAAATATAATTTTTCAAGAAATAATTAATCAATCTGGGAAATTTATGTATTTATCCGTAAATTTTCCAAAAAACAATTGACAATGATAATCATTCTCATTAGAATAAGCGTATATAGTTACTTTAAGGTAACTTATAAGGGGGGATGATTTTGGGGTATATTGCGTATATCGGAACAGATATTCAGTTTACAAGATTAACAGACAAGGATCGGAGGCTCGGTTTAATATTTTTGCATGTGTATGATATACCTTATGCAGATTTATCCGCTTATGAAGGAATCATAATCACAAATTTTGTAGAGGAAGCTTTTCTTTTAGAAAATCAAACCATTTTGAAAAGATACTTAGATCAGGGAGGCGTTATTTTTTCACAGGTTGAGAACAGTTTGCCTTGGCTTCCCGGATGCGGAAAATGGGTTCGTTCGCCAATTCCGATCAAGGATCGTGAATTTCATTACACAGAACCTGTGCACCAATTATTTCAGGGTATTGATCTCTATGATTTAAATTATAAAAAAGGAGTTAAAGGATTTTTAACGAGAGGTTATTTTGATCGTATTCCGCTGAATGCAGAGGTGTTGTTAACAGATCAAGATAAACAGCCTGTTCTTTATATTGACAGGCATACAACAAAGGGTGTGATTATTGCAGGAGCGGGCACAGCGCTTTATGGCTATGGTATACAGGAAAACAGTACAAAATATTTGTCTGAGCAAATTTTGAGCTATATCCGAGAACAAGCGCAAAAAAGTAGGAAGGGAGCAAAGAAATGAAAGTTGCGATCATCACAAATCACTATAGCTTCCAGAATCGTTTTTTCGAATTGGAAGAATTCCAGTATATGTATGATGACATATTACCGATTCGTTTCTTACATCGCTATAATCTTCTGGAATATGACACCATTATCGTTCAGGAGCATATTTCTGTATTTCATTTGAAGCGTTATCGTTCACGATTGATTCAGTTTCTTAAAAGCGGTAAGCGCTTGATTATTATGGGAGAAGTGATTGACTGTTGGCTTCCGCATATTGAATGGGAAACTTCAGAGGTGAATTTTAGCTGGTGGGTGAAAAAGGATGGCGATTTACCACTGATTCAAAGAAATTCGTCTCATGAAATTTATCAATATATCCATTTTCCCGATTTAAAATGGCATTATCATGGAACTTTCCATCCGCCTCAAGGAGCAGTTTCTTTAGCTGAAACGCCAGAAGGAAAGAGTATTTTCTATATTGATCGTGTTTCTTATCGTGGAGAATTGATTGTCACTTCGGTAGATCCAACCTATCATATCGGGCTTGGATTTATTACCCAAGCCAAACCATTTTTACATGGACTTGCAAAATACATACATGCAAAGTAAATCATTTATTTTCATTTTTGTTTTTTCAAGTTCATTCATATCGATCAAGCCAATAAATATGGGTTCATCCATTGTTTTTTCTAAAGCAGAAATAAACAGTTTGATGCTTTTTGGAAAACAAAAAGAAAGATGATCTATTTCATCTAAGTGAAAAGGGGAGTTGTCATGAAGAAAAAATTATATTATACACTTGCATGTACCGTGATGTCTACAGCATTTTTAACAGCATGTGGTACAGAAGATGGAACAAGTGACAATGTCAAAGAAAAAGCTGAAACAAAAACCGTAACAGATCAATTGGATAGAAAGGTTGAGATTTCATCAGAAGTATCACGCGTCGTAACAGGTAGTATTTTGCCATTTTACTCAACATGGTTTGTCGCAACAAACTCAACCAAGGAGCTTGTTGGTATGCATCCTGAATCTGCAAGTGCTGCCCGGAATTCTGTCTTGGCTTCCATTTCACCAGAGGTATTAAATGCAAGTACGGATTTTTTACAAAATGGGGAAGTCAATATTGAAGAATTATTAAAGTTAGAACCAGATGTATATTTTGAATCTTCTGCAGATCAAACTACACTGGATAAGTTAACTGAGGCTGGGATTCCTACGGTTGCTATTAAGGCAAGGGATGCTGCAGAGGCGGAGCCGCTTGCGACCTTTAACAGTTGGCTTGAAGTGCTAAGACAAATTTCCAGTACCGATGAACGCGTCAATATGTTTTTGGAAAAAGGTAAGACCGTTCAAGCAGAACTAGATGTAAAGCTGAAACAATTAACAGAAAATGATAAGCCACGAGTGATGTTCTTATTCAGACATACAGATAACAGTATTACAGTCGCAGGTTCCAACTTCTTCAGTAGCCAATGGTTGGCTGCAACAGGTGCCATCAATGTCGCTGCAGAAATTGATGGAACAAAGGAAGTCAATATGGAGCAAATTTATCAGTGGGATCCTGATATTATTTATATTACAAATTTCACAAGTACACAGCCGGAGGATTTAAAAGAAAATAAAGTCACAGGGCAAGACTGGACTCAATTAACAGCTGTACAAGAAGGAAAGGTTTATAAAATCCCACTTGGAATCTATCGATGGTTCCCACCAAGTGGAGATGCTCCACTCATGCTAAAATGGCTGGCACAAAACAATCATCCAGATTTGTTTACTTATGATATGAAAGAAGAAATCAAGCAATACTATCAAGAATTTTATAATTATACATTAACAGATGAAGAAGTGGAGAAAATTTTGCACCCATCATCTGATGCAGCGATCCAATAAGGAGAAATCACGAGAAAATGAAAAAAAAATGGATTATTCTCTTATGGCTTCTTCCAGTGGTGCTTGCATTTTGCTCATTTTGTATTGGGAGATTTGAAATCACCATTGTAGATACGATAAAAATTTTGGCTTCTTCATTTTTGCCATTTGACATCGAACAAACATGGACAACCATGCAGGAGACGGTCGTTTTGCAAATTCGTCTACCTAGGATTATTCTGGCCTTACTAATTGGGGGTGGCTTGGCCATTTCTGGTGCGGCTTTTCAAGGAATGTTTGGCAACCCTTTGGTCAGTCCAGATATTCTCGGTGTATCCGCAGGTGCTGGATTTGGTGCCTCCCTTGCTATTTTATTATTTGGTCAAGGTTTTTTTGTTCAAATCATTGCATTAATGATGGGAATTGGAGCGATACTTCTTACCTATTTAATCAGTGGAGTCAAAAAAAATGCACCAATCGTGATGCTTGTTTTGGCAGGTGTAGTCACATCTGCACTTTTTCAAGCATTAATTTCGTTAACCAAATTTGTAGCAGATCCAGATGAAAAGCTTCCAGCCATTACCTATTGGTTAATGGGAAGTCTTGGTACAGCTAGTTATCGTGACATATATTTGGCAGCCCCGCTTATTTTAATCGGAATGATAATCTTGTATCTGCTTCGTTGGAGAATTAATTTGCTCACTTTGCCAGAGGATGAAGCAAAATCAATGGGTATTTCGGTTACAAGATTAAAATGGCTGGTTATTTTTTCTGCTACCTTAATTACGGCTGCTTCTGTAGCTGTAGCTGGGATTATTGGATGGGTTGGACTGATTATTCCGCATGTGGCGCGTATGATTGTGGGAAATAATAATCAATTTGTATTTCCGGTCTCCATCTCTATCGGTGCAGCATATCTTTTGTTTATTGACAATTTGGCACGGTCTGTCACATCTGTAGAAATTCCATTGTCCATTTTGACGGCCATTATCGGCGCACCCTTTTTTGCTTTCCTGCTTCATAGAACAAAAGGAGGATGGTCATGAATATCACTGTAGAAAATGGAAACTTCAGCTATTCCAAAAAGAAAGACAACGTATCTTTTCTTTATAAGGATGATATTAACTTTACATTAAATCAAGGAGAAATTTTAACCGTTTTGGGTCCGAATGGAGCGGGTAAAACTACGCTGTTAAAGTGCGTAGTTGGGCTTTTACGTTGGAAAAAAGGAAAAACTTTGGTTGATGGAGTGGATTTAATGACCGTTTCGTATAAAGATTTATGGCGGCGAATTGGCTATGTTCCGCAAGCACATAAAATGGTGTTTGGTTTTACAGTAGAGGAATTGGTTGTTATGGGGCGTGCACCCTATATCAGTACATTGCGTCAACCATCTAAAGAAGACAGACAAAAAGCGATGGAGGCACTTGAAACTGTTGGGATTGCACATTTGGCGCAAAAATCCTGCAATGAAATTAGTGGGGGAGAACGGCAACTGGCATTGATTGCTCGAACTTTGGTTTCAAATCCAGAGTTGTTGATTTTAGATGAGCCAGAGTCACATTTGGATGTACAAAAGCAAATTGTCATTTTACAAATTTTGAAGCGTTTAGCGAAAGAATATGGGATTGCTTGTATGATTAATACACATTATCCGAATCATGCATTTTATTTGGCAGATCAAGTATTGATTACAGCAAAAGATTTCCCGATGTTCATTGGAAATGTACAGGAGGCCATTACAGAAGAACGGATGCGTGCTTATTTTGGCATTGAGTTAAAAAAGGTTACTTACTCTGAAGCAAATTATTGTATTGAAACAATGATTCCGAAGGATTTAGGCATTGAGCCGACCTGTTCAGTTCATTGTTTTCGGAAGACGGATAGTCTTGCATCTGTAAACGAGTAGAAGATATATTTTTTATAATCATAAAACGTTTTTTATGATCTCAAAAAATTGTTGTACCAAGCAGTTTATGATTTTTATGAGATAGATTTCTTTGTATTTTTCCATGGAAATATAAGCAAAACATGGACCATATAGGAATGAAAGAATGTATGGATGGCTTGAATAATAAAATTTAAAAGTTACATACATATAATTCATTGATCATAATATCACTTGTTTTGCTTATTGAACAAATTTTCCTTTTTGTTCAGTGTTTTTTAAATGGTGCAGGTTTTCATTAAGCAGAAGTCATGGGAAGATTGGAATTGCTTGTTTAAGACAGTCTAGATTAAAAAATCACAAGAAATGAACCGAATGAAAACAGTTGTCTTGTGATTTTTTGCTTTGATTTTGGAGTAGAAAGTATAAAATTTGTATATGGTATGTGGATGCTACAGGATTTTTATCAGATAAAAAGTATGAAATGGCATTTGCATATCAATCTGTTTGTTTATTTTATTTTTTGTTTTGTTTATAAGTTTTTTTGATTTCAGTGGTTTTGGAAGTTGTTTCAAAGCGACTGTTTTTTTGTTTTCGATACGCATAAGTTAAGCAAAATCTTCATAAATTGTTACAAACCTGACAAGGGATTGTGTGAGGTGAGAAATCGTATCAAAGCATGCCAATGATTTGTTGCGAGCGCCCCAATTTTTTTGAAGAAAAGTAACGTAAAAAGCATCCGGGAACAACTCAACGAGTCTCATTTCGCGCTCCTCAACAGAAATTAGGAGGCGAGGATATTGCATGATTATATTAAAGAACGAACGTTAAAAATTGCACATTATATTTTAGAAACAAGAAAAACGGTTCGTGTCATTGCAAAAGAGTTTGGCGTATCGAAATCTACGGTTCATAAAGATCTGACGGAACGACTACCAGACATCAACCCGGAGTTGGCAAATGCTGTGCAGGAAATCCTTGACTATCATAAGTCCATTCGTCATCTGCGCGGTGGAGAGGCAACCAAGCAAAAATATCGTAAAGAAGAAGCCAACGTATAAAACAAAATTTCCTCTCTTAATTAGGAATGCATATGGGGATTTCAAAATGAGCTAAAAGCCGATTACATACAAGTAGTCGGTTTTTTGCTTAATAAAAGGAATATAAAGTTTATGATCTGCGAATATAACTGAGAATGGATAAAGTAGGCAAAAAACTTTTTCAGCTCGATTTTGCTCCATTTGACTGCATAAGGTGATACTTCATTCAAATAGATACAGAGTAGGGAAATAAAGTAAAGAAAAGTGATGAGGTGTCTTATCCATTTATCTCTATCAGAAACATCAAAGAAAGCCAATTTAAAGTCTTCTATCATTTATAATCAATCCATGGTGTATTTTGCTGCATCTCATATTTTACAGGATTGCAGGCTCTCTGAAGAGACAGTGCGTGAGGCATTGATTTGCCTTGTAAACCATTTTCATGAAATCGGTAAGATGAATGGTCTTTTAAATAAAACATTTTGTAGTTATGGCATTTGGAAACATTGCTTTAACCATAATAAGCCAGAGTTAAAGATTATAGCGATCAGTAGGTTTGGTTGTTTACTTAAGGGTTTATAGTATTGGCTCAGGTGTTTTGATGGATCTTATGAAAATCGTTCAGAATATGATAGAACGTCTGAATTGATTTTGATATATTCCTTATTTCAGGTTTATTTTGAAATATTTGATAATTAAAATTCCCTACATGTTGAACTTGCCAAACGAACTGACTAAAAATCGACTTTAGCAGGGGAACAAAATGTTGATGAAACAGTTGATTGAGAAAGGTTTGATAAGCTGTGAAGGAAGAAATCATAAATAAAGATGTTTGATTTTGACATAGTAAAAGAAGAGCTTGCATGGCTCTTTTAAAAGGAAGAGGCGTGGTTGCATTTGTTTGATGATACATTCGAGCAAAAAAGGTAGCTGTTATCAGCTACCGACAGATTGTAGATGGTTACTTTATAGTGTGATAATATTGTGATATTGGTCTCAGAAGTTCTCCTGTTCACTGTTTTTATCGGTAAATTATTTAAAAATATTTTAATTATATCTTAATTTTTTATTTAACAATACAATAAATTTTATTTCGAAATAACATTGTATTTAGATAAATGAAAAAATCGAATTTACTTACACTTTGTTACGTGTAATAGAGGGAGCCGTTTATTTTTGAAAATAAATCCGATATTTGAATTGTCGAAGATAATAAATTATGGTTATGTGAAAGTGCTTGATTATAGAATAGATATAGCAATAGAAAAATAATAAGATATTTTTAATAAAATATCCAAATATGACAATTAAACTATCCATTTTTGACAAATTACATTTTATTTTTAAAGGAAAATAATTATAATTAAGAAATAAGGGAGGTGTGAATCATGTAAAAAAATAAATATAAGAGTGAATAAAAAGTTTATGACTTTATATGGTTTAGTTGTTCGTCATAATGAAAGGATGTGATTTTTTCTATTACTCTATAGAAATTTTCTATTTTAATGATTGAAAATTTAGTTTTATGAAAAATATAAGATCTATGGAAATTTGGTTTGATGTGTTTTAAGAAGTATTATGTTTCATTTGTTGGTTGGGGAAGAAAAAGATAGAACATAAAAAAGTCAAAAAGAAAATCGTATAAGGAGGAATAGAGATGTTAAAGTTGATAAATAAAAGTGATGTTAAATTAATGTTATTTGTATTTTTTATTTCAGTGTTCTGGTTAGGGGTTGGTGGTATAAAAGTAAGTGCTACTGAGATAGATTCTGTAATTTCCAATAATAAATTATTATCTGAAGAAAAAGCAATATTAGAAAGTGAAACAGGGGTAAAGTATTTGGTTGATCTTTATGAAACAAATAATATAGCTCTTAAAAAATTTTCTCCTTTTTATTCAGTGACTCCTGAATATATAAAAGAAGTTCAATTTTCGTTATCACCTGATAAAATGACGAAAATAGCTCCTACTTTAGATACAAGTATTACAACATTTTCGGGAAATATATCAAAAGAAGAATGGGATTCTACAGGTGGAACAACAGGGAGTATCACATTATATTATAACCAAAAAGTAGAACCTAACGGGACGAAGTATTTAATAAATCAAATGACTGCTAAAGTTACTATTCGTGAAAGTGGGACTTATTTTAGGGGTGGAACGGCAACAGTTGCATGTAATGAAGGATTTTCTAGTTCCCAGACGATAACTAGAAGCTTTGTATCTAGTCCGTTAAATATTGTAACAGGATTTACAAAGTATGCGAATGCAGATGCAGGTCTAGTAGCAATTGGTGGTAGATTTGATGTAAAATTACAAAGAGCTAGTGGTTCTAGTTGGAATTTTGTGGTTAATTTACCTGTTGCAAATAATTTACCAGCAATTGGTGGCAAATAATTTTTTATGGAGTGTCAAGGTAGTTTTGTAGTTTGAATTAGCCACTGGTTTAGAAAGGAAAATGAAATGGATAAGAAAATTTTGTTCAGAAATATTTTGCTTTGGCTGGTTTTAATCGGGCTTGTGTTTCCACTTCGTGTTATTTATACACATTATGCTACATTGTTAAGTCTAGCGGCGCCATATACCTTGCTTTTTTATGCTTTTATCAGCGGTGTGCTTATAATGTGTATGAATTTTTCATCACGAAAAATTAACGTGATTATTTTCTTGTTTGAGCTGTTTCTTGTTGTATACAGTATTTGGAATCCGATTTTCCTGTTTTCGTCAATTATTTTGGTTCATGGTACGGTCTTGGGTACGCTCTTTCTGTCAATTTTTTTAGCAAAAAATTAAATAAAGATATTGTACTTAACATATTTGTTTGTTCAGATTGTATAGTAAAGTTTTAATTTTAAGGAGAAACTTTGTTATACAGTCTTTTTAATATACACTAAACTATATTCAAAAAAATAAATACCAGGATTTAATCATCTAAATAACATTTCTATGCCCAAATCAAGTATATTGTTCTTTAGACATTTATTGACAAAACTATTTGAGTGTCAAAAAATTATGAATAATCATTCTCGGAGGCAGTATGTTTATCATCGTAGATCGATTTTATTAGAGCTTGTATATATTTCAATTTCTCTACTATACTTAATTATGGGCTTTAATTTAGTAGTATAGATAGAGTTAAATTTACGGTAGATTTGAAACATTAATTATGCAGGAACCTTTTTTATCACAATGGTGCAAATATGAGTTGGTATTTATTTTATCATAAGAAAATAAAGAATATCCAGATATAAAATAGTTATCATATCTTTTCGAAGGTGAATGTCTTTATAAATATAAGTATGGATGGAATTCTAAGTTATTTAAATATTTTTCGGCGGAACAAACAATGCATACAATATTTTTATCAATAATAAATTGTTTGTATTAGTAATGTCTGTACTTGCAACGTTTTTTAGATCGGTATATACTAAGCTGTTTACTTCAAAGTTAACAATATGGTTTGCATAAAGTACATTTTTCAATGGATATATCCGATTATTTTCAATTTACTTTTACTGGGTTTAATATAAGTTTTTACTTCTATGGATATTTGTTTTGGGTCAATGTAAAATACAGATAGAATTTATATGCGTTGTAATATATCCTTTTTTATGGTTTGATTTTAATGGATAAACGATGTTCCAAGGTTTATGGTGTGAAAAAGAAACGATCGCTATTTGGTGCGTCTGTTTTGATTGATGCATCTTTTCTATATAGGTGGAAAATAGACCAAGAACAGGTAAAAATCCCGTGAGGCAAATTCACGGGAGTAAGGTAAAAGATAGACGAGTTTGGGTGAACTCGTATGATTGGGAGAATAAGATCAACTTACTCGACTGGTAGATCAAATAAGTTTTCACTTTAGGTTGTATCTATAATATAATCCGTAATTATGCAAAAAATATGAACTTCACATTAAGGTTTGGCAACATTTGTAGACTTGTAAATGCTCTTCATGAGGTAGGAACAAATCGGCAAGGCATAAATTTTCTTCATCTTTATAGTTCACTTGATCTTATGGATAATAAAGGAAGGCATATAAATTCATTTACTTTATAAACATGGGTATGTTAATATATAGTGATGTAATGTAGATAAATTTATGTATATGATATAGACAAAAATGAGGGGGATTTTTTTTCATGTTTTCTAAAGATATCGGCATTGACTTGGGCACAGCCAATGTATTAATCCATGTAAAAGGCAAAGGTATTGTATTAAATGAGCCTTCTGTTGTTGCTTTGGATCGTAGCAATGGTAGAGTATTGGCTGTGGGTGAGGAAGCACGTCGTATGATCGGTCGTACACCAGGTAATATTGCAGCCATTCGTCCGCTAAAAGATGGAGTAATTGCAGATTTTGATGTGACAGAACAGATGCTTAGATCATTTATCAATAAATTAAATGTAAAGGGCTTTTTATCTAAGCCGCGAATTTTGATTTGTTGCCCAACAAATATCACCTCAGTTGAAAAGAAAGCCATTCGGGAAGCAGCAGAAAAAAGCGGTGGAAAAACAGTTTATTTAGAAGAAGAGCCAAAGGTGGCAGCAGTTGGAGCTGGGATGGATATTTATCAGCCTTATGGGAATATGGTGATTGATATTGGTGGTGGTACAACGGATGTTGCAGTTATTTCCATGGGCGATATTGTGACAAGTTGCTCTGTAAAAATGGCTGGTGATAAATTCGATAACGAAATTTTAAATTATATTAAACGGGAATATAAATTGTTGATCGGGGAAAGAACTGCGGAGGATATCAAGGTGAACGTTGGAACTGTTTTTGAACATAGTCGGCATGATACAATGGAAATTCGTGGACGTGATCTGGTGACTGGGCTACCAAGAACAATTACCATTTCTTCAGAAGAAATTGAGCATGCGTTGCGTGAGCCGATTAACAGTATTGTTCAAGCCGCGAAATCTGTTCTTGAGCAAACACCACCAGAGTTGTCAGCGGATATTATTGACCGTGGTATTTTCCTAACCGGTGGAGGTGCTTTACTTCATGGTTTGGATACATTAATGATGGAACAATTAAAAGTCCCTGTATTTGTTGCAGAGGATCCGATGCGCTGTGTGGCAATTGGTACTGGCATTATGTTGGATAATATCGACCGGACACGCATGCGTTCCAAATAATTGAGGGACTCGTCTTTTTGGAAGCTTTCAGTAACCAAGGACGGGTTTTTTTTGCATATTCCTCTTTTTGTTTGCATATAAGTGAGTATATCTGTCAAAAAAAGAGGTGTTGGTGTGAAATATGTGAAAGCGGCCGATGATAAAGATATTGGACAAGTCCAAGCATTTTATCGGCAAGGAAAATTGGAAGTAGAAGTCCAACAGGATGAAATGCGAAATAAATTTTTGTTAATTGATGATAAGAGCGTGTTGTACGGGGTTATGGGGTATGAAGGTAAGGGTGTGCATGCTTTATTAAAAGAGTGTATCATTTCTCCTGAAGTACATTCCGTTGAATTGTATGCGTATTTTCAGGGTGTAATTGGTTATTTAAAGCAAAAAGGTTTTGAACAAATTTATATTTATACACCGCATCCCAATATGCAGACACTTTTTCAACAGTTGGATTTCCAGATAGTTGAGAAAGAGATTCGAGCCTGTACAGCAAATTTTTGGAAAACTAAGCTAGATATTCATGCAGAAGGTATATGGTTTATTTGTGGATAAAAAGTTGTATTTATCCACATTTTTACAGAAGTTATTCACAAATTGTGTATAAATTACCAGTTTTTGTAGATTGAGTATGTGAAATGCTTGAAGTGAAACAAAGAAAAGAGGAAAAAAATGAAACAGACAGAAGTAAGGATTGTGGAAAAATTATCCACAAATCAACAGACTTATCCACAATTGGAACGTGCGGCGGCTCTGATTCAAGAGGGTGAAGTGGTGGCATTTCCAACAGAAACGGTATATGGTTTGGGAGCAAATGCATTGAGCGCCAAGGCTGTTCGGAAAATATACAGAGCCAAAGGTAGACCCAGTGATAACCCCCTCATTGTACATATTTCATCTGTGGATATGTTGAGGACATTGGTTGATGCCATTCCAAAGTCAGCACAGAAATTAATGGATGTATTTTGGCCAGGACCACTTACGATTGTTTTTCCGAAACAGGCAAATGTTCCGGACTGTGTAACTGGAGGATTGAGAACAGTAGGTATACGTATGCCAAATCATCCAATTGCTTTGGATTTGATTCGGCAGGCTAAGGTACCCATTGCTGCACCAAGTGCAAATATATCAGGACGCCCGTCTCCGACTACAGTGCGGCATGTAATTGAAGATATGAATGAGCGTATTCCATTGATTATTGATGGCGGAGATACCCAAGTCGGGCTGGAATCAACAGTGATTGACTGTAGCCGTTCGGTTCCGATTATTTTGCGCCCTGGGAAAATTACAAAGGAAGAAATAGAAGCGATTTTAGGTCAGACAATTGATGAAGCAATGGATCATAGTGGTTCTGATGTTTTGGCGCCCTGCGCTCCTGGTATGAAATATCGGCATTATGCACCTCAAGCAGAGGTAAAGCTGGTTGCACATTCTGAAAAGTTGGTACAAGAAGCCATATGGCAGCAAAAAAAAGCAGGGAAGTCTGTCGGCGTTTTGTCAACGAATGAAATTTGTCAAACTGTTCAAGCGGCAGATCGTGTTTTTTCTTTAGGTGCAGCTGGAGATTTGACCATGTGTTCGCAAAGGTTGTATGATGGTCTCAGAAACTTTGATGACTACCGAATTGATGTAATTTTGGTTACGACGGTTGAAGAAACAGGTGTTGGAAAAGCCATTATGAATCGTCTGGCAAAGGCCAGTGAAGAAGTATCGGATTTACTTTAAACAATTGCTGTTTTTGTAAGGCTATGCGGTTCATATAAATGTTTAGTTGGGTTTTGGGATAAAGACTTCCAAAAAGGATTTGATTCAAATTAAGATTTTTCCAGACTTTTGTAAGGGTGGGATACCTTATAAGGGAAAAGATTTAAGTAAGATTGGCGTTTGGTATAGAGTTAAAGTCCCATCTAAGAAAAGTGGTTCCAATGTCTAGAAATCATTTTTGCTTTTTATTCTAGCTCCAATGATAGGGCAAATCTTATGAAGATATATAAATCATTTGTAGATATAAATATCCACAGATATTTTTTTCAAAAAATGAAAATGCTTTCCTGATAGACTGAAATAAAATGGATATTTTCTCCTTCTAAAAATTGGTGTTTGTACATAAATTGTACAAGGATACAATATCAAGGAGGAGCACTATGATTTCGTCACAAATATTGAGCACATTCATGCCAATTTTTATGCTAGCCATTGCATTAAGTATGGATGCATTTTCAGTTAGTTTGGGAATGGGAACAATTGCCCTTCGCAAGCAACAAATCTTTCACATTGGACTGGTGGTCGGTGTGTTTCATATTGTGATGCCATTGGTTGGTATTGCACTGGGACAATATTTGGCAGAGCGTATTGGGACGATTTCTTCTGTCATTGGCGGCTTGCTTTTGATGTTTATTGGTCTGCAAATTTTTTTCTCTTCCTTTACCGAACAGAAAGTAAAAAAGTTTGTTCCAATTGGTATCGGTCTGTATATGTTTGCTTTTGGTGTCAGTGTAGACAGTTTGACGATTGGTCTAGGATTGGGAATGTTTGGTACAAAGGTGATTGTAACTTTAGTTTTATTTGGTGCTTTTAGTTGTATGTTTACTTGGCTTGGTTTATGGTTGGGAAGAACTACTCATATGAAGTTGGGCTCGTGGACGAGTATTTTAGGCGGAGGAATTTTGATTGCCTTCTCTTTGCTTTTATTGTTCCATACATATTTTAAGTAAAGCAATACTTCCTTTGAAATAAAAGCTATGGCTTTGAAATTCAAAGGATATTTTTGTATGGTTTAAAAGAGGGAACAGAACGAAAAGTGAAATAAATGATGACCAAAAATTTTTATGTTTTATCATATAAAGAAAAAGAAGATATAAAATAACTATATGGAAACATTGATATATCTAGAAGTTACAGACTTAAATCATGTTTCAGAAAAAATGTTTTATACATTACCATTTCATTACGATATTTTTTGAGAAAAATAGACTTTCTTTTTAATATTTTATCTAGAATATTTTGTTTTTAAAAATTTTCTTAGAAATTTCTAATGGATAAAAGAGCATTTGTGTTGTATGCTATGATTAAGTAGAATTAAATAGTTAAAGGGGTGAAATTTTGAATATTTTGTTTATTTGTACAGGGAATACATGCAGAAGTCCGATGGCAGAAGGAATTTTTAATGCGTTAAGTCCAACAGGTACAATGGCTCGTTCTGCTGGTATATGTACACAAAATGGATTGCCAGCTTCTAAATTTGCAGCAGAGCTCTGCCAGACGGTTGGTAAGCATGGACATCGATCGCAGCAAGTCAATGAAGAGTTGATTTCCTGGGCAGATTTGATTTTAACAATGACAGTGGAACATAAAGAATGGATGAAGCAGCGGTATAAATTACTGCCGCCGATTGAAACGTTAAAAATATATGTTGGCGAAATGGATGAAAATATTTTAGATCCATTCGGCGGTGGAAAGAATATATATGAGACTGTTTTTCATGAGCTGGAGCGTACGATTCAATTATTAATAAAAAAAATCAATATAAAGTGAGGAAAAGCCATGAAGAATCGAGGAATTCAAGCACAATTTACATTATTTACAACAATTGTTGCAGTGATTACATATGTAACAAGTGGAATTTTTATTTTCCTTTTTTATGACATAGTTGGGGTAAAGATGGGGATTTCTGAGCCAGTATGGATTATTGGCACTCTTTTGCTTGGAATCATTTGGTCTGGCATTCTTGCTTATATCGCTGGAATTTTAATTTCACGACAGTTAAAACAACTGGAGGCAGTTGCGTTGGAGCTTTCAAAAGGAAATTTGTCTGTTGATGTTCCAGAGCTAAGTGCTTCAAGTGAAATTTATTTGCTTTCTAAAACAGTTGGGACTTTGGAAAAAAATTTAAATCATACAGTCGGAGCTGTAGAGACCAGCATTTCGGAAACGAATAAACAGGTGGAAGCCATTCGGTTGTCTGTTTCAACTGTACATGAAATGAGCGAGCAGATGAGTAGAGCAATTGAAGATGTTGCCACAGGTGCCATTCAGTTGACGGAGGCATTTGATACGACCGATCAAATGATGGATCATTTGATGCAAATGTCCCAGAAAGTTTATAATGAAGCAGCAGTTTCCAAGAAAACAGCAGATGATTTTGTGCTTTCAATTGAAAATAGTGTAGGCAATATTGTAGAATTAATCGGACATGTCAAATCACTTGGAGAGCGTACGGGTGAGGTTTTAAATGCCATTCAGCAACTGGAACAAAATGCAAATGAAGTTGGAGAAATTATTGATCTGGTTGGAGATATTGCTGGTCAAACCAACTTGTTGGCTTTAAATGCATCTATTGAGGCAGAGCGTGCAGGTGAAAATGGGAAAGGCTTTGCTGTGGTTGCAACAGAAGTTCGACACTTGGCAGACAGCAGTGTAAAAGCTGTTCAAGATATAACAGATTTAATTCATAAAATGCAAGGCAATGTTTCGCAGGTTGTCAATCAAATTCGTATGCAGGAAAGTAGCATTTCCAATCAGGAGAAAATCAGTCAGGTGACTGAATCACAAATTGGTAATTTAAAAGAACATATGGAAAAGTTTGTAGAAGTGTTTGTGACAATTGAAAACCTGTGTCAGAAACAGATTGATCAGGTACAGATGGCGCTGGAGGATTCTAGAAAGGTAATGAGTATTTCTGAAGAATCTACAGCGGCAACAGAAGAAGTGGAAGCTTCCACAAAAATTCAGGAGCAAGAGATGGACAGGTTGCGTGAAGAGGCAAGAGTTTTGGAAATGCAAGCACAAAAACTATCTGAAGTAATTAAAGTATTTAAAAGAAAGTAGTCGGGTATCCTAATTTGGTTTTAGAAAGTAGGAGAAGTAAAAATGAGAGTAGCCATCGCATCAGATCATGGTGGATTAAACTTAAAACAAGAAATTATTCGATTATTGGAAGAAAAAAAAGTGATATTTAAAGATTTTGGCGCAACAAGTGTTTGTGGAAGTGTAGACTATCCAGACTATGCTTTTTTGGTTGCGCAAAAGGTTGCAGATGGAGAATATGATCGGGGAATTTTAATTTGTGGAACGGGTATTGGGATGAGCATCGCAGCGAATAAAGTTTCTGGGGTTCGTTGTGCGCTTGTTCATGATACGTTTAGCGCACGTGCGACACGTCAACATAATGATTCTAACATACTTGCAATGGGTGAACGTGTGATTGGTTTTGGCTTGGCAAAGGATATTGTGGAAATTTGGTTATCTGAAGAATTTGAAGGGCAAAGGCACGAAAACCGTGTCAATAAAATTAAACAATATGAAAGGCAAGTGACCAGATCTGATGGATGAACTTGCACGCTTACAAGTAAGATGGCTACAAATTTTGGATGCCTTTGCTAGCAGTGTACATCCGCAAAAAAATAAAATTTTTGTCATCGGATGTTCCACTTCAGAAATCACAGGCCATACAATCGGAAAAGCTGGTTCTTTGGAAATTGCTGAAATGATGTGTCAAGGCTTGCTTGCCTTTCGAGAAAAATATGGTGTGTTTATTGCTGTTCAATGTTGTGAACATTTAAATCGGGCATTGGTTGTTCCAAGGCAGTTGGCAGAACAGGAATGTTTGACAATTGTACAGGCCATTCCACAAAGATATGCTGGTGGTGCTTTGGGTACGGTATTTTTCGAAAAGGAGCAAGATGCTGTTCTTGTAGAAGCCATTCAGGCAGATTATGGGATGGATATTGGTTTGACGTTGATTGGAATGCATTTAAAGCCAGTTGCGATTCCGGTTCGGTTGCCATTTGATCGCTTGGGACAAGCAATTTTTACGGCTGCGAAAACACGACCCAAATATATTGGTGGTGCCCGGGCAGTTTATGATATAAAATAGTTTTTTATTGGTTTGGTAATGGAAAGTCTTTGAAATTGCCAGTCACGCATTTTGAAAGACAAGAACCAAACCGTCAATAAAGAAAGATGGATGATAAAAATTTTCTATCATGGATTCTTGTATAAAGAAACATTTGAGGTTACAAAATGCGCGCGTAAAAATGTTGATTCTCTTGGCGAAAAAGACATTTTACGCGCATTTTTTCATTGATTAGTTAGATAGAAGAAAAATGTCTGATAGAGTTTTACAAGTGTTTATAGACAGATCTCTAACGAATTTATGCGATCAAGAATTTTTTATTTCACTGTTATTGTATTGATCTGTCTACTACGCTGTTTTTGTAATCGAATGATCAAAAAGCGTAACAAGGAATTCATGAAAATATGAACATTCTTTTTCCATAAAGCTACAGCAACTTCTTTTTGATATGTAGGAGAAAAATCTTTACATCCTAAAGGTTTCAGAGTGTACAGGCAAAGAAGGATAAGCATATTCTAGCTTTCAAAATCAGAGTTCTATTGCATAGCACCATCTTATTTTCCCTTTTTTGACAAAAGAAAAGTTTTGTCCGCTCTCGCTTAAGTTATTTTCTATTCATTCACAAGAAGCGGTCATAGACCTTAAAAATGCCGATGTATGGTGAATTTTTCGTTAAGAGCTGGGATTTTTTGTAAAATCTTCGATTCTACTACTATATGTTGAATGAAGATTTTACTTATGAGGAAGTTGTTCCTAGCAGCTCCCTTTTTAAATTTCTGAGGATTGGGTGAATGAAAAAGAGTATGGTGAGTAAAATATTCAAAAAACAAGGATTGAAACCAAACGGAAATTCTTATTTGTAGCAATCAATATGCTGAAATGACAAAATTTATACAGTTAAAAATAAATAGATATCAAACTTCATGCGAAATATTACACTGTCGTTTGTTTTTTTATGAATTCATTCTTTTATCTCAGCTTTTTTTGTTTCTGATATAATTCAGTTATTTTTATTCTCATTTTCGATTATATACATAGTAAAAGCTGTCATTTTCTTGTTGGTTTCTCTATGATCAAGTGAATTGTTCACGATTTCATGAAATCTTACAGTTCTTAATTTGCCATGCTGTTGTGAAATTGTGAAACAAAATAAAGTTGACGATTGGGATGGAAACAATTTACAATAAACGTTGAAGAGACCGTATTTTCATCATACGGTGACTGTAATCATTCCGAATTTGAGGAGGAAAAAAGATGAGTCATGTTGGACAAGTAGATTTAAAGATACAAGATACAAAGGTGTCTGAGGCGATTGCACTGGAGTGTAAACGTCAGAATGAAAAAATTGAATTGATTGCTTCTGAAAATTTTGTTTCCAAGGCAGTCATGCAAGCGCAAGGTTCAGTACTAACGAATAAATATGCAGAAGGATATCCTGGACGTCGTTACTATGGTGGTTGTGAATATGTTGATATCGTTGAGGATCTTGCAAGAGACCGTGCAAAGCAATTATTTGGTGCAAAGCATGTCAATGTGCAGCCACATTCCGGAGCACAGGCAAATATGGCGGTTTATCATACGGTTTTAAAGCCAGGTGATACAGTGCTTGGCATGAATCTTTCACATGGTGGGCATTTAACGCACGGCAGTCCAGTGAATTTCAGTGGCATTTTATATAATATGGTGGAATACGGTGTGTCTAAAGAAACTGGTAAAATTGACTATGAAGAAGTACGTCAAATTGCATTAAAGCATCAGCCGAAAATGATTGTTGCTGGTGCAAGTGCCTATCCGAGAAAAATTGATTTTGCAAAATTTAGAGAGATTGCGGATGAGGTTGGTGCATATTTATTTGTAGATATGGCGCATATTGCTGGTCTGGTAGCAGCAGGATTACATCAAAATCCGGTGCCATATGCACATTTTGTTACAACAACAACGCATAAAACTTTGCGGGGTCCGCGTGGCGGGATGATTATGACGACAGAGGAATTTGCCAAAGCGATCGATAAGTCTGTATTCCCAGGCATTCAGGGTGGGCCATTGATGCATGTAATTGCGGCAAAAGCGGTTGCATTTGGAGAAGCGCTACAACCTGAATTTAAAGAATATGCTGCTCAGATTATTCAGAACGCACAGGCGTTGGCAAAGAAATTACAAAAAGAAGGTGTAGACATCGTTTCGGGTGGTACAGACAATCATTTAATGTTGTTAAATGTCAAATCTTTGGGCTTAACTGGAAAAGTTGCGGAAAAGGTTTTGGATGATATTGGTATTACTGTCAATAAAAATACCATTCCATTTGATACAGAAAGTCCGTTTGTTACAAGTGGTATTCGTATTGGTACAGCTGCGGTGACTTCAAGAGGATTTATGGAAACGGAAATGGAAACCATTGGGGAATTGATTGCAAAAGCATTGAAAAATCATGAAGACAAGACCATTTTGGCAGCATGTAGTCAGTCTGTTTTAGATTTAACGAAAAAATTCCCACTGTATGAGGTTCTGTAAATCTATACGTGTAAAAATCAAACGATGATGTGAACTTAGATTTAAAGTAAAGATCCAGCAGTCGTGTTGTGTAGGAAATTTGCCGTTTTCATTTTTAAAATTTCAATTGTTTTAGAAGTTATCGTTAAAGGAGAAATTATTTTGAAAAAGATTTTTATTTTTCATCATCCGTTGATTGATCATAAACTCAGTATTTTACGTGACAAACGTACAAAGACCCCACAATTTCAGATGTTGGTTAAAGAAATTACAAGCTTGATGACTTACGAAATAATGAAAGATCTTGTAACAGAGCAAACAAAAATTGAAACGCCAGTTTCCACCATGACAGCACATCGTTTAAGCAAGTGTCCGATTGTATTGCTTCCAATTTTACGTGCCGGATTGGGAATGGTAGATGGCATTCGTATGTTTGTACCTTTTGCCAAAGTTGGTCATATTGGCATGATCCGTGATGAGAAAACTTTACAACCAAGAACATATTATCATAAGTTGCCAGACGATATTTCTGGTGCACAAGTCTTCGTTTTAGATCCGATGTTGGCCACAGGCGGCTCAGCGGTTGCAGCAATTGACCATTTAAAGGCACAGAATGTTTCACAAATTACTTTTATATGTTTGCTTGCTTCACCGGAGGGTTTGACATATTTCAGTACACAGCATCCAGATGTACAGATTTATACGGCGGCTATTGATGAAAAATTAAATGCGCAAGGATATATTGTTCCAGGGCTTGGAGATGCAGGAGATCGTTTGTTTGGAACAGAGTCATAACAGATCATGATAAAATGCTTCAGAGAGAACTTTTTAAAAGTATTCTCTGGAGCATTTTTTGTGGCTGTACAAGATTGGCCATCTGCTTTTACTGTCTTGCTATCGTGACTTCTGTTATTTGGCTTTATATTTTGAAAGAATCTGTAAGCGAAGAAGATTTTTTCAGTTGTTTTTTTACTGTTTGTTTTTTATGTACAATTTCAGCTTGGGTGGTTTTGTGGGATTTGAAACGAAATGATATATCGATTGATAAATGATTTCAATTGAAGTAGATTCATCTAAATATTGCTATCTATTTGACAATTGTTATAGAAGTACATTCGCTTTATTTATTGTCTAATTGTTATTTTTGCCTGGATGTTGGGCTCAAAAATGCTGCTTACTACTAAAATACAGTGCAAATTTAATTTTTTTTAAAATCATTGGTTTTCATTAATAAAATTTATTTGGCTGAATCCTTATATACCAAAATATTGTAAATCAGGATATGTTTATATTTTTGGCGTAATCAAAAAGGCTCTGTTGCAATAGTTGATGGATAGATAAAACGAGCTACAACTAGATTTGTAAAATTAAAATAGTATAGAAAATGTTATTAGATGATAAATGAAAATCTACAATAGATGGCATTGCCTAAGTAAAAAATTTATAAATGTTTGGTTTATGCTTAAAAACTAAGCACAATCATATAGAATCTAAATATTTTTTGATTCAAACTTTTCTATGTACAAACTTTACAAAGATTGTAACAGTAATGAACTGGTTTATCTAAAATATTTGTAGATAGGATGAAAAAGCAGTATAAAAGAGAATGGTATAAATGATCACATATTAAAAATATGTGAAAAATCGCAGTATACAACCTAGTAAAAGCTACTGCTTAAGGAAAAGATTTTTTGCACAAGGTAGTCAAAGCAGATCGTCAATATTTACAATTACATTTATATGAAAAATCTGAATATGAAAGCAATGTCACAAAGCTTACATTTCGATCAATTTGTTGCTTGTAATGGCTGGGGAGTACTTATAGATTTTTTCAGAATATAAGCTGGAGGAAATGGGGAAATGGTTTATCAAGATAGGCAAAATTTTTGCAAGCACACCAATTTGTAATGCCAGTAGACATAAAAATTCTGATACAAAGAATTTATCTAGTAGAGTATGAAAGTGAAAATGATGCTGCTTGTCATGATAAAGATATAAACATAGCAATCCATATTTGTAACAAAAGTATGCTTGTTCTGGTATAAAATACTGACATATAAAAGCTGTAAGCATAAGGGGATGGCTCGTGTATGAAATATAGAGATGTTGTCAAATGAGAATTCTTCTGCTTTACAGCATGATTGTAAGAGTATATTACAAGTCAGGAATTTATGAAGAGGGAATAGAAAATTTTCATAAATTCTTAAGTATATTTGTCGATAAATCGTCTATTTTATTTGCTATGCTTTTTGCAAGTGAAACTGAGGTGGATAAAATGGATGTGCAAAGTTGGATTGTGGAATTAACTGATTTATATCAAAGTTTTGGTATAGTATTTGCTGTATTAATTTGTTTTTTGGAAGCATTTTTCCCTGTTCTCCCTTTGTCGGCTTTTATTGTTGCCAATTCGGCGGCATTTGGTTTTATCAATGGTTTCCTTTTGTCGGCAACGGGCTCTATATTGGGTACATGGCTGTTATATGGTTTGTTTCGTTTTTTTGGGAATCGAAGTTTTTTCAAAAAATGGACAACGCATGAAAAGGTGTTTACATATAGAATATGGATGGAAAAGCATGGGCTGATTCTGATTACTTTGTTTATGTTTTTTCCAGTTTTTCCCAATTCAATTATTACCATTGTTGCAGGGGTGACTGGTTTGAATTTTAAACGTTTTGCACTTGCCTCCGCTGTTGGTATCAGCGCTTTGACTTTATTGTTTAGTGCAGTCGGTTTTGATTTGACAAAATTTATCACATCTCCAATTTTACTTCTTGTTGTTTTTGCAGTTTTGAGTTTGATTTATTTGCTTTCAATCTATTTGAAGAAGAAATTGCATAAACGAGAAGTCTCATTAATAATAAAAATAAATGAATAAAATATTTTGCTGTGCATAACATTTTGGTGTTTCACAGCTTTTTTTATGTGGAAAATAAGATTTCAAGTTTTATCAAATCAATGGTTTTTTTCATAAAAATAAACAAAAAATTTTTATTTTTTTGATATAAACCGGTTTTTCTTTTTATATTTATCAATTTACACAAATGTGTCAAATATTTGTCGAGAATGGCATTGACGGCGTTCGGTGGTTATTGTATTCTTTAAATTGTGCCATAATAAAACGCCTTTTAGATTTGAGCGAAACAGCAGTATCGTTTATCATGAATCAATTGCTTTTGTAGAATAATATAAAGAGGGAAAAGAACAGATGAAACCGAAAAAACACTCTGAAGGTTTATCCGCAATGATTCTGGTATCTATGATTTCTGGGGAGTTGGCTGGTAGTATTTTATTCGGTGTGTTTTGTGGAAATTTGCTCGATGAATTATTGAAAGTGGAGCCTATATTTCTTGTTTTAGGCATACTAAGTGGTCTTGTTTTAGGTGTGTATTCTGTTAAGACGACATTAGATTGGTTTTATAATCAGGAGAATCGAAAGAATGAATGAACTTCAAATTCGAATAAAAAGATTAAGAAAAGTGATGCTTATTTTGGTGATATTGGATTTTTCTGGCTACTTTTTAACAGAGTATCAGGCAGTATTTGCCGGTCTTCTTTTCGGGATGGCATTTGGCTACTTGAATATCGGATTTATGGCGAGAAGAGTGAATCAAGTTGCACAAGAAGCTTTGTTGTATGAAGAAGGAAAAAATTTTCGCATGCCATCAAGCAAGCCGTTTTTTCGTTTGGCATTGGCAGCAATTGTTATAGCGGTTGCATTTTTACAGGGAACAGAAATCAATGTGATTGCACTGATTATCGGATTGATGACACATGTCGTTGTCATAATCATAGATGTTTTATTGTTTCAAACCAATTGATAATGAGTAGGAAGAGAGGTGACTGTAGTGGAACATGGGGCTCCATATGGTGAGATTTTTGGCTTACTTTACAACAAATCGAGTATTTTAATGTCTCTGATTGCAGCTGTAATTGTATTTCTGATTGCGATCGTATGTACAAGAAATTTAAAAGTCCGGCCCACAGGGGGGCAAAATTTCATAGAATGGATTCTTGACTTTGTGCGTGGGATTATTGGCAGTACAATGGACTGGAAAACAGGCGGTCGTTTTATCACACTGGGTGCAACCCTTTTGATGTACATATTTGTTGCCAATATGTTAGGGCTACCATTTGCGATTTATGACAGTGAGCATCAGTTATGGTGGAAATCGCCAACAGCAGATGCAACCATTACGTTGACTATGGCAACTATGATTGTTGTTTTAACGCATTATTATGGTGTAAAAACAAAAGGTTTAAAGGAGTATGCAAAGGACTACGTACGTCCAATGTGGTTTTTGCTGCCAATTAAGCTGGTTGAGGAGTTTGCGAACACCTTAACGCTTGGTTTGCGTCTTTACGGAAACATTTATGCAGGTGAAATTTTACTCGGGTTGCTGGCAACATTAGGCATCAGCGGTTTCTTTGGCGGGGTTTTCGGTGCATTAGGTATGCTTTTATGGATGGCTTTTAGTGTGTTTATTGGTGCGATCCAGGCTTATATCTTTACTATGTTAACGATGGTTTATATGTCTCATAAGGTGAGCGCAGACCATTAAGCATTATAAAAATTAAACAAAACAGATGGAAATAAGGAGGAAATTTATTATGTCATTAGGAGTATTAGCTGCAGCAGTAGCAATTGGTTTATCTGCATTGGGAGCAGGGATTGGGAATGGTTTAATCGTGTCACGCACAGTAGAAGGGATTTCCCGTCAGCCGCAATTGCAAGGGAAATTACAAACAACGATGTTTATCGGGATTGCATTGGTAGAGGCGCTTCCGATTATCGGAGTCGTTATTGCTTTTATGGTTTTAAATCGATAATGAAACGATTGACATATAACAGGTAATGGATGCATTTCAGATTTTGTTATGCATCCATTGTCCATGCTTGTCAATCAAAAAACTACTTGCTTACTTGGAGTTTGAAACGAACGCTTGGAAATGTATGATATATTTTTGAAAATGTATCCCTCTTTGATTAGAGAGACTTGAAGGGAGGAACTCTTGTATGTTCAATGCAAATTTGTTCATCCTGGGAGCGGCAGGCGCAGCAGGAGGCGTAGAATTTGGAACCATCCTTTTTCAATTGGTTATTTTCTTGGTTCTTTTATTCCTATTGAAAAAATATGCCTTTGGCCCAGTTATGAATATTTTAAAAGAGCGTGAGGAACATATCGCTGCAGAGCTAGATGCGGCTGAACAAAGCAATCAGGAGGCACGTGCACTATTAGAGGAGCAAAAGAAAGCAACCAAAGAGGCACATGCACAAATCCAGGAAATGCTTGAATCAGCGAAAAAACGTTCGGATGCACAAGCTGAGGAAATTGTTTTAACTGCGAAAAAAGAAGCACAGGCATTGAAGGATATGGCAGCAGCCGATATCGAACGCGAAAAGGAAAAAGCTGTCGAAGCGATTCAGGAGCAAATTGCGAAGTTCTCTGTTGAAATCGCAGCAAAAATTATGAAAAAAGAATTAAATGAAGCAGACCAAAAAGCTTTGGTGAAAAGTTTTATAGATGATATGCAAAAGGCAGGCGATCAGTAATGAATCATACAATTGTTGCACGCCGTTATGCCAGAGCCATTTATGATTTGGCAAAAGAAAAAAATGAACAGGCTGTAGTGGATGAACAGCTTCGATTTGTTTCTGAAGTTTTGTACTCAGATAATAAAATTATGAAAGTGATGGAGCATCCGAAAGTCTTAAAAGAAAAGAAAAAAGCCATCCTTTCTGAAATTGTAAAAGAGACCCCTGGTATGGTTTCAAATTTGCTTTATTTATTGGCAGAAAAAGGTCGTTTAAATATTTTTTCTGATTTAGCAAAACAATACGCAAAATTAAAAAATGAAGAAGAAGGGATAATGGAAGCAACTGCATATACAGCGGTGCCATTATCTGAACAAGAAATTGCAGAGTTGAATAAAGTTTTTGCACCTCAATCTGGCAAAAAATCTTTACGCATTACATCTGTTGTAGATCCTGCAATTTTAGGAGGAGTCAAGCTTCAAATAGGAAATGTGATTTATGACGGTACGTTACAATCTCAACTGCAAAAGCTGGAGCGCCGTCTAATCACGAATAGAATGTAGATAGGGGTGAAACGCATGAGCATTAAGGCTGAAGAAATTAGTAAGCTGATCAAAAAACAGATTGAGAACTTTCAATCTGATATCGAAGTAAATGAAGTCGGTACGGTAATCCAAGTCGGTGACGGTATTGCTCGTGCTCATGGCCTGGATAACGTAATGAACGGAGAGCTTCTTGAGTTTTCCAATGGCGTTATGGGTATGGCACAAAACTTAGAGGAAAACAATGTCGGAATTATTATTCTTGGGCCGTATGTAGGCATTCGTGAAGGTGATGAGGTTCGCCGCACTGGGAGAATTATGGAGGTTCCGGTTGGTGATCAATTGATCGGCCGGGTTGTCAATCCGCTTGGTATGCCAGTAGACGGAAAGGGACCACTTGAAACAACAGAGGCACGTCCGATTGAGAATCGTGCACCAGGTGTTATGGATCGAAAATCGGTACATGAGCCATTACAAACTGGTATTAAAGCCATCGATGCTTTGGTTCCAATTGGTCGTGGACAGCGTGAGTTGATTATCGGAGACCGTCAAACTGGGAAAACAGCGATTGCCATTGACACGATTTTGAATCAGGCAGACCAAGATATGATTTGTATTTATGTGGCCATTGGTCAAAAAGAATCTACAGTCCGTAACGTAGTAGAAACTTTACGTAAGCATGGAGCGTTAGAATACACAATTGTTGTAACCGCATCTGCATCACAGCCAGCACCATTATTGTACTTAGCACCATATTCTGGTGTAACCATGGGAGAGCACTTTATGTACCAAGGTAAGCATGTTTTGGTGATTTATGATGATTTAACCAAACAGGCAGCTGCGTATCGTGAGCTTTCCTTGTTGTTAAGACGTCCGCCAGGGCGTGAAGCTTATCCGGGGGATGTATTCTACTTACACAGCCGTTTATTGGAGCGTGCAGCCAAGCTTTCAGATGAAAAAGGTTCAGGTTCATTAACTGCGTTACCATTTATCGAGACACAAGCCGGTGACGTATCTGCATATATTCCGACAAATGTAATTTCCATTACAGATGGACAAATTTTCTTGCAATCCGATTTATTTTTCTCAGGTGTGCGCCCAGCAATTAATGCAGGTTTGTCTGTATCTCGAGTTGGTGGTTCGGCTCAGATTAAAGCAATGAAAAAAGTTGCAGGGACTTTACGCTTGGATTTGGCATCTTTTCGTGAGTTGGAGGCATTTGCTCAATTCGGTTCCGATTTAGATAAAGCAACGCAAGCAAAATTAAATCGTGGACAGCGTACGGTTGAAATTTTAAAACAAGGGTTACACAAACCACTCCCTGTTTCGCTTCAGGTAACAAGTCTTTATGCGTTGACAAAAGGTTTTATTGATGATGTTCCTGTTTCAGATGTTATCCGTTTTGAAGCAGAGCTGCATGCCTATATGAATGAAAAACATAAAGATCTTTTAGATGTCATCACAAATACAGGAAATCTTCCAGACGAAGACAAATTCAGTGCAGCAATCGAAGCGTTTAAGAAAACTTTTGTTGTAACAGAATAATCCCAGTCCGTATTGTGAAAAAACGAAACAAAAAGGTGGTGAGAATCTGTGGCATCTTTACGCGATATAAAAACAAAGAAAGATTCGACAAAAAAGACGAGTCAAATCACAAAAGCAATGCAAATGGTTTCCGCATCTAAGCTCAGCCGTTCTGAACAAAACGCTAAGGCTTATATTCCCTATATGGCAAAAATGAAACAGTTGGTTTTCAATCTGGCACAAAGCACCAATGCCAAACATCCCATGTTGGAAGTGCGTCCAGTAAAATGTACAGGTTATATTGTAATTACAGCGGATCGCGGTTTGGCTGGGGGCTATAATTCCAATGTTTTGCGTGAGGTTTTTGCAACCATTCAAGCAAAACATGCCTCTAAAGAGGAATATGCCATTATTTCAATTGGACGCATTGGGACGGACTTTCTAAGAAAACGAGGCTTTAATGTGATTGCTGAATTGACACATTTGCCAGAGCAGCCAACATATGCAGATGTAAAGAAAATAGCTTCCCAAACAGTTGCCTTATTTGAAGAATGCATAGTGGATGAAATTTATATTTATTATAATCATTTTCAATCTGCAATTTCCCAAGTTGTAACGACAGATAAATTGTTGCCACTTAAGGAGATTTCTGCTGATGAAGAAAAAAAGGAAGCAACATCGTTGATCGTGTTTGAACCTTCTGAGGAGGAGATTTTAGATGTGCTATTGCCACAATATGCCGAAAGTCTCATCTATGGTGCGATATTGGACGGTAAAGCAAGCGAAAATGCGGCACGTATGACAGCTATGAAAAATGCAACAGATAACGCTATGGATATGATTGATAATTTGACATTACATTACAATCGTGCCCGTCAGGCAGCAATTACACAGGAGTTAACTGAAATTGTAGCAGGTGCATCCGCTTTAGATTAAAACAGACTGTATAGGATGTTTTTACTTCTGTTATAGTTCCTTCTTTGCGATGAAAATAAAGTTCAAATGAAACTCTAAGGAGGAGGGAAATCAATGAGCAAAGGAATTATTACACAGGTTATGGGTCCGGTTGTAGACGTAAAGTTTGAAAACGGCCAGTTGCCTGAAATTTATAATGCATTAACAATAAATCATAAAGCACGCAATGCCAATGAAAGAGATGTTTCACTAACATTAGAGGTTGCATTGCATTTAGGAAATGACACCGTTCGCACAGTTGCCATGTCTTCCACAGATGGATTAATTCGTGGGATTGAGGTAGAAAACACCGGAGCACCGATTTCAGTACCGGTTGGTTCGGCCACATTGGGACGTGTGTTCAATGTGTTGGGAGAAAAAATTGATTTAGCAGAGGAAATTCCTGCTGATGTACGACGTGATCCAATTCATCGTCAAGCCCCAGCCTTTGAAAATCTATCAACAGAGGTTGAAATTCTTGAAACGGGAATTAAAGTCGTAGATCTGCTTGCTCCATATATTAAAGGCGGGAAAATTGGTCTTTTTGGTGGTGCTGGTGTGGGTAAAACAGTACTAATTCAAGAGCTCATTAACAATATTGCTCAAGAGCATGGGGGTCTATCTGTATTTGCAGGTGTTGGCGAACGTACACGTGAAGGAAATGACCTATATTGGGAAATGACTGATTCGGGTGTTATTAAGAAAACGGCGATGGTATTCGGTCAGATGAACGAACCACCAGGTGCCCGTTTACGTGTTGCTCTGACTGGTTTGACGATGGCGGAATATTTTCGTGATGAAGAAGGACAGGATGTCCTGTTCTTTATGGATAATATTTTCCGTTTTACACAGGCAGGTTCTGAGGTATCCGCATTGCTTGGACGTATGCCTTCAGCGGTAGGGTATCAACCAACATTGGCAACCGAAATGGGACAATTACAAGAACGAATTACATCTACCAATAAGGGTTCTGTCACTTCCATTCAGGCAATTTATGTCCCAGCAGATGACTATACCGATCCAGCACCAGCAACAACATTTGCGCATTTAGATGCAACAACAAACCTTGAGCGTAAATTATCTGAGATGGGGATTTATCCAGCTGTGGATCCATTGGCATCTACTTCTCGTGGATTATCTCCAGAGGTTGTTGGTCAGGAACATTATGATGTAGCACGTCAAGTTCAGTCTACTTTACAACGTTACAAAGAGCTACAAGATATCATCGCAATCTTGGGGATGGACGAGTTAGGCGATGATGATAAATTAGTCGTTGCACGTGCGCGTCGTATCCAAAACTTCTTAAGCCAAAATTTTCATGTGGCTGAACAGTTTACAGGACAGCCAGGTTCCTATGTGCCTGTAAAAGAAACAGTTCGAGGGTTTAAAGAAATTTTAGAAGGTAAATATGATGATCTTCCAGAGGAAGCATTCCGCCTTGTTGGACCGATTTCAGATGTAATTGAAAAAGCGAAAGAATTGGCATAAAATTAGGAGGAAAGTGAAATGAAGACCATTCATGTATCCATTGTGACACCCAGTGGTTCTATTTTTGAAGCAGATGCTGATCATGTAAATACAAGAACGACAGCTGGGGAAATTGGGATTTATCCAGAACATATTCCGCTAATTGCGCCACTTGAAATTACTATGGTTGAAGTTTCAACTGCTTCAGGTATAGAAAGACTTGCTGTAAATAGTGGTTTTTTAGAAGTTCAACCAGATTCAGTAACCATTATTTCGCAAGCTGCAGAGAAAGCTGAGAGCATTGATTTGGCACGTGCACAAGCTGCAAAAAGACGTGCGGAAGAACGATTGACGCAAAAGGATGTGGATGTCGAACGCGCTGAATTGGCGTTGCAGCGTGCTTTGAACCGTATCCATGTGTACCAAATTCAATAATTGAATAAAAAGCAATTTTATCCAAGAAGTGATTTGGATAAAGTTGCTTTTTTAGGTTTAGAAGCAAAATCGTATAAAATCGGAGGTCTGTTTGAATTATTGATTTTGGATTTTTTTACAAAATAAAGCATAAAATTTCATTTGTTTGAGTACCGAAAAGGAATAAATGATCGGAATGGGTTTTTATTTTATTTATTATATTGATGAGAAAATTATTTTTATTTTTTTATTAATATTTTATTTTAAATGATTATAAAAGGATGTTTATTACATTCAAATGAATGAGAAGGAGATGCAAATTGGAAAAAATCTCCCAATTATTTTTCCGTTTGTAAGAAAATAAATTTTGAATTTGAATGATCAGGAGAAGTTTTTTCAATTAAAGTGGTTTGCAGATGGGTTTTGTTTCAAGTGCCATATATTTTGTGCGATTCCCTACTCCATGCTGAATTTCGGTGTTTGGAATGGTTAAATTTCCATTGATATATATAATGATTCATATAAAGCTTTGGATTCTTTAGCTGGAAAGAAAAAGGAAGTGTATCTTTTACAGATTAGAAAAGGCTATACATATACCCATTCTTATGATGTAAAAGGAAAGGAAAGAAAATGATTGTATACAAAAATCTTAAAGAAAAAAGATGGGGAAAGCAAAGAAAATATGAACACTCAGTTTTACGTGATATCCATTTAAAGGATATTCGAAAATCAGCTCGAAATATTTTGATACATCCTAATATATTTTTTCATACAGAATTTGAATTGTTGGAAAGAATTGTTTTAGACCATGCCATAGAAGCTTATTTATATGGTGCTTCATTTGGAAAGTGGGGATATCTTGGAGAAGATTTTTTAACCATACAAAAGAGAATGAACGGAAAAGATAAATTTTTTGTGCAGACTTGCTTCAGTGATTTATCAGACAGACAGGTGAATCTGGACTCAAAAAAGCTTTATGCATGTGTAGAAGATTTTATTTTAAAATGGATTCGTTTAGGATTTCAAAACGGTACACGAAAATATAAGCTGCGTTTGATACGATAGCAATCATATTGTAGATTTGAACTTCATACGTATAGATATAAATGAGGACAGATCGTTTGGGGGCAAAGTATGAAAAAATATAAGAAATATTTAATGATATTTTTGGGCTTGGTTTGTGTTTTTTTATTTTTGGGTCATAAAGATCAATTGAAAGAATCCATTCAATCATGGGGATTGCCGTTGATACATACAACTGTTGTCCTGGATCCTGGACATGGTGGACCAGATGGTGGTGCAATCCGTGGAGATTTGATGGAGAAGGATATGACATTGGCCATTTCTTTAAAAGTTCGGGATTATTTATCCGAACAAGGTGTAATGGTTGTAATGACACGTGAAACAGATCGTGATTTAGCTGCCAAAGGAACAGAAGGGCTTAGTAAAAGAAAGACAGAAGATTTGCATAAACGTTTGGAAATTATTAATGGAAGCCAGGCTGATTTATTTGTCAGTATTCATTTAAATGCATTGAACGAGACACAGTATCGGGGGGCGCAAACCTTTTATAATATGCAAAATAAGGAAAGTGAACAATTTGCAAAACAGATGCAAGCTTCATTTCAAAAAAATTTGGCCAATACAGAACGTGAGGCTCGACCCATTCAAAATGTTTATTTGATTAAAAATGCTAAGGTACCTGGTGCACTGGCAGAAGTTGGATTTTTGTCTAATGAAAGTGAGCGTGCGCTACTAGCAGATCCAAGTTATCAGGAAAAAATTGCTTTATCCATTTGTGAAGCAATTGCTCTCTATCTGCAAAAACCATAAAAATCACATGCTGGCAGCTCCAGTTGGAGATATCGAACAAATGAGATTTTGATTGATTTTTGCCAAACGTTTCGCAAAAGTTTCAATCAAATAGAAAGGCCGTTATGGAGGGTTTCATGTATTATTTCAGGTGTTTTTAGTGATTGAAATTTATAGATAAATAAGATTTTTACAAACTGGAAAAAGGAAAGCTGGTAATCGGAGGAAAAATAACTTTATGAAATACAAAGAATATATACTTTGGTATACATGGAAAAAAATTTTATCATTTGATTGCTGGATATAACCTGTTATACTAATTACGGTAAAAATAAATTGGGAGGACCTGAAAATGATAACAGAGCAAGTGCTTCGTACACATATTGCCCAGGTTACTGATCCTTTATTGGGTGTAACTTTGGCAGAAACTGAGGGAATTTTGGAGATTCGTATTAACGAAGAAAAGAATCATGTCAGTTTAAAAATTGGGATCGCTGAAACAGGTGGTGGCGAGCAGTTACATATGCAAAATCAGATCGTTGAAATTGTGAAGGGTCTAGGTGCCAATACAGTTGGTTTGCGTTTTGAAAAGCTACCAGATGCAACCATTGCGAAATTTGTATCCGAACAGGAAAATCCAATGCAAAATGCAACGGTTATTGCGATTGCTTCTGGGAAAGGAGGGGTTGGAAAGTCAACAATAACAGCAAACCTGGCGGTTGTTCTGGCAAAAAAAGGAAAAAAAGTTGGATTAATTGATTGTGATATTTATGGCTTTAGTATTCCGGATATGATGGGGATTGAGCAAGGACTAAGAGTGGAAAATGAAAAAATTATTCCGGCTGAACGTTTTGGTGTGAAAGTGATGTCTATGGGTTTTTTTGTTGAGGATAATTCTCCAATTATTTGGAGAGGACCGATGCTTGGAAAAGCCATCAGTCAATTTTTTGAAGATGTTGCATGGGGCGAATTGGATTATTTATTGCTTGATTTGCCTCCAGGAACCGGTGATGTGCAACTGGATTTACATAAGATGCTGCCAGATTTTAAAGAAATTGTTGTAACAACGCCGCATCCAACAGCAGCTTTTGTTGCGACACGTGCAGCAACCTTGGCTTTAAAAACAGAACATGAACTTATTGGAGTTATTGAAAATATGTCTTATTATGTCAGCAAAGAAACTGGCGTAAAGGAATATATTTTCGGAAAAGGTGGCGGAGAGATTTTGGCAAAAGAGGTTGGAACAGAACTTCTTGCACAAATTCCATTGGAGCAGCCGATTTATGAAGTTCATTCTTTAGAAAAATCACAAGAATTTGCACCTTCTATTTATAAAGAAAACGATCCGAATCTTAAATATTTTGAACAAATTGCTGATAAAATCTTAGCACATTAAACGATTATTGAAAAAACAATCCGTTTAAAGAAAGACAGAGTCTTTGTTTTAAACGGATTGTTTTATGTTATGTTAGACGATTGTTTTATTGAATTTCTTTGGTTTGAAAGTGCAGATCGGTGATTAAATCTGTAATGTTACTAAATATATAGCCGCGTTTTTTTAGCTCAGGCAACATTTTTTCCAAATCAGAAAGCAATTTTATATTTGGAACAACTGGCTCAAAAACGAGAACGTCTCCTGTTTTGAATTGTGTTTCCAATTGTCGAAGCTGTTCACTGACTTTTAATGTATGTTGTTCAGGTGGTATTATACTCCAATGAATAAAAGTGAGTCCTGACTGTTTTGCGATATCTAAAGCATCTTCTGTATAGTCGCCGTTTGGAAGTCGCAGCCATTTTGGAGAAGCTATGTTGCATGCTTTTAAACTGTTTTTCGCTTTTTCAAATTCTTTTGCGAGCTGTAGGCGTGTAGATGTATCATATTTCTTATTTTTATCCCCTAAAATTCCGATTTCGTATCCCATTTTTGCAATTTTTTCTATAATTTTTGGAGATTTTTCAATCACATCATTGGTTATAAAGAAAGTTGCATTTTCAATTTGTTTATCTTTTAAAAGTGTAAGAAGCGGTGTGATATTTCCTCCCTCCATTGTAATATTAAAAGTTAAAGCAATCCGTTGATCATTCAAGTTTCCATGATAAAAGATTTGATTGTTTGTAAAATTTTTAATAGCCAGGACGGATGGATTCTGAAATGTATACAAAATAAGTGCGCAAAAAAATGCACTAATGAGAGGAAATAAAAATTTTTTCACTCTTTTTACTGAAAAAACATATAATTTCATTTTTTATTCAACCCTTTATATATGATTTATAACATATTCTATGGTACAAGTTTATGTTTTATGTCTTTTACAGTTCTGTAAAGAAACGGTTGAAATGGTAACAGAACATCCATACTTGTTATGTATAAAAAACCACAGTCAGTTTGTGGTTTTAAATTGATAAAAATATTTTTCGTATTTTTCCTTTTAACCCATTGACAGATGTTTTCAAAGTATGCTATTTTTATTCAGCGCCAGAAATAAATCAGCTACTTGA
>ERZ1643251.576-NODE-576-length-50628-cov-9.522828_pt1 | contig 50628 bp, 47 predicted proteins | sample MGYA00579261_ERZ1643251 | MGnify/ENA primary metagenome ERZ1643251 (study PRJEB29033, sample SAMEA4952267) | chicken gut metagenome | biome: Broiler Chicken; feature: Gastrointestinal Tract; material: Caecum | place: Ireland | collected 2018 | study: Broiler...
AGTAAAAATCCACCCTTAAAAAGGGTGGTTTTTCTCTGAAGCCTATAAGGCTTGACACTGGCAGCTACCATTTGGTAGCTCTTTTAGTCTGCCAATTGCCTTTGTCACTCTTACTTACCCGTAAACGGGTCCTTATATTCCTTCAAACTTCTCTGGTCTTTTATTTTATCCTCTAGTTCTTGATTTTGTATATATCTTTTTATTGTATTTTTATTGAGACCTACTGTACTTACATAATATCCTTCTGCCCAAAAATGGCGATTTCCATAATTATATTTTAAATTTGCATGCTCTTCAAAAATCATTAATGAACTTTTTCCCTTCAAATATCCCATAAATGATGATACACTTATCTTAGGTGGAATCTTCACTAACATATGTATATGATCTGGGCATGCTTGAGCTTCTACTATCTCAACTCCCTTATAATCACATAGTCTTCTTAAATATACACCTATATCTCGACGTAATTTTCTATAAATTGCTTTTCTTCGATATTTCGGGGTGAAGACTATGTGATACTGACAGTTCCATCTTGTATGAGATAAAGAACTTTCATCATCGTTTTTTCTTCTCATAAAATAAATCCTCCCTTGATTTTAGATTTTGGTTGGCAGACCATTTTCTATTATATCAAAGGAGGATTTATTTTTCTCTTAACGCCATCGCTTCTTCAGCTCTCACCCGCATAGCGGGTGGTTTTGTCCTGTTCCTATCCCGGAACATAATAAAAAGTACATTTCCATGTACTTCTTATTTATCTCTTAATTGTGCCTTACATTTTTTCTCAGTCTCAGAAATAATCTTTTCAAACAAAGTCATTACTTCTTCATCACTTAGTGTTCGATTCTGATCTTGAAAAGTTAAATTAAAGGCGATAGAACGTTCATCACTACCAATATTTTCTCCTTCGTAAACATCGAAAATACTGATATCTGTTAATAATCTTCCTCCAGCTTTACGAATTGCTTCAATCAATTCTTCTGCTTGTTGATTTTTCTTAATCACAAAAGCAACATCTTTATTTACAGCAGGATATTTAGAAAATTCTTTATACTGCATTGCCTTTACACGGAAATTAAATAACTTATCTAAATTAATCTCCATCACATAGATATCTTCTTTTGCTAAAGATGGATGAATCTTACCAATGACACCCATTTCTGTATTATTCACTACAATAGTGGCACTCTGTCCTGGATGAAGTTCTTTTATTTTAGCATCTTTTACTAAACGATAACGATTTTTATAACCTAAACATTCTAATAATTCTTCTAAAATTCCCTTAATGATATAAAAATCAACTTTTTCAGGCCGAAGTCCTAAATAGTATTCCCCAGTCATTAATATCGCTAATTTATTTTCTTCCGTATATTCACCATTTACTTTAGCAAAACCTTTTCCAATTTCGAAAATACTGATATCTTTTTGACCTCTAGCTTTATTGTATTGGTAAACATCCATAAGAGAAGAGAGTAAACTATATCGCAAAGTCGTTCTTTCTTCACTCATCGGATCTAATACTTTAACAAGTTCAAAAATATCATTGGTAAATAACTTAGCGTTTGCTTCTGGAATTAAAGCATAGCTTAAAGTTTCATTTAATCCAAGATCAGCTAATTTATTACGAATATAACGTTTCTTTCGATCTACATTCCCACTAATAACCGGTAAAATCATCTTTTTACCTTGAATTCTATCGATTCCATAGATTCTACCTACTTCTTCAATCAAATCTTCAGGAATATAAATATCGGTACGTCTAGTTGGTACAGTGACAAGAAGTTCACCTGCTTTTTCTACTTTAACAGTAAAAGCAAGCCTTTCAAGAATAGAAACGACTTCATCCTGAGTTAATTCAATTCCTAATACACGATTAATCTTATCGATCGTAATGGCAATTTCACGATCATTCATATCCGTGTGATTGTATTCTACTAATCCGCCAACAATCTCGGCATCAGCATACTTTTCTAATAGATGACAACTTCTTTCTATAGCCATGAAAGTACGTTTAGGATCAAGACCTTTTTCGAAACGACTACTTGCTTCACTACGTAAAACTTTCTTCGCCGTTTTACGAATCGTACTAGCATGGAAAATAGCAGACTCGATAATAATATTTTTCGTGTCTTCTTCAATTTCTGTTGTAAGTCCACCCATAACACCAGCTAATCCTACAGCTTCTTTATCGGTCGCAATCACGATATCTTGATCAGATAAAATACGTTTTTGATGATCAAGTGTAGTTAATTCTTCCTCATTTTCTGCCATACGTACAATTAACTTTTCTCCTAAACGATCAGCATCATAATAATGAAGTGGTTGTCCAGTCTCTAACATAACATAATTCGAAATATCGACAATATTATTAATTGGTCTAATTCCGGATGCAATTAAACGGTTTTTGATAAATGCAGGACTCTCTTTAATCGTTACATTCTTTACTTTTTTTGCTAAAAATAATGGACAATTTTCCGTCTTGATATCTAAACAAAATTGTGTATTTACATCTTCTTTATTTTCTTGATAAGATAAATCGATATCTTTAACCTTTTTCTCATATAAAGCTCCAATTTCATAAGCCATTCCTAAAATACTCAGTAAATCTCCACGATTAGAAGTAAGGTCAAAATCAATTACTTCATCATCTAGTTCTAAGAAATGAATAGGATCTTCTCCAACTGGAGCATCCTGTGGTAATTCATGTATTCCCTCGATATCTTTAGCACTTAAAAACTTATGTTCTAAACCAAGTTCAGATATAGAGCAAATCATTCCATTAGACTCTTGTCCACGAATCGCACTCTTCTTAATCACGCCACCAGGTAATTTAGCGCCATCCAAGGCAACAATTACTTTTAAGCCTTTACGTACATTAGGAGCACCACAAACAATCTGTAGTACTTCTTTCCCAATATTTACCTGACAAACATGTAAGTGATCACTATCTGGATGATCAACACAATCGACAACTTCTCCAATAATCAAATTAGAAACCGGTAATAATGGACCACAAGAATCATACTCATTACCAATAGAAGTCATGCCTTCAGCTAAGGTTTTACTATCCACATCAATATCTACATAATCGCTTACAAAGTTTCTACTTAACTTCATTTTCCTCATCCTTTCTATCGAATTGTTCCAAAAATCTAACATCGTTCGTATACAAATAACGAATATCTGGGATGGCATATCTAAACATAGCCAAACGATCTAAACCAGTACCAAACGCAAATCCTGTCCATTTTTCAGGATCATAACCACCCATACGAAGAACATTAGGGTGAACCATACCTGCACCTAGTAATTCAATCCAACCAGTCTGCTTACATAGAGGACAACCTTTACCACCACATTTAAAACAACTGACATCTACTTCGACACTTGGTTCAGTAAATGGGAAAAAGCTTGGGCGAAAACGAACCTTAGTATTCTCTCCCAACATTTTCTTGGCAAACATCTCTAATGTACCCTTCAAATCCGCAAGAGAAATATCTTTATCTACCACTAATCCTTCCACTTGACCAAACTGATGAGAATGAGTTGCATCATCATCACGGCGATATACCTTACCTGGACAAATCATACGAATTGGCGTTTTTTCTGTATTTGCTTGCATCGTTCTAGCTTGAACACTAGAAGTTTGCGTACGAAGTAAATACTCTTCATCAATATAAAACGTATCTTGAGCATCTCTTGCGGGATGACCAAGTGGAACGTTTAACCGTTGAAAACAATTCTCATCCGTTTCTAGTTCTGGTCCATCCACTACATCATATCCCATTGAAACAAAGAAATCTTCGACATCTTCGATAATTCTTTGAAAAGGATGACGAGATCCTCTTTTTATTTTGCGACTAGGAAGAGAAATATCAATCTCTTCTTCTTTTAAACGTCTTTCTAATTCTTGTTGCTCTAATGCTTGTTGCTTACTATTGATCATCTCTGTTACTTCGTTTTTCAAAAGATTAACTAGCTGTCCTAATTCTTTCTTCTCTTCGATAGAAAGATCTTTCATATTCGCAGTAAGTTCAGTAACAAGTCCTTTCTTACCTAGATATTTCGCCTTAAGTTCTACTAATTCTTGACGCTTTTCTACTCGTTCTAATTCACTATTTAACTCTTCTTTTATATTTCTGATTTTCTCATTTGTTTCCATTTTCTTCCTCCTCGTAAATATGAATGAATATAAGGAATAACCTTATTCTTACAACTTCCTCTAACTAATACATGCCTACCGCCTTTAACGGTAGTAAAATAGGCATTCTTACTACCAATATTCTCTTTCACATACTGCATTACCGTATAAGGAACCACTTCATCAGCATCCCCTTGTAAAACTAAACACTCTTGTTGGATTTGAGTAACTGTATCTTTATATTTTGCGACTAGCTTTCTAAATTCTAATAAAGTGGGTAATGGGGCTTTAAATGCTTTAAATAAGAGATGGCGATATCCCGCATCTTTATTCAGTAATCCAAAATTAGAAAAATCTTTCCGATATTGATCCTTACTAAAATAATCATAAGCTGGAGCTAATAAAACTACCTTTTTAATTTCTTTATATTTAGTCGCTAAATACCCGGCTAACAAACCACCCATACTATGACCAATCACATAGATTTTCTTATAGCCATTAGCCAGTAAAAACTCTATCTGTTCTTCTACTGCTTTAATCCAATCAGTATACTTCACTCTCGTCATAATATGTTTTTCATGAGCGGGTAGTGTCCATGCATAGACATCATATCGCCAATCAGTCTCTAATTCATTCACTAAAAATTCATTATCTGATAATCCTGCTGTAAATCCATGAATAACCAAAACTGCTTTTTTAAACCACTTCATATTTTCCTCCAAAAAAAGCGATCATTCATCCCTAAGGGCGAATGACCGCGGTACCACCTTAATTATAGTTAAACTATATCTCTTCTTCTTAACGCGAAGTAACGCTTAGCTTTTACTAAGAACTCCTAGGACGAATTCATAAGCCTTTATTCCTTGTTTCCACCACCCACAAGGTCTCTAGTAATAAAGATACTTATTACTACTTCCTAATCACTGTCAAACTCAATATGAGTAGATTATAACGCAATTTATAAAAAGTGTAAAGTTTTTTTAACGAGTTTTCCCTTCACTAACAGATTGCTCATTAACATCAGTATTATCAAGCATTTGATTCATCTCAGTTATCTTTTGATTAATTTTATCTAAAAACTGTTGACGTTCATCTAAAACAGGAGATTGAATGCTTGGAAATGATGGTTGATTAGGTTGAACAGTTTCTTGTTGTCCACTAGAAGGATGTTGCAATTCTTTTGCAGCTTCCTCTGTAATCGCTCCTTTTTCTCGAGCAGCTTGTTCTTCAGCAGCACGAATTTTCTCCAATGCTTCTTCCTTAGACATTCCCATACTTGTTAAGGTAGATATTGCATCCTCTCGATTATCCAAACGAACAGAATTAGTTTTATCACTATCCTTAGTCTTGTTACTTAATACAACATGAGGCATTTCAATAACCGGATTATTTTCTAATACTGTACTAAGTGTACCGGTGAATATATATCTAGTATCTACGGAATCTACTGGAGCACTATAGCCTATAACATACTCGTCAGTTGATTGCCATTCACCAGATGAGGCAAGGTTATTTTCACCGTCAATAGAAACATCTCGTGTCTGTTTCTGAAACAAACAATTAGGATGACCTTTTTCATCATCATATTTCTCTATCAACACTAATCTTTGATTTTCTTCTAACTTTACTTTGTTAGTATCTGCTGTTAAAACATAAGAAGTATCCGTAGTTTTTCCATCTTTAGAGGTAACTACTGCATATAAAGAAGGAATAGATTTAGCTTCTTCTGCAGTTTTGCCATCTTTATCCGTACTAATATTAGAAATTTCAACACCATCTAATTCAGAGGATATTTGATATTCTGTACTAACAGCTGGCTGTTCTTCTTTAGAATCACCTCGAGATAAATTCATTGCTCCATAACCAACACTACCAGCTACAATTAAAGAAGCAATCATAATTCTTAAGTTTCTTTTATTCTTTTTTTGCTGCTTTTGAACCTCTGTAGATTCTACTATCCCAACTATTCTGCCATTCTTTTCTTCCATGTCAATTCCTCCTACTAAACTTCTTTTTCCGCGCGCTTTCTAAAATATTCAGCCAATTTCTTTAGTAACTCATTATCATTTACTATAGTTACCGTATCCTCTTTCTCTTCAAAAATAGAAAGTGTATCTGTTAATTTTCCTTCTTGATCTAATTTAGAAACATATAAATAACTAACGTGATCATAATACCCTTGATCCATTACCATATACTTAGACCCATCATCCAATGTAATAATTTTATCGATTTTATTGATCATATTTTCACTCCTTTTTATTCTTTAACCCCCTAAACGGTCATTAGTTCTTCTTCTTTTTCTTTGGTTTTTTCTTCTACCAACTTATTATATTTGTTGACTAGTTCTTGAACATCATTGGTTAATGCTTTTTGTTCATCTTCAGAAATTTCTTCTTTCTCAATATTCTCATTCGCATCATGTCGAATATTTCGAATCGCAATCTTAGCTTCTTCTCCCATTGCTTTAACTTGTTTTACCAATTCTTTACGTCTTTCTTCCGTTAATGCCGGAATAATAATACGAATCGTTTCCCCATCATTATTTGGTGTATATCCTAAATTGGATTCGAAAATTGCCTTCTCAATTGCCCCTAAACAATTACGATCAAATGGTTTAATCAACAATTGTCTAGCTTCAGGTACTGAAATTGTCGCAAGTTGTTTTAATGGTGTTGGGCTTCCATAATACTCAACATGTACTCCATCCAAACTACTTGGATTAGCTCGTCCTGCTCTAACGGTCGTAAACCTCTTTTCTAAGTTTTCAATTGCTTTTTGAAACTTTTCTTCTGCTTCTAATATTATTAAATTATCCATATTTACTTTTCTCTCCTTATCCATTATTATAAGCTACATTTTAAAAATTGAAAATATATTCTTCTTAAAATCACGAAAAAATACGAGAAATTTCTCGTATTTTGACAACTTATTGGGAAGACTATCCTTTAATTTGATTCATTACTTCTTCAGCAAAGTTTTCTTGTTTCTTTTCAATTCCTTCGCCTACTTCATAACGAATCATTTTTAAAATAGATCCACCATTAGCTTTAACGTATTTACCAACGCTTTCTTTATTTTCAGCTTTGATGAAAATTTGATCTTCTAAACAAATTTCTGAATAATACTTATTCACTTTACCTACTAAAATATTATCAATCTTATCAGCAGGTTTTCCTTCGTTAAGTAATTCTTCTCTCATGATTTGTTTTTCATGTTCTAATACGTCACTTGGAACTTCACTAGCATTTAGATAACTAGGATTCATAGCTGCAACATGCATAGCTACATCTTTAGCTACTTGGCTATTTGCCCCATTAAGTAATACTAAAGTACCAATTCTACCACCCATATGAGAGTAAGTACCAAATACTTGATCATCTGTCTTTGTTAGTTTTTCAAATCTTCTGAAGCTAATCTTTTCTCCGATCTTAGCGATAATACCAGAAACCATCTCTTGAACAGTTTCTCCATCTACTGTTAACGCTAAAGCTTCATCCATAGTTGTTACATCATGAGTTAAAATAATATTCGTTAATTTATCTACAAAAGCTTGGAACTCTGGATTCTTAGCTACAAAGTCAGTCTCAGAATTTACTTCTAAGATTACTGCTTTATTACCATCCACTGCGATACTAGTCGTACCTTCAGCAGCAATTCTAGATGATTTCTTTTCTGCCTTAGCAATTCCATTTTCTCTTAACCATTCGCTAGCTTTTTCCATATCGCCGTTTGATGCTTGTAAAGCTTTTTTACAATCCATCATTCCAGCACCTGTTTTTTCTCTTAATTCTTTTACATCGCTTGCGCTAAACATATTTATCCTCCTCGTAAATTATTTTTCTAAAGCAGCAACTAATTCTGCCTTTTTCATTGAAGTGTATCCTTCGATACCCTTATCTTTAGCAATTTCTTTTAATTCAGCTACTGTCTTTTTACTATAATCTACTTCTTCTTTAGATGCTTCTTCGACGTTAGCAACTACTTCTTCTTTCTTTTCTTCTTTAACTGGAGTTTCTTCTTTGTTTTCTTTAGTTTCTTTCTTTTCTTTTTTACTAGCTTTATTCTTATCTTCATCTGTTAAATAGTCGATCATTTCACAACCATTTACTTCAGCGATAGCGTTAGCTAGTGCACCAATCATCACTTTAACACTTCTTACAGCATCATCGTTACCTGGAATTGGATAATCTGTCATATCAGGATCACAGTTTGTATCTACTACACCAAATACAGGGATACCTAAAATTCTTGCTTCTTTGATTGCAATTTCTTCCTTCTTAGGGTCAACGATAATTAAAGCATCTGGTAATTTCTTCATCTCACGAATACCACGTAAGTTCTTATTTAACTTTTCGTATTCTTTTTTAATTTGAATAACTTCTTTTTTAGGTAATACTTCGAAAATACCATCTTTTTCCATCTTTTCGATATCTTCTAAACGTTTTACACGACTACGGATTGTCTTAAAGTTAGTTAAAGTTCCTCCTAGCCATCTTTCGTTAACAAAGTACATATTTGTTCTTACTGCATTTTCTTCTGCTGCTTCTTGAGCTTGTTTCTTTGTACCAACAAATAATACTTTACCACCGTTTTCTACGATTTCTTTTAGCGCTTTATAAGCTTCTTCGATCTTCTTTACTGTCTTTTGTAAATCGATGATGTAAATATCATCTCTCGTCGTAAAGATATATTCTTTCATCTTTGGATTCCATCTTCTCTTTTGATGTCCAAAGTGAACTCCTGCCTCTAATAAATAATTCATTGAAACTACTGTCATAATTTTTCATCCTTTCGTTTTTCTTCTATTAATTTCTAAAATTTATCACCGTAACGGCACTAGATAAATCAATTCATTAATATGTTTATTTTTCTAAAGCAGCAACTAATTCTGCTTTTTTCATTGAAGTGTATCCTTCGATACCTTTTTCTTTAGCAATCTCTTTTAATTCAGCTACTGTCATCTTGCTGTAATCTTGTTTTTCTTCTTTAGTTGAAGCTGATGCTGATGCTGTTTCTTTCTTGTCTTTCTTTTCTGTCTTTTTCTCTTTTGCTTCTTCTTTAACGATAGTAACTTCTTCTTTTACCATCTCTTTTTTCGTGATTTTACCAGCTTTGCCATCTAAAGCAACTTGTACTAATTCAGCAAATGCTTTAGGATCATTAATAGCGATTTCTGCTAACATCTTTCTATTGATTTCTACACCAGCTTTAGTAAGTCCTTCAATAAATCTTGAATAGCTAATGTTGTTCATGCGACAAGCTGCATTAATACGAGTAATCCAAAGTTTTCTGAAATCTCTTTTCTTTTGTTTACGATCTCTAAATGCATATTGTCCTGAATGCATCAATTGTTCTTTTGCTGTTTTATATAATCTATGTTTGCTACCAAAATAACCTTTAGCTTGTTTTAATACTTTTTTATGACGAGCTTTTGTAACTGCTCCATTTTTTACTCTTGCCATACTTTTTCCTCCTTATTGTCTACTAGATTATGTTCTTTAATCTTTTCTTATCTCCAGTACTCAATTGAGCACTCTTTCTTACTTTTCTATTGTATGATGCTGATTTACTTCCTGTATTATGTCTACTACCAGGATGTCCCATAGTAATAGTTCCACTTTTTCTAATATTAAGTACTTTCTTTGTTCCTTTATGTGTTTTTAATTTTCCCATACATATCCTCCTATTTTTCTTTTTTCGGTGCCAACAACATCGTCATGCTTCTGCCATCTAATTTAGCAGGTTGATCGATAATCGAAACATCTTCAAGTTTAGCTGCAAATTTTTCGAGTACTTCTTTACCAAGATCTGTATGTGCTAGTTGTCTACCTTTAAAGCGGATAGATAATTTAATCTTATCCCCTTTTTCTAAGTATTTTCTAACATTTCTAAGTTTAGTTTCAAAGTCTCCAACATCGATTACCGGTGATAATCTAAACTCTTTTAATTGTGCACTGTTGGCTTTTTGTCTCTTACTTGCTTCTTTTTCTTTTTTCTGTTTCTCATAACGATACTTATTATAATCCATCACTTTACAAACCGGTGGATTACTATTTGCATTCATCAAAACCAAATCAAGACCAGCATAACTAGCTAATGTTAAAGCATCTTTTAAAGGTTTAACACCAACTTGTTCGCCATTTGGACCGATTACTAATACGTTCGACGCCTTAATTTGCTCATTGATGGGCAAACCGTTTTTGTTACTTGCGATATAAAACACCTCCAATAATTTAAAAAGGTAGATACGAAGTATCCACCCAAAAGCTACGAAAAAATTACAAGAATTGTACTTTTCTTCTCGGCCTTTTACCTACTTGCTTATTCGCTAGTCAGGTGGATTAAATAATCGCTTTCCTTTTTAATTCTCTACTATCTTACTAATTTTTAAGCATTTTGTCAATCAAAAATTGAAAAAAGTACAAGTTTAAGAGATTTATCTCACAAATTTAACAAATCCCTTCTCATTAAATATCAATTCCGTAGTAAGCATCAATTAAAATCTTCTTTAATTCACTAACTAATGGCAACCTAGGATTAGAGGTTGTACACTGATCTTCAAAAGCATTATTTGCTAAAATATCTAACTTATTCATATAGGTTTCTTCATCGATTCCATACTCTTGAAAAGATTTAGGAATACCTAGTTTCTCATTTAAATGATTAACCATGTCGATTAAGACATCTACTCCTGATTCTTCATCTGAGATAGATAAGCCAATCTTTTTCGCAAAATTAGCGTACTTTTGATCCGCGATATAATACTCGTACTTAGGAAAAGACACGAACTTTGTTGGTTTACTAGCATTATAGCGAATAACATAAGGAAGCAGAATCGCATTACACCTACCATGAGAAATATGAAATTCCCCACCTAATTTATGAGCTAGCGAATGATTGATTCCCAAAAAAGCATTAGTGAAAGCCATACCAGCTATACAACTAGCATTATGAACCTTCTCTCTAGCTTCTTTATCACTTCCATTTTCATAAGAACGAATTAAATATTGATAAATCAATTCACCTGCTTTTTCAGCAAGTCCATCCGTATAATCACTAGCCATATTCGAAACATAAGCTTCAATCGCATGAGTTAATACATCCATTCCAGTATCAGCTGTTAATACTTTCGGTAAAGTTAAAACAAAATCAGGATCAATAATGGCAACATCAGGAGTAAGTTCATAATCCGCAAATGGATATTTTACGTTATTATTTTTATCCGTGATAACAGCAAAAGAAGTAACTTCACTACCCGTTCCAGAAGTAGTAGGAATCGCTACAAATTTCGCTTTTAACCCCAATTTTGGATACTTATAGGTTCGTTTTCGAATATCCAAAAATTTTAACTTCAACCCTTCTTTATCGACATCTGGATGTTCATAAAATAACCACATTCCCTTAGCTGCATCGATTACACTTCCGCCACCAAGCGCAATAATCACATCCGGAGTAAAGTGTCCCATCGCTTCCACCCCACGATCGATTGTATCAAACGACGGATCAGGCTCTACATCACTAAAAATCTCAAAATGAATATGATCGGTATGCTTTTCTAATTGATAAATGACTTTATCGACATATCCTAATTCTAACATAGATTGATCAGTAACAATAAAAGCATTCGTGATACCAGGCACCTTGGATAAATATTTAATCGACCCGGATTCAAAATAGATCTTAGGGGGAACTTTAAACCACTGCATATTCACTTGACGTTTGGCAACTCTTTTCAAATTAATTAAATTGACACTAGAAACATTATCAGTAGTACTATTTCCTCCAAATGTTCCACATCCTAAAGTTAACGACGGCATATTCGTATTATAAATATCGCCAATCGCCCCATGTGTTGACGGAGAATTAACAATAATTCTTCCTACTTTCACAACTGCTGAAAAATGGTCAATGGTTTCCTGATTCTCTGTATGAATAACCGCTGAATGGCCTAAACCACCAAACTCGATTAACTTTTCACTCAAAGAGATACCCTCATCCTCATCCGAAACCGTATAATAGGTTAATATCGGACTAAGCTTTTCTTTCGAAAAAGGAAACTCTTTACCTATACCGTGTTCTCTAACTACAATTATTTTAGTATCTAAGGGAATTAAAAAACCAGCCTTTTCTGCGATATCACAAGGATCTTTACCGACAACTTCTGAATTTAAATCATATTCATCTCCAATAAGGGTAAACATATAATGACTAAGTAACTCTTTCTCTTCATCATTAACAAAATAACATCCAGCTTCTACCATTAACTCTTCAAACTCTTGATGAATTTCTTCATCTACAATTACTGCCTGTTCGCTAGCACAGATCATGCCATTATCAAAGGATTTTGACATCACTAAATCATTGACACTCGTTTTTAACTTAGCATCTTTATGAATATAACAAGGAACATTACCAGGTCCTACTCCTAAAGCAGGTTTACCACAAGAATAAGCACTCTTTACCATGCCTTTCCCACCGGTTGCCAAAATTAGATCAACATCAGGATGATTCATTAACGCTTTGGTTGCTTCAATAGAAGGTTTATCTATCCACAAAATACAATCCTTAGGAGCTCCCGCCTTAACCGCCGCTTCTAATAAAATCTTAGCGGTTGCGACACTACATTCTTGAGCAGAAGGATGAAATCCAAAAATAATCACATTTCTAGTCTTAGCCGCAATCAAAGACTTAAAACAGGTAGTTGAAGTTGGGTTAGTAACTGGCGTAATCCCCGCAATAATCCCAATCGGTTCGGCAATTTCCTCATACCCTTCTTCTTCATTATCTTGAATAATCCCAACTGTCTTACTATCCTTTATACTGTGATAAATATACTCTGAAGCAAAGATATTCTTCGTCATTTTATCTTCATAAATACCACGCTTCGTTTCATCAACAGCTAACTTGGCAAGCATCATATGATTTTCGAGGACAGCCATAGCCATTTGTTTGACAATCCTATCTACATCTTCCTGTGTTAATTTACTGTATTCTTCACGAGCAACTTTCGCTCTTTCGACCAATTCTTCAATCATAATCTGTGTTTCATTTTTCATAGCTCAAACCCCTATTCTAAAATCATTATAACATACTTTTTATCGATACAAATGATTTTTGTGATAAATATCTTTTGAGCGAGAAAAAGAGAACCTAATCAATAAGTTCTCTTTTGGATTTATATATATACTAAACTGATTATTTCATCGATTTAACAGCTTCAGTTTCTTCAGGAGTAATTACTTCTTCTTCACCAAGATTAGAAATATAGTCTTCTAAGCCTTCATAAATAATTGCCTCTCCACCCATAGTTTGTTCTTCATAAATTTGCTGAGCTGTCTCTTCTACTACCGCATCAATTGCTTGATCAACAGTAGTACTAGGTGCAGTTTCCGCTACCGTAGGAGCTTCCTCTACAACAGGAGCTTCAGGTGTAATAGTAGAAGTTTCTGGTGTAGCTTCTGTAACTGCATTAGATGGAGCCTCAGATGGAGCTTCAGATGGAACTTCAGGAGCAGGTTGTGCATTTATGCTTTCTTGAACAGCACTATCAATTTGCGTTTCTCCACCAAAACTACCATCTGGTCTTTGCGTCATGCCATCAGTAACGCTATCATCCTCAAAGCCATGCCATCCATCAGGAGCATTATCTGGTAATTGCGGTTCTTCAGGTTGCACTTCAGTAGGTGGTGTAATAGTTTCTTGTTCTTCACTTGTATCCGGGTTGCTAGTAGTATTTTCTTTGTCATTTAAATCATCAGGTGAAGGTGGAATAACACTTTGCCCTGGATCTCCACTTGGAACAGTATTATCCTTATTTGGATTTTCACTATTTCCTTGATTAATAATATCCTCAATCGTTTGACCGTTTGAATCTCCTTTATCAGTACCAATATTGTCTATATCAATATTGTCTTCTTTCAAGTCTTCATCGATTTGAACTTCGCCACCAGTAATAGCTTCTTCTTTATGATTGTTATAGTAATATTCTAAACCACCCAACTTACCTTGTTGCCAAGCATAAGCTTCTGTTGTTTCTTTACTACCAGTTGAATCACCAATTTTCTTATTACTATTTGCGTATAAATAAGCATTAGGTGCTTCACCATTTTTTTCACCATAAACACTGTACCAAGCATAAGCTTCATTATAAATTTTATACCATGCTGCACTATCTAACTTAGCTTGTTCATTAGCATTTTCTTGTGCTTTTTTCGTCGTTTCTGCCTCATCTTCAGGAGTAACTACAGAACCTAAAATACCTTTACGAAGATTTTCTTCAAGTTCTGCCTGTTTTACTTGTTCTTCACTAGTAGCAGCAATCGCTTGCTCTCTCTTTTGTTGAGGAGTTCCTTTTGTATCATCGATTACTGTTTGAGTAGTAGTCTTTTTACCACTACTTCCAGAACCAGACGAATAGGATTTCGCGCCATCCATTTGCTTTTCTAAATAATAATTTACTAAAGCTCCTAAATACTGATCTTGTTCATCACGTGTTGGTTCTTTACCAAGCGTTTTTAATTGATCACTCATAATACGAATAATTTGATCCACATCACAAGTTTTATCTGTTAACTGATCGTATTTTGATTGCTCAGTAGAAAAGCTAATACCTGGATTTTGTTCTATCATCTTCTGCTTTTCTTTTTCTGACTTATCAGCTAATAATAATGCTTTATACTCATTTAAATCATCTGTACTCTGATCTTCATTAACCATTTGTTCACGATATTCACCAAAATTTTCTAATCGTCCAAACAAAGCTTCATTCGCACTATTAGTCATTGATTGATTATCGTTTTGACCACTTACAAGAATCTCAGCAATATCAGGATTTATTGTATTACTTGTCAAATTAATAGCCGCTATTTCAGCATTAACTACAAATTGTAATGCTTGATTAGCACTTAAATCCACTGCGTTATAACGTCTATCCCCTGTTGTTGTTTCTGTAACATCTTCTAAAAATGAATCTGTCAACCATTTCTCATAAGCAGCTTTAGCATCTTTTACACCACTATCATTCTTAATAGCATTAATTAAATTCTCTACTAAAGGAACTGATTCTAACGCCTTAGCTTTAGCATCTTCATCCTTAATCAAACTAAATACCTGTGTTAATTTGCTAGGAGTATCAAGTGTCGTAGCGATTGTAGAATATAAGAAACCATCAAGCTCATTTTTAAAGCTTATCTTTAATTCGCCATTTTCATCATACTGATCAGCCATAATATCAAAATCGCCTAAAATAGTTAATAACTCATCATTAGAATAACTATTACCATTAAAGAACAAATCAGCATAGAATAACTGTCTATATGTATAACCTGTTTTGTAAGTTTGACCATCTACCGTTGAAGTAGAGTTAAAACTGTTTAAAAAATTATAAGGGCTATCGCTATTTCTTAAAGCAAAATCTTTCTGCAAACTAGCAGGAATATTAGCATCATTTTCATAATAAGCAAAATCTTTGCCTTCCAAGTTCAAATCAAAGCCTTGGATAACATCAGTTTGTGCTTCAATCTTTGAATCATCATTATTTTTAAAATGATTATATGCGCTAACTCCACCACCAATAGCCGTGGCTAAACCAAGAGCACCTAAAGTACCTGCAAATACTTTCTTTTTTGCACTCCATGGTTGTTTCTTAGAATCATCTTCATAATCCTCAGAATCTTGAGATAAAAAATCTTGGTAATCATCTTGAAGTTCTTGAATCAATCTCTGTTTTTCTTTATTTTGTGTTCCTAATTGTAATTGTCTAAAATAAGGTTCAGATAAAGTTACACCTGTTTGATTACTCCAATTTTCAAGAAGGCGAAGGAAATCTGTAGTTTCCTCCGTTCTTGCATTAATATCTTTAGAATTAGCTACAAAGTGATCCCAACTACCATCTTTAAGAATAATAAACACTTCATTCAAGCAATTAGCAGTTGTGGTACCTGGTACTTTGTTCTTATCATTAGTAAGAGCATATACTTCAGCTATCTGTGATCTGTATTCACGATTATCTATATCACTAAATTTCTTAATTTCCATAACGATTCACCCCTTAGTTTTTCTCTCTATACTCACCAGTATAAACATAACCTTGTCCTAATAAATTTGTATCATTATAATGGCTCCATACATAATTGTAAGATGCCTGTCTTACATCTGTACAAGTCTTTTCACGATAGAAATGAATATCACCATATAAAGGTTTCTCAGGCTCGATCATTACTGTTTTTTCAGTAGTTTCTTTAATCGTAATATAAACTGGAATTTGTCTTTCTTCGATTTCAGTACATTCAGCAGTTACGCTAGAGCCAACAGGCGCTGATGATGAAGAACTTCTTACCATCCTTCTCCATACGATATATGGATTAGTTGTACAAGTTAAACAAGCATTAGTATCGATACCAACCGCAACCCATTTCGAAGTAGCAGTAGGTTGAGAAGGTGGATTAATACCTGTCTCCCATTCGTCTGTATATCTCCAATCACCACCAACTTGGTAAATGGTATCATTATTAATTACATAATCATAATTCTTACATACTTTATATTTATAAGTGGAAGACTGTACTAATTTAGATTCAGTTACATAATACTTTCTATATACTGGGCTAATAGTACCAACTTGAACACGTTTAATACCTAAATCCTCTACTACTTTATAGATGGTATTTTCAGTTCGTAATGTTTCGCCCTCTTTGAGCATCTTCGTTGACCAACTTGACCAATTAGCACAATAAGCTGGTGTATATTTCTTATAACGATACTCCCATTCTTTATCAGGTTCATCAGTTGGTGGAGGTGTTGGAGTAGTAGTAGGTGTTGTCGTTGGTGTAGGCTCCGTACATTCTTTTATCCAAGTGGCTTCATCCACTTCGGTACCGTCTTTACCATAATACTTACCGTCTATAACTTCACACGCTTTCGGATCGTCTGTAGGTGGCGTTGTCGGTGTGTCCGTCGGTGTGTTTGTTGGTGTTGATGTTGGACACGTTGGACAAGGTGTACATGTAGGACACTCAGTAGGTGTTGGAATCGTCGTTGGTGTTGGTGGGGTAGAAGTTGGTGTTGTTGTAGGTGCTGGAGAAGTTGGTGTAGCTGTTGGTCTAATAATATCAACTGGTTTAACTGGCTCATCTTCTTCTTTTTCACACACATACGATGTACAATAAGCATAACATCCAATGTGAACTAGGATATAGTCCTCTTCTTCACCACATTTTAAGTTAACCTTCAATAAATATTCAGTTTCTTGTTTTTCAATTGTTACATAAGATTTAGTAACATCACAGGAATTACCATCCTTATCAACAAATGGAACTAATAATTTTAAATCTAACATTTGTTGTAAAGTAAGTGTTTTGGTATCTCCAATATCTTGTGGCAATCTCTCTTCCGTATAATAAAGAATCGCTGCATCTTTCATCTCTTGAAGATTTGCATTAAAAATCTGACTCTTTAACGGATTTAAAGCTTCGATGTAGCTATCCATATTTGGCCAAGGTACTAACCAAATTAATAGCAATACAAAGATGATAACTAAAATTAATTTCATCAAGAACTCTTTTAATAAGTTCCCTTTTCTTTCTTCTGTATACATATAAATCTCCCCCTCTTTGGTTTTATGCGTCGTATTATAGCACAAACCTAAAGAACTGTCAAACTTTTGACTAAATTATTGATCGTTTTTAAGTGTAACTATAGTAGTACCAATATTAAAAAAATCTAAGTAAAAACTTTCCACCAATTTATTTTTTCGTAACTCTTCGTGGACTGTCTTTTTTAACACTCCTGTACCTATCCCATGAATAATCACTACTCTTTCTGTTTTCATTTTATAATGATCGCGAATAAATTCATTAACTAGTATTCTAGTAATTTCCCGATCCATTCCATGTAAATCTAAAGATGGCAAATGACTATATAACAAGTTCCTCGCCTATCTCTAACACTTTATCTAAATCTGGCATCGAATTCTTACCACCTAAACATTTAACAGATAAAGCTCCTGCAATGTTCGCTAATCGAATACTATTATATAGATCGTGACCATTTCCAATAAAGTAAGTAAATGCACCATGATAAATATCACCAGCGGCAGTAGAATCTACTGGCTTTTCAATTTTTAAAGATGGAATAAGCTCATATTTACCATTAATCTCTGCAAATGAACCATCTTTTCCAAGAGTAATAATCAAAGTATTCTGATAATCCTCTTTAATCTTTTTATATACTCTAATTAAAGAAGATTCGTCACTAACATCAATTTTCTCCTTTGTATATTCTTCAGCAAAATCCTTTGAACAAACCAAATATTTCACATACTTACAGAGTTCTACAATATTAGGTTTTAAGTTACCCGCATCAATTACACTTATACTATTTGGATTTTCTAATAATACTTTCTTAGAGGCTTCTAACTCTTCCCCATCAACCAAGATAACATCTGGCCTGACATCATAGTCTAAATTCGTAACTCCTGTTTTCTTATCACGACTAACGATGATCGTACGACTACCGTTACCGGAATTAGCTAAAATGTAACTTGTTGTCGTTCTAAAGGCATCCGTTGTTTCTAAATAATCGATATTCGTTTTAATTGTTTTGAATTCATTTTTAATTCTTTCCCCATACAAATCATTTCCAACAGCACCAACAAAATAAGTTTTCATTCCCCACTTGGATAGCAGATAAGCCGCATTAGCCGCAGCCCCGCCACCACACTCGACACCGTGAGCAATTCTGACCTTCGTATTCTCAATCGGATACGATTCAACAGGCAAAGTAATATCATAGGCAGCATGTCCTATGCACATATATATTTGCATATATTGATCACCTAATAGTATTATAACAAAAAAAGAATTATCTTGAAAGATAATTCTTGAAATTTTATCCGTTTTTACATCTAGAAATACCAGCTAGATAGCCAACGTATTGTCTCGATGTATTTTTCAGAAGTAATCATACCAGAGATTACTGGATAAAAATAGGTAAATAGTAGAATAACTACGCCAACATAGAATAAGTATACACTGTTATTTCTAATTTTCTCAGTAATAAATTTAATCAATGCTACAATCGCTAACATAATAAATGGTAACGTTGGGAAATAGTGATACATAAACATAATTCTACCGATAAAGACATATGGTAACCAAGTAGCTAAAATAAATACTAAGATAAACCAATCTTCACGTTTTCTTCTAAGAAGTGCCATAATAAGAACAAAGATACTAGCGATAATACCAAACCACCAAATAGCTGGATTACCAATACCAACAATTGTTCCTTTCATACCGCCACCGAAGTAACCAACATAATACCAAACTGGTTTAACCATAGCTGGCCAAGTATACCATTCCGAAGTAAATGGATGTGTTGCTTCTAGTGTAGAGTGATAAGTATACATATCTTGAGTCTGTTTGATCAATCCACTTATTTCTTCTACCTTACCTGGATAGACAATTGGGAATAAAAGATAAGATAATACGTAAATCAAGAGCGGTATACCAACAAAGAAAACGAAACAAGATAAGATAATTTTTCCTAAATCTTTATCCTTTTCTTTACCTTTACCAACATTACGATAAATGATATTCGCAAAGAACACAATTGCAAGAGCAAGTCCTGCATAAAATCCCGTCCACTTAGTCGCTATCGCACAACCGATAAATAGTCCTGATAAGAAGAGATTAACTAACTTTGTCTTTAACTTAGCATCATTTTCTAGGACAATATACTTATACATAAACAATGCCGATAACATAATGAACAGTACTAAGAAACTATCCACAGTTCCCATTCTTGTCTGAGCAAAATGGAAGCAATCAAACATCATAAGAATTCCAGCTAAAATAGCCCATTTACGATTCTTAAAGATATTTTTCGCTAATGCATAGATAACAGGAATCATCAAAATACCGGCAATATTTCCCATCAAACGATAAGCAAATGTCGACATACCAAATAATAATACTGGAATAGCCATAATTAACTTACCAAGTGGTGGATGCACCCATTCAACAGTCGGAATACCATGAACGTATTCATAAGCACTTCTCGCAAAATAAATTTCATCGAAATAAGTACTATTTAGATAACTGATCGTAGCTGGTACTGTATCTTTTTCATCGATCAGCAACTTAGCTGTCTCTGATTCAGCCGTTAATTCTATCTTATTACCATAATTGTCATATAGCTGAATTTCTCCAATGTAACTGCCTTCGTTTTTAGAAATAATTTTCAAATATTGAAAATTCTTATCGATTTGAAAATCATTCCAAGCAAAAACTGAATTTTGTGTTACTGTTGTTGCCTGCTCATAATTATTTCCATCCGAAGAGATAAAAATATCATACGAACCGATTTCAGGTCCTGCATACATTCTAATATGCGAAACTTCTTTAGCTTCAGCTAGAGTAAAACTAGCTTCTTCGCCACTGTATTGGAACTCTAAAAAGGTCTGTGGATTGGTAAAACTACCAAGATTAATGAAAGATATAATGGAATAAACCACTACCATAACCCCAATAATTATCCAATCGATTTTACCTAATTTTCTAGAGTTATCTCTAAGCAAACTTTTTATCGTTTTAAACTTAGATTTTGCACTTTTTTTCATTTTAAGCCTCCCCTACTTACTCTATAATCATATCAAAGTTTTCTATTTTTTTAAAGATGATTTTGTGTATTTTTCATTAAACTTTTAGAAATAGAAAAAAGATACTAGTAAATGAACTAGTATCTACTTGACTAATCAATAGAAAACAACTTGTATCTTTCCATGAAAATGCGTACCTAATACTTCGTTACCACTATCTTCTTTCAACCATATTCGTAACGAGAAAGTCTTTTTTTTGACTAGCATTTAAACTGCCTTCAGCAATAACTTGGTTACCGCCAGAAGACAATATCCCTATTTCTCCACCATCTAACTGATACTTGATATTTCTCATATCGAGAATTTTAGTACATCCACAGTTCGCGATCGCTTCTTGGTCTTCTTTTAATATAATCTGGTAATTAGCGGCTACCTCCCCTGTATTAGTAACACTAAAAACATAAGGATTAGTAGCTATTCCTTCGGTATCACTAATAGGATAGCTACTAGCCAATGTCAATTTACCATTATCTTCTGTCAAAGTAAAGGAAAAATCCCCTACTGAATAATTTTGAACATTCGATTGAGCAGAAGCCCCAAAATAGGCATAACTCGTCCCAACGATAAGTAAAGAAAAGAGAATCGCTATTACCAAGATGAGTACTTTTTTCTTTCTCATAATAACGATCCCCTCTTTCTATTTAACCAAACCTATACCTACTTGAGCACTGAAATCTAATCCTTGATCTTCATTCTGTACTTCTTCGATCTCTTCTAACCATATTTTCAAAACATAATATTGTTTTTCACTAGCTTCGATCGTAATATTTTCTAAAATAGGCAATGTCAATTCCGAAACTGCAAAGTTTCCTGTTGCTAATTCCTTTTGCTCAGAATAAGCATCATCTGCCTCGTACAAAGCCCATTTTAAATTTGCAGATTCGATGTCTTTTCCCGCTTGTTGTAATTTAACATTTGTAAAAGATATCGTATATTTTTGACTACTCTTACCATTATTTTCTAATGAGAAAGTATGTCTAGGAGCATCTTTTTCATACCCCGGCATCATATTTTCAACATGAATATCCTGACCAGTCAAATAAAACACAGTAACTTCATCAGTAGTAATCACATCATGATCACCACTATCAGCATTCATCTTAGAGAAAAAGTGATAAGAAATACCAATCGTAAAACTCATCAAAAGCAAAAGAAGAATGATAATAATAATAACCTTCCCCGCTTTATTTTTTTTCTCTTTTTCTACTGTTTGCTCTTGATTATTCATCATTTAATTATTCCATATCAGCACGAATCTTAGCACTGAATGTCATTCCTTGATCTTCGTTTTGTGCACTACCTGTTTCATTTAACCAAATCTTTAATACATAATATTTTGTTTCTTTAGAATTAATTGCAATACTATCTTTAATTGTTAAAGGAGATGATGTATTAGAAAAATCGCCACCAGCTATAGATGGTTCTGATTCTGTATAAGATTCATCATTTGCCTCGTATAATGCCCATTTCAAATTTCCTGATTGTGTACCAGCACCACCTTTAGTTAAAGATAATTCAGTAAATGATAAAGATAACTCTGCAGTATCTGAACCATCATTAGTAATACTAAAATGATGTTCTGTTGCTGATGCTTCTGTTGTTGGAATAATATTAGAAGCATTAATATCTTGTCCAGTATTATAAGTTGCTGTTAATGTTCCAGTCGTAATCGTTTGTGGATTAGAAGTAGCTGTTGCAGTAAAGTATGCATAAGTACCTCCAATACATACAGCGATTAAGCCTAAAATAGCAACTGTAACAATGATTACGTTTTTATTGTTATTATTATTTTTTCTTTCCACTTTCTTTTCTTCCTTTCTAATTATTGCATATCAGCTTGAATTTTTGTAGAGAATGTCATACCTTGATCCTCATTTTGCGGTACATCAATTTCATCAAGCCAAACTTTTAAGATAAAGTATTCAGTAGCACTAGCATCAATACTAATACTATCTTTTAATAGTGTTGTAGGATTAACCGTTGCAAAATCACCTGTTGCAATTGCCGCACCTTCTTCAGCATAAGCTTCTGTAGCGTTATATAATGCCCATTTTAAATTAGCACTTGTTGTATCTGATTGTCCTTTTTTCAAAGAAGTCTCTACTAAAGATAATTTCAAAGTAGCAGGTTGATTACCAGTATTTTGTACACTAAACTTATGAAGCTGAGCCCCTGCTTCTTCAGTAGGTACAATATTAGATGCATTGATGTCTTGTCCAGATGTATACTTAGTTGTCAATGTTCCTGTTGTAATAGTTTGTTCGTTAGAAGTAGCTGTAGCTGTAAAGTAAGCATAACTTCCCCCGATACATACGATCACTAACGCAATGATACCAATCGTCGTTAAAACAATCGTACTTGAATTTGTCTGTTTTCTCTCTTCCATAATTTCCTTCCCTTCTTTTCATTCATATGATGCGAGAAATTACTCCTCATTTATTATCACCATATTATATATTCATTATAAGATGAAGGCCATAAATTGTCAATTGTGTTTTTGAAGAGAATCTAAATAAAGCAATAGAAAAAAGCACATTCAACTTATTTTAGATTATATCAAAAATACTTATTTATCCATGATAAATTTGTCAGAGAATGGCTAAAAGTACAATATCATCAGGAACGAAAAATACAATTATTTTTTATTCCCTTATTTCCATAAAACTTTTTTACCAAATCCGGCAGTTAGCTTATTATCAGAAGTATAAACTAATTGTGTTGTGTATGGACAATTACATTCTTTTACCATTCTAGCATAATATTCGACTAATTGATTATGCTCAGTTAAATATATTCCGTCTATACATTCACAATAGTCTTTACTATAAAAATGATGTCCTGAAAAGAAATCCTTATCTAAATGAGCAAACAAAGTATTGAAATTAATAAATTCACTTTCTGAATATGGATTACATCTCATTAGTGATACAAATCCAGTTTTATATACGCCAATATCCCCTACATATGTTAACATCTTCTTAATTTCTGGCAACGAATTAATCCCGCTTCGCATAATCATTGTATTAATATTAATAATCTTTTTATCTTCTAAATTGCCTTGTAGTTCAATAATATCTTCTGTTGTTGCGATATGAGAAGAACAAAATATCTCTTTATTTCTTTTATCATTATAGTGATGTCTTGAAATATGAATACTTTCAAGTTGGTTTACTTTATCATAATTTTTAAACTCTCTACAGTTATATCCGTTTGTTGAAATAGCTACTTCCATATCATTATCTATGGCATAAATTAAGTCCAATAATTGGAATAATTCATCTGGCTTGGTCATGGGCTCGTCACCAGTTATACTAATACCATGAAGTATGTCTTTTTCTTTTAAATACCGAATAACGAAAGCTAACTTTTCTAAATCTATGGTCCCAAAATCTTTACTCTGTTCATTACAACAAAATTTACAGTGAGCTAAACATTGATCAGTTAATTTTATGTATAGTCTTAAAGTTGGTTTTGTTTTTTTTATATTGGTTGGACTATCTGTACAGTAATAATCTTTGACAGGTAACTCTGTATCAAAAATTTTTATTCTTTCCATGATTAACAGCCACCCCGATAAGTACTGCTCTGCCCACTACAGCCTGTAGACCAATAAGACGGTTCATAAGAAGTGCTGTATGAATCACGGTGATAATGATGATAGTGAACATTTTCTTTTTTTCGTTTTACCAATTTCTTAGGCTTATCTTCTACTACACTTTCTAACAAACTACCAACATCACAACTTCCTAGTTTTTCTTTTATCGCGATTAATTCATCAGTACAAGCAATTATTCGATCTAAAGTACTCAATGTATTTTCCTCCGCCATTTTAGTTAAGTCTAAATAACTTCTAAATTGTTGTAGATTTCTTTTCGTTTCTTCTTTTTCCGTACTTTGATTGATAATTTTTACTACAAAATCCATTAAATCTTGTCTTTCAAACATATTTATTCTCCTTTCAATAACTCATTTATATATTCTTTTGCTTTTAGATAACGTTCTTCATAATTACCAGTAATTGTTTTATATTTAATATGATTATCTTTTAGTATTTGTTTTAATATTTTATTATTTTCTTTTCTTATTTCCTCTGTACCATATGTTCTTGTTCCATCTTGTACCCAGGCTACATCTGGTTCTAGAAATAAATACAAATCATAGTTATTTAAAGTTGAAATACTTTTCGCAATTGTTTCAAAATCTTTTTCACTTGCCTCTTTAAACCCTAGTTTATAATAATACAGGGTAATTAATGAATCAGTATCAATAAACATTACTTTATTCGCATGTTCTAGGGCAATTTTTTCATCTTGTTTATGTTGAAATAATATTTCAAAGTAATGATACTTTTGCATGTTATCAATACCACCTGCTTCATCGCAAATATATCTTCCGGCTTCTTCTACATGAGTCGTATTATAGACTTTAGCAAGATTTCTAACAAGTGTTGTTTTACCACAGCTCTCTGTACCGATGATACATACTTTTTTAGTGTAATATTTTTTTACACAAGCCGGCAAATACTCAAAATATTGATATGGATCTTGTCTAATTTTAGTAGATGAGATATTAATTTCTTCTCGATCAAAATAAATTATTTTACTTTCTTGATAAAGCTTTTCCCAAATATTTTTTCCCTTATAATCATTTCCAGCAAAAACTACATCTATTTTTCTTCCAATATATTCTTTTATATCTTGTGCACCTTGATACCAATCCTGCATACTATAAGCATCTTTAGTTATATTTTTTGAATAAATGGGAAATACTTCTACATTTTCCATATCCTGAGTAATATTTTTTAGCCACATAATACGCGTTTTTTCATCTATTTCCTTGGGATCATTACTGATACTTATCGGTACATAGAGAATCTTGCATTGATTTTTTGCCATGATAATATTATTTACATGTCCTAAGTGTAATGGATTAAATGTTCCTCCATACATTCCTATTTCATACATTTTTATTCCTCCCTTGCCATTTTTGTCCAGTTATAATATCCATAAAAAGCATTGATTAGATATACGCTCCACATGGTTACCATGATATAATCTTTAACGTTATACCACATAATTACCGTAATCACATCAATTACAATCCATAGTAACCATTGTTCTCTATATCTTAGAACCATTAATAAATTAGCCGTAATGGAAATCACCGTTGATGCACTATCTAATAGTGGATGAGTTCCTCCTAAATGATTTAATAAAAATTGATATATAATAATCCCTAATCCGGTAATCATTAGTAAAATAACGGATTGTTTTATGTTTAACTTTTTCCCGTTTACTTTTTCGTCTTCTAGATTGGTATTTTTACTCCATAAATAATATCCAATGAATTGTAATGGTAGATAATAGATAGCATTTAACATTACTTCTCCATAGTATTTATGAATCCAAGCTACAACAATATAACCTAGAATATTAAATAATCCCCAGATATATTGACTTCGTTTCCCTTTTGCACATAACACTACACAAAATATTCCTGATATTGCCGCAACAGCATCTATGAATAAATAAGTTAAGCTATCTTCTTTATTTATACTAGCAAAATAAATAGTAAAGAAGGTAACGGCTAGAATCATACACCATTCGAAGAGGGAAAACTTTTTAATTACTTTTAATAACATGATAAACACTTCCTTTCTTTTCTTGATACAAATGATTTTTTCTTATATACTTATAGACTTCTCTGGTTAAATAAAACCTTGCTTTTAGATAGTTATTCTGTTTTAGATAATTTCTTATCCTAGTTGATGATATGGCATGTTCTTTCAAGGGTGCAATAAAAATATTTTGCTTATATTTTTTATATTTTTCTAATAATTGACTTATCTCATCAGTCTCTCTTTTGATCACTAATATTTTATAGTTTTTTAAAATACTTTCTCCATTTTTCCATTTGTCAATATAACTTAAGTTATCGGCTCCACAAATAAAATAGATGTCATCATCGTTATATATTTTTTTAAAATGTTTTAATGTTTCATAAGTATAGACTGGATTGGGTTGTAACTCATATTCACTGATTGACATATTTCTTTCTTTTCCTATCATTAAAGATAACATTTCTACCCTTTTTTCATTTGATACTAAATTTGTTTTATATTCATATTTCAACCCAGTTGGAACAAAGATAATCTTATCTACATATCCTTTTTTGATTAAAATTTTAGCTATTTTTTTATGCATTTTATGCGGAGGATTAAAGCTTCCTCCAAATATTCCTATTTTCATATTTCATCACACTCCTATTTATTTTCCACTTCTTTATTCACTATTCATTAATCTTCTCTTACTACTATTGCTTTATCTTAGATAGATTAATCTTTGAATGCTTACTACTTTTATATCGTCTTGTTCTTTTAAAGATTTAGCTACGCCTACCCAGTTTTTAAACTATATAATATGTTTTTACATTACCCTCCATCTTTCTTATTAACATTTTATTAATAACTGGTTTTAAAAAATATACAAGTTCACTTGTTATTAACATTATATTAATAACATATAAATTTGTCAATAATTTTTTAAAAATTATTTTCTATTTCTTATTTTCCACTGTCACTTATTCTAAAGTGATTACTTAGTAGACACGATATAAGTATTTTTATTCATCCACCAATAAAAATATTTTTCATAATAAAAAGACTAAGATATACGACATAATAGTCATCTTAGTCTTTTTATTATCTATAAATTATCTTAATTGATCTTTCTGATTGTTTATATTTTACCCTTAACCACTGCTTGTGCCGCAGCAAGTCTAGCTAAAGGTACACGATATGGACTACAAGAAACATAAGTTAGCCCTAATTGATGACAGAATTCTACGCTTGCAGGATCTCCTCCATGCTCACCACAGATACCAAGTTTGATATCTGGTCTAGTTGATCTACCTTTTTCTACAGCAATCTTCATTAATGCGCCGACACCTTCTTGATCAACATGAGCAAATGGATCGCTTTCAAAAATACCTTTCTTATAATAATCTTCTAAGAATTTACCAGCATCATCTCGACTAAATCCATAAGTCATTTGTGTTAAATCATTTGTACCAAAAGAGAAGAATTCAGCCTCTTCAGCAATTTTATCTGCCGTTATCGCTGCTCTTGGAATTTCGATCATCGTTCCGACATGATAATCGAGTTCAACTCCTGCTTCTTTTATGATACGATCAGCGGTAGAGGTAACAATATTTTTTACGAAAGTTAATTCTTTAACATCGCCAACTAACGGAATCATAATTTCAGGGCTTACTTGAATACCATCTTTGTTTACTTTAATTGCCGCTTCAATTACCGCACGAGTTTGCATCTCTGCAATTTCTGGATAAGTAACAGCCAAACGACAACCACGATGTCCCATCATTGGATTAAATTCTTTTAATGACTCTACTCTAGCCTTTAACGCTTCAAAAGTCATACCTAAACTTTCCGCAAGTGGTTTAATCTCTTCGTCAGTGTGAGGTAAAAATTCATGTAGTGGTGGATCAAGGAAACGAATCGTTACGCCATACCCTTCCATCACTCTAAATAATTGTTCAAAGTCATCTCGTTGATAAGGAAGTATTTTTTCGAGTGCTTCTTCTCGTTTTTCTTTTGTATCCGCTGTAATCATACGACGGAAGTTAAAAATTCTATCTGCTTCAAAGAACATGTGCTCTGTACGGCAAAGGCCAATTCCTTCAGCGCCAAATTTACGAGCAACACTAGCATCTTTTGGATTATCGGCATTGGTTCTTACTTTAAGAATACGAACGCTATCAGCCCATCCCATAAAGGTTTCAAAGTCTCCGACAATTTCTGGATCTACTGTCTTGATTCTTTCGCCATAGACATTTCCCGTTGAACCATCCAAGCTCATCCAATCGCCTTCTGTAAAGACTTTACCATCCTTAGTCGTTACTGTTTTTTGTTCTTCATCGATACGAAGTTCACCGCAACCGGATACACAGCAAGTACCCATACCACGTGCGACTACAGCTGCGTGTGAAGTCATTCCACCACGAATCGTCAAAATACCATGAGCAAGATTCATTCCTTCGATATCTTCTGGAGAAGTTTCAAGACGAACCAATAACATATCTTTTTCGCCTGCTTCATGAGCTTTAATTACATCTTCTGCTGTAAAATAGATTTTTCCAGTTGCAGCACCAGGTGATGCAGCCAATCCTTTAGCGATCACTTCAGCAGCTTTCAAACTATCTACATCGAAATTTGGATGTAAAAGTTGATCAAGTTGCTTAGGTTCTACTTTAAGTAAAGCTTCTTCCTTAGTTAACATTCCTTCATTCACTAAATCAACAGCAATTTTTAAAGCAGCAGCAGCAGTTCTTTTTCCATTTCTCGTCTGTAACATGAAAAGCTTACCATCTTCAATCGTAAATTCCATATCCTGCATATCACGATAATGTTCTTCCAAAATATGGCAAATACGGACAAACTCTTCATAACATTCTGGCATGGTTTCTTTCAAAGTATCAATCGATTGTGGCGTACGAATACCAGCTACAACATCTTCACCTTGAGCATTCATTAAATACTCACCAAATAGTTTTTTCTCACCTGTTGCTGGGTTTCTAGTGAATGCTACACCCGTACCAGACGTATCTCCACGATTTCCGTAAACCATCTCTTGAACGTTAACTGCTGTTCCCCAAGAAGATGGAATATCATTCAATCTACGATAAGTAATGGCACGATCATTATTCCAACTTCTAAATACCGCTTTGATTGCCTCTAATAATTGAACCCGAGGTTCTTGTGGAAATTCTACTCCCGCATGTTTTTTGTACTCCTTCTTGTAAATATCAACAACTTCCATCAAATCTTCTGCGGTAAGTTCAGTATCGAATTCGACATTTTTCTCTTCTTTAATCTTGTCAAAAAGACGCTCAAACGAACTCTTTGGAAAGCCCATAACCACATCCGCAAACATCTGAATAAATCTACGATAAGAATCGTAAACAAATCGCGGATTATTGGTCGTCTTTGCAAATCCTTTCGCAACTTTATCATTTAAACCAAGATTTAGCACGGTATCCATCATACCAGGCATACTGGCACGAGCACCACTTCTTACTGATACCAGTAATGGATTTTTACTATCTCCTAATTTTTTACCTGTAATTTTTTGAAGTTCTTCTACTTTCTCGTCGATTTCTTTAACAATTTCGTCGGCAATTGTTTTCCCATCGTCGTAATATCTAGTACAAGCTTCCGTCGTTACAGTAAAGCCACGTGGTACTGGTAACCCAATACTAGTCATCTCGGCAAGGTTAGCACCCTTTCCACCAAGTAAGTTACGCATGTCTTTGTTTCCTTCACTAAACAAATAAACGTATTTCATTCTATCATTCCTTTCTTATCAACCGACAATTATAGTATAACAGAAAAAAGAAAAAGAAAACAATATGATTTATATGTTTTCTTCCTTTTCATCGTTAAATTTTTATGGACTACTTAATTTTATCCACATTCTACATTATATAGATAAACTACCAGTATGATTACCTAAAAAGCTTTTAAGATTATTAACTTATTCATCCAATAAGTTTTCAAGATATTATTTTTTCTTCGCCCTAGGATGTGTATGTAAATAAACCTCTTTCAAACGATCCGTTGTAACATGAGTATAAATCGAAGTGGCACTTAAACTTTCGTGACCTAATAACTGTTGAACAGATAGTAAATCGCAGCCCTCATTTAATAAATGAGTCGCAAAACTATGACGAATCATATGAGGAGAAATATGCTTATTTAAAGAAGTCTTTTGAATAATACGTTCTAAGATATCTTCTACTCCTCTGGTAGTTAATTGTCCGCCACGTTGATTAAGAAATAAAAAAGAAAGCTGTTTTTGATTTAATATTTTTCTTCCATCTGCTAAATACTTTTTTAAACGATTCGCCGTTACTTGATTAAAATAAACAATTCGTTCTTTATTTCCTTTCCCTAAAATATGAATCGTTTTATCAGTAAGATGAATATCTTCTATTTCGATACCTACTAATTCACTAACTCGAATTCCAGTTGCATAAAGCATTTCTAAAATAAGAGCATCTCTTTGTCCAAGTGGTGTAGATTGATTGGGAATACAAAACAATTCCTCTAACTCGTTATAAGCAAAAAATTTAGGAAGTTTTTTTTCTTTCTTTGGTAACTTTAAAAGAGAAAAGGAACTATTTTGGGTGATATTCTGATTACTTAAATATTGATAAAATCTACGAATCGCACTAATCTTTCTAGAAACACTACTAGCCTGATTCTTCTTCTCCTCGTATAAATAAACAAGATAAGATTGTGCATCTGGATAAGTAATTTCTAAATAAGAAATTCTACGGTCATTACAAAAAGTCAAAAAATCTTCAATATCTCTTTGATAATTATTTCTAGTATAAACAGAATAATTTTTCTGTACTTCTAAATAAGCAAGAAAAGCAGTAAGCTCTTTACTGCCACTTAACAATTCTTTCACTGTTTGATCATGCCCTTTTCTAATTCTTCTTCTGTTAGATATTCTTCTCTTTCTTCCCCACAATCGTTAAAAAATACTTGAACCCCGCCATATACCTGAACTTTTGGAGTTTGCCTATCCAATTGATAATTTTTTTCAAAGTCTTCAAAAGTTGCTTTAATCTCTACCTTTTGTACTCTTGGTTGTTGACCTTGTACCCTCGGTGGTTGAACCGCTTGATTTCTTACTCTATGACCAAACTGCACATAATATTGATCTACTCGATTATGACGATAAAGACTAAGTGAACGATAAGTTTTATAACGAGTAATTTCTCGAACAATTTCTGCCTCGATACTTTTTTTATGTAATAAATCCTCTGATGATTCTACAGTTGATTGTAAATAATGATAAACCTTTCGAGAAAGATGATTTTGATAAGGATACTTTTCTAAAAAGTGAAACTTCTCTTTTTCTACATGTTGAAATAAAAACTTTCTCATTTCCTGAAAATCCTCACAAGAAGAATCTACTCTATCACTCGTACTCATATGTTTTAAGATTTTTTCTAAATACGGATTCTTAAACATTACTGAATAAGGGTAATCTTTTCCTTTAATCGCAATCTGAAAAGACTGGATATTACTATCAGAAGATAAATACCCATTTTTTCGTAGCCACTCTTCAAAATCAAAGCGATTAAACGAATTCGTAAATCGATCAATATCGATTAAACGAGAACATTCTGGCAAAGTAATATTTTCGGTAGCTCCATCTAATAATACGGCTTGTAATTGATAACGATTCATCAGCTTTCTTCACCTCATGTTTAGCATACCACAAAGAGTCAAAAAAAGGAACAAAAAAAGACAGCGACTATTTCGCGTCCTTTTGTGTTGAACAATCTGGATTACTACATTTTTTAACCCCATTTTTCTCCACGAATACATGATTACAAACTGGACAAAACTCAGGAATCGGCTTATCCCATAACGCAAACTGACATTTTGGATAACGACTACATCCATAAAAGATTTTTCCTTTTTTCGTTTTTCTTTCGATAATTTTACCTTCGTGACATTCTGGACAATCCATGATCTCTTTTAATTCTTTTACTTCTTTTTTGATATATTTACACTCTGGATAATTACTACAAGCAACAAATTCTCCGTAACGTCCCGTTCTCTTAACTAAAGGACTACCGCATTCTGGACAAATTTCTCCAGTTTCTTCAGGAGCATTCTTCACCATTTCTCCAAAAGCCTTTTGGACGATCGGCTCAAACTTCTGATAAAAATCCCGAAGAATCGTCAAAGAATCTTTATGATGAGAAGCGATCTCATCAAGATCATTTTCCATATCACGAGTATATTCTACATTGATAATATCACTGAAAAACTCTTGTAACTTATCGGTTACTTCAAATCCAGTCTTAGTAGGAATAAACTTCTTATCCTCCATATCGACATATCCACGATCTTTGATATTACTGATAATGGTTGCGTAAGTAGAAGGACGACCAATTCCTAACTCTTCCATCTCTTTAATCAATTTAGCTTCCGTATAGCGACTTGGTGGTGAAGTAAAATGTTGTTTCTTTTCAACATCTGTTGTCACATAAGTATTTTCTTTAAAGTCCGGTAAAACTTTATCTTCACTACTTTCATAATCAGCATATACCTTTAAGTAACCATCAAAGACAAGAACCTGACCGGTGGTTTTAAATTGATAATCCTGATTATTAAAAATAACTGTCGTTTGATTCACTTTCGCATCTGCCATCAAAGAAGCCAAGGCTCTAAAATAAATTAATCGATATAATTTATACTCATCAGAAGTTAAATGAGCTTTTACTTCTTTTGGTGTTCTAAGTACACTCGTTGGACGAATGGCTTCATGAGCATCTTGAACATTTTCTTTCTTTTTACTAACTTTTATACTACCCACATAATCTTTACCGTATTCTTTCGTAATATACTCTTTCGCACCGTTTACATACTCATCAGATAATCGAATAGAGTCCGTTCTCATATAAGTAATTAAACCAACAGTCTCTTTACCAATATCAATTCCTTCATACAATTTCTGAGCAATCGACATGGTTTTTTTGGCAGTAAACCCAAGTTTAGTAGATGCTTCCTGTTGTAGCGTACTAGTAATAAATGGTACTTTCCCTTTTTTATTTTTCACTTTTGACTCGATATTTTCTAGTGTATAAGTATCACTTAAACTCTCGAGTACATGATCAGCTTCTTTTTCATTCTTTACTTCGATTTTCTTATGATGATGTTGGAAAAGTTCAGCTTCGAAATTAGAAAACTTAGCCGTAATTGTCCAGTATTCTTCTGGAGTAAAAGAAGCAATTTCTCGTTCTCTATCAACAATCAATTTTAAAGCAACACTCTGTACTCTTCCAGCACTTGTTCCCTCAGTCTTTGACTGCATCAACTTACTCAAGCGAAATCCAATAATGCGGTCTAAAATACGTCTTGTTTCTTGACTATGAACCAAATCATCATCTATTTTTCTAGGATGCTTAAATGCATCTAAGACTTTATCCTTGGTAATTTCATGAAACAATACTCGCTCATAATCTTTATCTTTAATCCCAAGTGAGTCCTTCAAATGCCATGAAATCGCTTCCCCTTCTCGGTCAGGGTCGGTCGCAAGATAAATCTTATTGGCATTCTTCGCTTCCTTCTTTAAATCACTAACCAGTTTTTTCTTTCCTTTAATCCAAGTATAATTAGGCTCGAAATCATGTTCAATATCGACCCCTAATCCATATTTACCTGTCGTTGCTAAATCACGAATATGTCCTTTAGAGGATACTACTTTATAATCCTTACCCAAGTATTTTTCAATTGTTTTACTTTTACTAGGGGATTCTACGATGACTAAATTCTCTGCCATTTCTTCACATCCTTATCCATTCATTTATACTAAGTATTTTTCTTTTTGTCAATTCCTATTTTTCATATCCCGTAATATATTATACCAAGCAAAAGAAAAAATATTTCCTTTTTTTCCAATAGAAAAGCAATGAAAGAAAAATCTTTTATTGCTTTTTTACTAAAAATTACGATTCTGTAAAAAGATAGGAATGTCATCGTCATCATCATCGTCATCATCAAAATCTTCAATGACTTCAATATCGCGAGTTTGACTACGTCTAGCTGTATTTTGTACATTATTATAAACCGGTTCTTTTGGTACTGAATTCTTATCAAAGCCAGTCGCAATAACCGTAACAATTACTTCATCTGTCAAGTTTTCATTAATTACGGAACCAAAAATCGTATTGATATCTGTATTCGCAGCTGCTCTTACTACTTCTGCAGCTTGTTCTGCTTCAAACAAAGTCAAATTCACGCCACCCGTTACATTGATAATCGCATTGGTAGCTCCGGAAATACTAGTCTCCAATAATGGAGAAGATACTGCTTGTTTAGCTGCTTCGATCGCCCGATCTTCACCCATACCAATACCAATACCAATAATGGCATTACCAGAATTTTGCATAACGGCTTTAACATCAGCAAAATCCAAGTTGACAAGTCCAACAACGGCAATCAAATCAGAAATTGATTGAACACCACGACGTAAGACATTATCTACTTCTTTAAAGGCTTCTAACATTGGCGTTGTTTTATCGATGATTTCACGTAAGCGATCGTTAGGAATTACAATTAACGTATCGACATGTTTTTTTAACTCATCTAAGCCTTTCATGGCATTGTCCATTCTTCTTTTTCCTTCAAAACCGAATGGTTTAGTAACAATAGCCACCGTAAGCGCACCTATCGTCTGAGCAATCTCAGCAACAACAGGAGAAGCACCGGTACCAGTACCGCCACCCATACCACAAGTGACAAATACCATATCCGCACCACTTAATGCATCTTCGATTTCTTTCTTTGATTCAACCGCTGCTTCACGCCCTACTTCCGGATTCGCTCCAGCTCCTAATCCATCTGTCAAATTAGCTCCAATTTGAATCTTTACGTCAGCTTTTGAGTTGTTTAACACTTGTAGATCTGTATTGGCTACAATAAACTCTACTCCTTTTACCCCTGACTCTATCATACGATTAACGGCATTACATCCACCGCCACCAATTCCAATTACTTTTATTTTCGCTAGTTGATCCATCTCTAATCCATTCACCATACAAATCCTCCTTAATCTCCAGAAAAATAACCGAATACTTTACTGATAATACTTTCGTTTGTACTACCGGTCATCCTCTTTTGCGTTGAAACTAAATCATCTGCTTGTTTATCGCTCATCATAGAATAACTTTTTCCACGTAATTCTAGTTTTGCGTAAAAATATTTTATAATTCCGAGTGCACTAGAGTACATGTTACTACGCGCCCCCATGGTATCTATATTCATCGTTGCCGCTCTTCTATCGAAGATATTCTCCACAACGTATTGAAAACCAGCTAATTCGCTAATTCCCCCAGTTATTATTATATAACTTATTTCCCGGTTTGTTAAGATGTTTATTTGCTTTTTCGCGAGTTTTAGAAGTTCGATTATCCGTCTTTCTACCATCTCTGAAATTTCTAATTGCCCGATCGATATTTTGGTTTGTTCTTTTGTTTCGACCACAATTCGATCATTAGCATCAGCATAACGAGTGTTACTTACCGCAAAATTTTCTTTTAAAAATCTAGCCACGCTTTTCTTTACTTGATAAGCCTGCATAATATCTTGATCGATTATTTTAGAGCCTTCTTCAATCTTCTCTGTTTTAATCATAATTCCTTTATTAAAAATCGATACAGAAGTTGTGTCGTATCCAATATTAATCAGTGCCGTCACTTCTTTATCCATATCTTTATTTCTCGCACTATAGTAATCACCTAAAGCCGAAAAAGAAACATCAATAGCTTCGATATTACACATCTTTAATAAAGAAATTGTTTGCTTCAAAAAATATTTAGGAATCGTCGTAATTACTGCCTTAGCCATTAGTTTATTTCCCATTAAGCCTTTAGGATCACGAATTCCCTCTCCATCGTCAATATGAAAAGAAATAGGAACAATCGTAATTAGTTCACTATCATCCGGAATATTCCCTAGTGCCGCTTCATGAAGTACAGCATTCATTTCTTTACTATCGATCATCTTCTCTGCATCAAGAACAACCTCCCCCGACACTATATCAAAATTAATCCCATCAGATGGTACTGTAACGATAGCTTGGTCAAGAGTAACTCCTAACATCTCTTCAATATTTTTTTTCGCTCTCAGCAAAGAAAGACAGGCTTCGTCCATATCAACAATCAAACTGTTTTTAATTCCCTTACTCCGAACATTAGTCGCAGCAAGAACGTGAAATTTCCCATGGACGTACTCTAAAACGACAATCTTAATTCCATAACTTCCTAAATCGATACCTGTGTATATTTTTCTCATACGCGTCTGTCCTGCTCCCTTACTTTAACTTGATTTTTCTAATTCCTTTTTCCTACTACTATTCTATAGACCATTATACTATAAAAAAAATAAGAAGAAAAGAGAAAAAACAGGAAAAATGTTTGACAATTAATTACATTTTTTCCTTTTCTCTCTTTTTTTTCTAAGATAAATACTAAGCCATTTTATCTTTTCTTCCAAAGAATTCTAACCGTATAGAATAAGAATACAGCAAATAAAGTAACATATATCCACATAAGTATCGTAGATAAAATGCCATCTGTATAGCGATAAATTACACTAGGAATACTCTCTGGAAAATATGCACGAATAAATTCTGAGATCTCTTTTACTCCGATATGATCTCTCACAAAAGTTAGTATTCGAAAGAAAATATCTAAACTAGCGATAAAATAAACGCTACTAGAAAACTTTCTAAAAAAACAAACTCCCGCAACAATTAAAATAATTAATAATACCGCATCAAAAGTCATGTTTACATCCCCTTACTACTCTAGAAGAAATCATATCATATTTTTTGGTATTGAGCAACAAGCATTTGAAACTACTTTTTCTGTTCTTTAACCACACCATCACCGAAAAAATAAATTATATCGGCAAGGTTTTCAATATCCTCTTTAATATGGGAAGCGATAATCACAATCTTATTCTTTTTTCGTTCTTCTTTTAGAACTTCACGAAGACTCTTAGCCGTTGCTTCTTCTACCCCATTAAAAGGTTCATCTAAAATAATCACTTTAGGGTCTTCCATTAAAACTTGCGCAATTCCTAGTTTTTGTTTCATTCCTAAAGAGTATTTACTAAACTTTTTATCTTTCTCTTCGTATAGATTTACTCTCTTTAACGTATTTTCTATCTCATCTCTACCAATTTTGTTTTGAATCGATGCTAGTATTTCTAAGTTTTCATAGCCGGTCAAATCACCAATAAAAGCAGGCTTTTCAATTAAAGCTCTCGTATCAGGTGGAAAAGCATGATGAAGGAAAAGATTCTCTCCATCATAAAGTACCTCCCCTCTCGTAGGTTCATATAAACCACATAGTATCTTTAAAAAAACACTTTTTCCACTACCATTTCTCCCTACTAAACCATAAATTTTTCCCTCTTCAAATTCCATCGAAACGTTTTTTAAAACGGGTATCTTTTTAAATTCCTTTTCAATATTTTTTACTTCAATTTTCATCTTTATCCTCCATTCTTAATTCTTTCAAAGATTACTTTTGCATACCGATTAAACATAACTAATAAAAGAGTAATTACAACAATTAATATCATTAACCAAACAAATAATTTTAACTCGTCAATAGGAATAATAACTAACCTCAATAATAGAAGTGCCCCAATCCATAATAACCATCCATATTTTTTTAAAGAATAGTAAATAAATAGACATAACAACAAGATAAATTCAATCGTTAATGTAAACAAAAAGTCTTTTCCAAACAACGATAATACTTCAATAAACGAAACTCGTGACAGAAAACTAAAAAGTAAATAAATGAATAAATAACTAGCTCCCTTTACAACTAAGGTAAGACTAGCAATAGAAATCATTTTACTACTCAAGAATTTCGCCGGTAAGATTCTCAAAAACAAGTTTCCCATCTGTAAATCAATATCTTTACAAAATAGATAGATTGCTAAATAAACATAGAATACTAAAGTGAGTAACATAAATATTAGTTCTAAAATATCATCACCAACATGATAAGATAAACCAAATATATTTTTAAAATCATCTAATTGTAATACAACATCTTTATTAATAAATACCCAATAGAGCAAACACAATAAGGCGACTAAATAAACAATTAATGATTTTCTTAAATTGGTAACTAAGGTTCTAACATCATTCTTAATTACTGCGACAGTAAACTTTAAACGCAAAGTAAACTTTTCACTTTTTAAATAATCTAATAAAAGCCAAATTCCTTTTATCAATAGTATAGCCAATAATCCATATAAAACACTAATCGCAATTTCAAATAAGAAACTACCGTACTGAGCGGATAAAAAGAAATAGGAAATATGAATTCCGATATCCGAAATAGAACGAATAATATAATCATCAGGTAAAGAAACTAAGAACAAAACAAAGACTAGATAAATACAGTTAAAAATAGTAACTATCCATAAAGATAATTTCTTGAATAATAAAATATTCAAAGTAGAAATAATCTGAATCCAGAAATAAGTACGAAACATATACCATAAGAAATAAACAATATTTACTACTCCATGTTCAGTATTTGTGATTGAATAATTAACGCTTCCAAACAAATTAATTAAAATCATCAAGAAGAATAAATTAAGAAGGAATAAAATACTATTAAAAAACCAAGTTGTAATCATTAATTTCTTAATATGATCTTTTTTATTCTGACATCTTAGCTGAAAAGAAGGATCTCTTCCAAAAAGAAAATATATATAAATCGTATTTAAAAGAAAGATGAATAATAAAACTAAGAAGTAATTACTACTTGAAAAAATCGCAATCGTCATCTCATAGAAATTATCAATAAAAGAACTATAAGAAATGGATAGCCAAACACCAGTATAACCAGCAACTAAAAAAGAAGCTAAAATCAAAAGATAAAAACCAGATGTTTTGCTAACTAAAGAAAGCAGCTTTTTTTGAAATCTAATTTCATCCTTCATTTAGAATCACATACCTTTCTTTCTTACGATAAACAAGAAAAACTAATAACGTAGAGATAGCAACATAAACAAGAGAAGAAATAAACATATATTCAAAATGATCAACATCGCCACCAAAGGTCCAAATGATAGGATCCTCAAAAGTAATAGCAAATTCTCCCATCTTTAAAACTCGACCAAAAAACATGCCAACCAAAGAAACAAGTACTACCTGAGTTAATAAATAAGCTAAATACACTCCCACCGTATTTAAAATAAAATTTTTAGCTTTATAAAAAACCAAATAGGCAGTATTAATGTAATAAATACTATGTAATGCAACTGAAGCAATCATCGTGAATAGATAAGGTATCCATAATGAACGAGCATACTCTCTACTACTCCAAAAGAAACTACCCCCATATTCTAACTCACCTGGTGCATATTGAAACTTAAAGTTAGAAACAACACAAGTGATTAAAAAAGCAAGAACAATAAAAATAGGTAAAATAAGTAGACATTTTAAAGATTTTTTATAATGCTTAAAAAAATAGGATTTATAACTTTCGCGTAATAATTTATTTTTATACATCCCATTTTTTGTATCTTGATAAAAACCCCAAATAGCTGGGACCGCAACAAATAAAATGGCTAAAATAGAAAGATAATATAACTCCTCAGAGCCAGCTATAAGATAAGAAAATAGTAATGGTGCTGGTGGAATTTTCGTTCGCTCGATATCCTCTTCAATTGTTTCGCAACCATAACCATCAGCGTTAGTTAATTGACATTCGTCATAAATTTTTTGATTCAATTCTACTTCTTGATAATACTGTTGTAAAAAAGATTGTAACCCATATAAGAACCAAACCAATAAAAGTGCAATAGGTACTATAACTATCCAGTTATTTTTTATAAATTTTTTCATACTTTACTCCTAATATAATAATAGACAAGAGAGTGATTTCCCTATCTTTTTATTTTATAATCTTGTATTATCTAGATACCAAATGCCGTTAAAATAAACATCGTTTGAAAGTGGATTAGCTGTTTTTAATTTAACACGGTATTCTGCTGGATATTTTACGATATTTCCAGAATATGTTCCAGTTACCCCAGTATTTAATTCTTGAAATTTAGTAGTAGAACCCGTATCCATGTTTTGAATGCTAGCTTCCATTGCCCTTTCTACCCAAAACACATTATCAAATGCTCTAACATTTTTAAAATACTGATTAGACTCAATATCCTTTATGTGTGTACTTGAATTATAAACCCTACTATGTCCTTCCAAAGTAAGTCCTGCAAAATGCCAAATTGACTCCGCATTGACACCAACAGATGATAATAATGCTGTTACTGCAAAAGCAGCAATTGTTCCTTTTAATAATTTCATTATATACCTCCTACACCCTCTTGTCAACATAACTATAGCATAAAATACCAGCATTAAAATCCGTGATAAAATGTAGTTTTTTGTCGATTTTCGGTAATTTTGATCCCAAAAAATATAACTATCAGTTAACTTTTATAAGATAAAATCTACTTTTCAGGTTATTGATAAAGACTGCTTCCATGTCTTTTAAGCCAATTTTGTTATATAACCTTTTACGATCTCCACGAGAACATAAAAAAAGAGTAATCTTAGAGTCTACTTCTAAAATTACTCATATTTTGAAACTTCTCTTCCACTTTATATTTCTAAAATATCTGTTTTTCACACAAATGGTTTATCAATATTCTGTAAAGTAAAAATTACTTTTTTTCTCTTCTCCAAGAATAGTAGAAGGTCCATGTCCTGGGAAAAGGGTAATATCTTCTGGAAAAGTTTTAATATTAGTGATACTTCTCTTCATTTCTTCTATAGAGCCACCCTCTAAATCACAGCGACCAATTGATCCTTGAAAAATAAAATCACCACAAAACATCAGTTTCTCTTCTCTAAAGTAAAAACTGATCGCATCTTTTGAATGTCCTGGATTTTCTATCATTTCAAAAGAAAAAGGACCAATCACTATGCTTCCCTCTCTTAGAGTACTTTTATCATAAACTGGAATAGAATATTCTTTTATACATTCATCTAAAGCACCAACATGATCAAAATGATGATGCGTAATCAGTATCGCAAGCGGTTTTACATCCATTAATTTCTCTTTAATTCTAAAAAATTCATCGCCTGGATCAACAATTAACGCTTGTCCATCTTTCTTTAATACATAACAATTTTCTTCTAAATAACCAGTCACTACTACTTCTATTTCCATGTCATTTCTCCTAATCGTTTAATTTTTAAATGTCCATCTTCCGTCAAACTGATTTGATTCACCCCATGTAGACGCTTGATTTGTGGAAATTGTTCCCAATATTCTTGATTAACATAAAGGCATCGACTCGTCGTATGGTTAATTTTCTTCTTTGCGAGTACAAAGTTAGCATCTGTAATCGAAAACTCTACTCTCTTAACTGGTGCGTAAGGCATCCAATCTGAATCAAAGTGATAAGGATATTTATCAATCCATGTATTTTTGTGAATAATTACCCCATCTGTATATAAAACCATTGTATGATCATTATCCTTATGAAATAAATGAAATCTAGATTGTGGGTTTGTCCTTTCGTTGAACAATTCGATAGAATTAATTTTATTACGTCTTAAAAAATCTTCTCTTTCTTCCATTTTCATTTTTCCTCTCCTCTAGTAATACTAGAATATGAGAAAAATTAAGAAAGTAGAACCTCTTTTTTCTTTTTCTCGTCTCTTTCTTGTTTAGAATAAATACAGCCACAGTAATCTTGGCGATATAAGTGATATTCTTGGGACAATTCGATACTACGATGATAACCATTCTTCTTTTTAAAATTCGCAAATAAATAAGCGAGGTGGTACTTATCGGCAAGTTCCTGACCAATTTCATTTAATACACGGCTATTTTTATACGGACTAATCGATAATGTCGTCGTAAAATAATCAAATTGGTATTCTTTAGCTAATTTAGCGGTTTCTTCTAAGCGCAAACGATAACATTTAAAACATCGTTCGCCACCCTCTTTATCCTTTTCATGACCTTTAGCCATAGTAAAAAACTCTTTAGGATCATATCTACCTGGCCATACTTCAACGGGGTACTTTGTTTTCAACTCTTTAACTAGGCGTTGTAACTCAGTTAATCTTTTCTCAAACTCTACTTCTGGAAAAATATTGGGATTATAATAAAGAATCGTAATATGAAAATAGTTTCCTAATACTTCTAATACCCGAGACGAGCAAGGTGCACAACAAGCATGTAACAACAATCTAGGTACTCTATTTTTTTCTATTTCACTCTCGATGATCTTCTCCATCTCCAGTTGATAATTCATCCATTTCACCCCCTGTGACAAATAATTTATCAATTGCTTTTTTAGGAAGCAACAGCCTTACATTTTTCACTACTCTAATTTCAAAACGATGAGCCGTAGTATCATACTCTTCCCCATCTAGGCACCAAGGTTTTTTCAACTTCTCATGAAAAGTTATCGTAATATGATCCGTACGATGAAAATAAAATCCTGGTACTTTAGTAATATCGTTAGTTTTTAAATAAATTAAACTTCTCACAATATCTTTTTTTGTCTGCAAATTAGAAAACAAAACTTCAAACTCGCTATCATTCAATTTAATATTTTTATAAAAATTATTAATTCCCGCAATCCGAGTCGCATTAGAAATTAACGCAAAAGTATAAAGTCCATGATACTTCTCACCATTTATCTCATAAGTAATTTCATAACTTGGCGTTTTCTTTCGAAAAAAATCTTTAGCTCCCAAAATAAAATAAGCAAGCTTACCTATTTTTTTCTTCATTTTTCGACTTGTTTCATACGCAATATTCATAAACTTACCAAACCCAGCGACATAAATAAACGGATGATCATTTAACAGACAAATATCTGTATTTACTACAACACCTGATAAAATCATATCCAAATTACGATAAGGATTCTTACCCATTCCATACATCATTCCAATATCATTAGTCGTTCCATAAGGAAGATGAGAAATCAAAATTCTTTTTTTCCGTTCAAAATTACCAGTCATTGCTTCATTAAAAGTTCCATCTCCACCGATAGAAACCACTAAATCAATATCGTCTGGCAAATTTTTAACAATTTCCCTCGCATGGCCATGATACTTGGTTTTATAAGTTTCTAACTGATAACCGTATTTATGAAACAAATCACTATATTTAGTAAATTCTGCCATCTGTTTTTTTCTCTTCTTGGTCGCCAAACCACTATGAGGATTGTAAATTAATACCGCTTTTCGCATAAAACACCTCTTGAATTTATTATATAGTTTTTTTATGAGAATTACAATCTATGAATCCAAAAAGAAAAAGTAGGTTACCCTACTCGCTTAAGTTATGATAAACATCTTGTACGTCATCTAATTCATCTAAGGCATCGACAAGATTTAATACCTTTTCTTTTGACTCATCATCTAGTTCGATTAAATTAGAAGCTACATAGGTAATCTCACTTGTGATATAAGAAGTTATTCCCATATTTTCTAATGCTTCTTTTACAGCTAAGAAAGTATCTGGTGTGGTATAGATTTCAAAAGTATCTTCGTTAACAATAAAATCATCTGCTCCTGCATCAAGCACGGTCATCATGATTTCATCTTCTTGATCATTCTTCTCTATGACAATAACTCCCTTACGTTCAAATAGATAACTAACACTACCATCTGTACCTAAATTACCACCACGTTTGGTGAAAGTAGAACGAACAAGAGATGCAGTACGATTACGATTATCCGTTAAACAATCTACCATAATGGCAATTCCATGAGGGCCATATCCTTCATAACGAATACTCTCGAAGTCTTCGCCTCCTGTACTTCCTACCGCTTTATCAATTGCCTTTTGAATGTTATCTTTTGGCATATTTTGACTACGACATTTTTCAATTACCATTCGTAAACTCGGATTGGCATCAGGATCTCCATTAGTTCCTTTCGCTGCTACATAAATTTCTTTGGCAAGCTTTTGGAAAATTTTTCCCCTTTCGGCATCGATTAACCCCTTTTTACGATGGATTGTTGCCCATTTTGAATGTCCACTCATTTTTTCACGTCCTTTTCCTATTATTATATGATTATAGACTAGCTTTCCATACTAGTATTTCTTCGTACTTCATAATATTATCATAGAATGAAAAAAAAGAAAAGATTTCTCTTTTCTAATTTAATATCTTCTAATCGTCTTCTCAACAATATTTTTAATATTTACTTCATTGAATGGTTTTTGAAGCATATCGACAATTGGATAAGTAAAAGCACGATCAATTACTTCTTTAGAACTATCTCCAGTAATAATGGAAACAGGTACTTGTTTAAACAAATCATGGGCCTTAAAATAATCAAGTACTTCAAAACCATCTACATTAGGCATATTTAAATCAAGTAACATACCGACTATCTTGCCATCTGTATTACTATTTACAATATCCAAAGCTTCTTTACCATCATTGGCAATCACAACATCGAAAGTATTGTTGAAAATCTTTTTAATAAAATTGCTGACGATATTTGAATCATCAACCACTAGAATCTTTTGTTCTTTTACAACAGGAGTAGCTTCTGCCTTTGATACTGTATTTGCATCTTCTCTACCTAAATACTGCTTAACCAAATGAACAATTCGATTTGCTTCTGTCATCAACTCATCAAAATGATCAGTAACATAATACATATTGTTAGACTTACTTTCCATTTCATGCTGATAAGCAAGATCTGCTAGTTTTTCAAACCCAAAATACCTAGCATCGCTTTTTAAAGAGTGAACCAAAATCGCATAATTGGCCATATCAGCAATTTCTTTATAGGTTTTTATTTTCGATAATTTATCCTCAACATCAGTTAAAAAAGTCTCAAGCGTATCATTATATGTTTCCATATCCCCAAATAGCTCTAGGCTTTTCTGAACATTAACGCCATTATTGATTAAAAAATTTACATCTTTCATCTTTACACTCCTATTCTTACTACTTATAACCTAATTATAGCACAGTTTACTATTTTGTGTTTAAAAATTTGCGGATAACGCGATTTAGTTCCTTACGGTCGATTGGTTTAGATAAATAGTCATCAAATCCTTCTTTTAGATATTTCTCTTTCATTCCCGAAATAGCATTGGCTGTTAGGGCTATCGTTGGCGTATGAAAATCAGAAATTTCTTTGAGTTTTTTCAACGTTTCAACCCCACTCATCTTTGGCATCATATCATCTAATAAAATAAGATCATACTCTTCTTTTTGCAAGATACGATTGATACATTCAAACCCACTATCGACTTCTTCTGTTTTTATATTATAATCTTTTAACAGTCTAGAAGCGACTTTCAAATTAATTTTATTATCATCAACGATAAGTACCTTTTTATTAGCTAAAAGGCTTAAATCGATTGGATCTTCTTTTGGGGTAGGATCAGTAGTAGAAACAGTCGGAGTCAAAACAATCTGTTGATCAAGTGCAACAGTAAACTTAGAACCTTGGCCATAAATACTTTGCACAACAATTTTTCCGTTCATCAACTCAACTAATTTTTTAGTAATCGCAAGTCCTAGTCCAGTTCCTTCAATGGTAATATTTTTTTCGATATCAAACCGCTCAAACTTGGTAAATAATTTATCAATCTTTTCCTTTTGAATACCAATTCCAGAATCTTCAACAGAAATAATTAAACGACAGACATTCTCTTTTTGAATACAACTTACGCGAAACTCTATATACCCAGTCTTAGTATACTTTATCGCATTCGTTAATAGATTAAGCGTAATCTGTTTAATACGCATATAATCACCAAATAAAGTTTTAGGAAGTAATGGATCAAAACTTGTTCTAAATTCAATAGGCTTCTCTCCTAACCGAGCTTTAGAAAGCGCAACTAACTCTTCTAATATTTTCGCCGGTTCATACTCCGTATTGACAATTTCTAACTTGTTAGCCTCAATCTTAGAGATATCTAAAATACCATTAACAATTTCTAATAAATTTTCCGATGCCATGATAATATCGTTAACTTCTTCCTTAGCTTCGTTAGAAATCTCTTCTTCCGCAAGTGCCTGACTAAATCCGACAATCGCATTTAATGGTGTTCTTATTTCGTGAGACATACTAGATAAAAATTCTGATTTGGCATTATTCGCCTTTTCCGCTTGATCTTTAGCTAAATTTAACTCATTAATCAATTTTAAATCTGGATTTTCTATTGTGTGATACATAAAAACAACAACAAAAGCAGTTAAAGAAGTCACTAGTAACATTTCAGGATGACTAAGTTGAATTAATACGACAGGAATACAAAATAACGAAAAAGAAATAATTGGTAATATCTTTTTCTTCTCAATATCCTTACGTTTTCTTAAAATATAAATTATCCAGCCTATGATACAAACTGCCGCAATAGCATATAGAAAAATACAATTTGGCCCATAAATATAAACAATATTTCCCTCCTTATAATAAGTAAATGGAAGAATAAAGTTTAAAACAGCTGCCAAAAGAAAGAAAACTGAAATAGTACGAACCGTCTTATTTTTAAAAATATTAAGATTCTCTTTTTCAAAATGTTTACCTATACAAACAATATATATCGTAATTAAATAAGTAAAAGTTAACAAATATAACATATAAAATTTAACGATCAGCCAGCGAACAATACTAGATTCTGGCAAACTAAGATGAGCAAAAATTCCCGCTATATCTAAGATAATTCCTAAAATAGTCGTAATTAATAATGCTGTATAAACATTATTTTCAGTTGTCTTGATCTTCTCTTTACTAAAAAACAAAAAAGCAATTAGTAATAAATAAACCAAACTAATGATTAATAAAGGAATACTAAAATGCATATCTACACCTTCCCACAAAAAAGATAGAATAACCTTTACTACGCTACTCTATCCCATTATACAAAATATTATTATTTTTTTAAAGATAATTTTTTTATTTTTCTGTACTCTTCAGGATAAATAAATTTACACAACACTTCTTGTAATTCTCTATTCTCTTGTAAGCATTCTTTCTGAATAGATAAAAATAATTCCATTGCTTGTTTTGGATCTTTATCTCCTACTTTAAAAGGTTGGCCAAAATTAACAATTAGTTTTGATGCTTTACGTAATCTCTCATCTTCAATCCATAAAGTAGTAATTGGTTGAATCCAAGCATCATTCTTTTTCGCTAAATGAATAAAAGCATCATCAAATGTACCGAAATCTTGATTTGGAGGTCGCCTAGTTGTACCTTCTGCAAAAATACCGATATTCTCTTTGATCTTTAAAAAATTATTCATATCACGCATAGCTTCAAAATTATTCGCGTTAGGGTTATCACTTTTTCTATCAATAGGAAAATATTCTAGTTTTTTAAAGCAATTTGCCGTGATTTTACATAAAATAGGATTTTTACTATTATTAAATATACTATCTGTACCTTGAAAGAAACGAAGTAAAGCAGCCCAATGGATATGTAAATGAGCAACGCTTGTAATGACTAATGGATCAAGTGTACTACGATGATTAGGTGCGTAAACGACTCCAGAGCCATCAAAAGACTGATCAGAATGACGAATAATAATTGGTCTAAAAGTACCTAAAATAATAGGAACAACTAATTTTAGTTTATTGTAAAACAAATTAGACTTAGCGGCGCGATCATAACAAACAACATTTTTAACACCTAAAAGTTTTTTTATCTTTTCATCAAGAACATCATAAGCAAACGAATCTATTCTTTCACAATTTTTAGTAGATGCTACTTTCTCATTATGAGTACCAGATACACAAACAGTTTTAATTCCGGCACGATTCAACTCTTCAATAATCTCTGGTTTATCTTCAAAAACCAAATCCGGTTTAGCTTGTTTAATAGCTTCTATCTTAGTTTGGTCATCTTCGAAAAAGTGAAAATGAGATGGAGTTAAAAATACACCATTTTGAACATATTGCCCTTTAGTAAATAATCTAGCGACACTTCCCACAACATCTTGATGACATGTTTTCTTACGGGAAGTATAAATTTCTACATCGTGGCCCTTCTTCTTTAAGTCATTTAAAAAGGTAGCTGCCCCATCCCTAAACTTTTCACCGAATGCAAATTCAATAAAACGAGGACTAACCCAAAATTTATCTAAAGCTTCTTTTACCATTTTTTTTGCTTCTTCTGGAGTACAATTTTTTTCACAACGGAAAAAATTTTCCATATCCATAATCTCTTCTACTTCTAACTTATCTGGATATTTTACCGTCATTTTATATTTTTTTTCAAAATAAGGTATAGCTTCTTCACGAATAAAACGATTAAAATCTGTCATTGTTCCATCTGTATCAAATATTACTTTCATAAACTCCTTCTCTCTTTTCGTGGCTATCATACTATTTCTAAAAATAAAAGTCAATTATCCTATAATTTTCATGTACAAATTAACAAAAACTATTTTTTCTTAACTCTCTTATAATCCTCATAATTTCCAAGATAACTATTTAACTTACAGTTTTCAATAGCAACCACTCTATCAGCTAACTTATTGATAAAATACCGATCATGAGAAACAAATAAAATAGTACCAGTAAATTCTTTTAATGCTTCTTCTAACATTTCTCTCGTATCAATATCGATATGATTCGTAACTTCGTCTAAAATCAAAAAATTAGCCTGTTCTTTAATTAACTCTAACAACTTAAGACGAACTTTTTCTCCACCAGATAAAGTACCTACTCGCTTATAGATGGCATCGTCGAAAAAGAGAAATTTGGCTAAAGTAGCTCGTAAAATAGTCTCATTGCCTTGAAAGTTTTCTCGAACAGTCTCTAGTACCGTTTTATTTTCATCTGTAAAATAAATTTCTTGTGGAAGATATCCAACTACGACCTGACTACCCAATTTAATTGAAGAAGAATCTGTTTGTTTAGAAGAAATAGACAAAATTTCTTTTACTAATGTAGATTTCCCTGTTCCATTCTTCCCAATCAAAGCAACATGTTCTCCGTAGCGAACCAAAAGACTAGTCTTTTTCAATAAACTTTTATTACCAATAGAAAGAAACAAATCTTCTATTTTTAATACTTCTTTACCAGAACGATGAGCGACTTCAAACTGAAGAGGAAGTTCCTTTTTTTCTTCCGGTTTTGTGAGAACTTCAATTCTATCTAATCTTTTTTGAATACTAGCTGCCCGTTTAAAAAAGGATTCACCATAAGGAGCAGCTAACTTTCCAAACTCCTGTAGTTTTTTTATTTTATTTTTCATTGCTTCGATCATTTTTTGTTGATCCTTATACTTTTCAAATTCAATCATAATTCGTTTTTCATTTTCCTGTTGAAAATACGAATAATTTCCAAAAAACACATCGATCTTACCACCAGACAAAAGCATCGTCTTTGTCGCTACTTGATCTAAAAAGTATCGATCATGGGAAATAATAATCATCGTTCCATCGTAACTTTTTAAATAATTTTCAAACCACTCTAAAGTTTCCATATCTAAATGGTTAGTAGCTTCATCTAAAAGTAATAAAGAAGGCTTTTTTAAAATAAGAGAAGCTAAATAAACAATCGTCTTTTCTCCACCAGATAAGGTTTGAAACTTCCTATCTAACATCTCTTCACTTATCTTAAAGCCAGCGCACACCTTACTGAATAATGTTTCCTTTTCATAACCACCTGCTTCGTGATACGATTGTTCTAAATCACAGTACTGATTACACAATTTTTCTAAACGTTTACTATCCGTTTCTGAAGCAAGTAAATTAGCAACATGATTCATCTTTTCTTCAATTTTTTGAAGAGGAAGAAAGGCACTCATGAGAATTTCTCTAACCAATACTTCTTGATCGACTTGTGGGGGAATTTGTGGAAGATAACCGATCGTAAGTCCCTTGCGTAAAGCCATCTCGCCTTCATCAAAGGTTTCTAAACCAGCTATTATCTTTAATAACGTACTCTTCCCACACCCATTCGAACCAATAAGCGCGACTCTTTCATTCGTACTAATTTTAAAATCAAGTTCTTTAAATAATTCTCTCGTCCCAAAATGTTTGCTTGCTTTACTGATGTTTACCTCGATCACGATAATCCCCTCCAAATATGAAATCACTACTATTGTATCATGAAAAACACATTACCTTCCAAATTATCTGGAAAATAGAGTAAATTATCTGGAAAATAGAGTAAATTTTGTGAAAAATTAGTGAAAATGTCTCTATTTAAAAAATGAATAATTAGTGA